>Ga0163144_10005853_pt1 | contig 27296 bp, 13 predicted proteins | sample OliLak19BULKMAT1_FD_123175 | JGI IMG/M metagenome (GOLD analysis project Ga0163144, IMG submission 123175) | Freshwater microbial mat bacterial communities from Lake Vanda, McMurdo Dry Valleys, Antarctica - Oligotrophic Lake LV.19.BULKMAT1 | ecosystem: Environmental > Aquatic > Freshwater >... | reverse complement strand
TGGCTGAGCCAGGCGCAGGCGCTCGCCGACCGCGCGCAGCGCGAGCCGGCCACGACGCATTCCCCAGAACTTGTCGCCGGATTGCCGCCACGTTGGGAAGCTTCCCCCGAAGCGTGGCAGTTCGGCTACGGAAGCGTCGACCTGGCATCCGGTCGAACGACGGCGTTCACGCCGCTGGGACATTGGACCGGCTCCAGTTGGCAGGGGGGCGAAACGCTGCCCGATGAACGAGTCGGCTGGACGCTGCTTCACGCCGACGGCGGGCACACGGGGGACAATCCCGACGGCGCCGCCATTCGCCGCTGGAGGGCGCCGGCGGATGGAGTCGTCTCCATCGACGGCGCGATCGGTCACGCCAGCGAGCATGGCGACGGCGTTCGCGGCGTCGTCATCGTTAGTAGCTTAGGAGTGGTCGGAGAATGGGCAGTCCACAACGGCGAGGCCCGCACGACTGTCGAACGGGTGATCGTGAAAAAGGGAGACGCCATCGACTTTATCGCTGACTGCCGAACAAACGTCACATCGGATTCATTCGCTTGGCGAGTCGACCTGACGCTGGTGCAGGAGAACGGCGCCAGCGCCGTTTTCCGCTCTCATGAGGGATTTCACGGGCCCGTGGCGGCGGCTGCGGGCGTCGACCTGGCGAGCGTGGTGAAGACGTGGCAACTAGCCTACTCGAGGCTGCCGAACCGAGAAGAACTGCAAGCGGCATGCGACTTCCTCACGCGACAGCAAGGCCACTTGCGATTGAATGCTCAGCAGGTGGTTGCGGGGAGATCGCCCGAGACGCAGGCGCTGGCGAATCTTTGTCACGCGCTGCTGAGTTCGAATGAGTTTTTGTACGTCGACTAACGTCGTTCATGCTTCAATCAATTCGCGCAGCATCTCGTTCCCGATAGTTCCCGAACGATAAGGAGTCAGTTGATGCTTACCCCGCTCACTCGCCGCGGCTTTCTCGCGGAAAACGCGATGGGCATCGGCGCGGTGGCGTTGGCTTGGCTGAACTCTCAGCAGTCGGCGTTCGCTGCGCCGGCGAAGCCCCCCTCGACGCCGATCCATTTCGATCTCAAGCCAAAGCTGCCTCAGTTCGCGCCGCGCGCCCATGCGATGATCTCCCTCTTTCAGCATGGGGGGCCGTCGCACGTCGATCTGTTTGATCCGAAACCGGAACTGACCCGGCTCAGCGGCAGCGATTATCCGGACGAGGTCCAGTTCAGCTTCGTCAACGGGGCGAGCAAGGCGCTGTTTGGCAGCCCTTGGAAGTTCGCCAAGCGCGGAGAGTGCGGAACCGAAATCTCCGAACTACTGCCGCATCTGGCTGAGATTATCGACGACGTCTGCTTGATTCGTTCGATGCACACCGGCGCCAACGGTCATGAAGTTTCCATCCGTTACTTCCATGGCGGCATTCCAGGCGTGGTCGGTCGGCCGACGATGGGCTCATGGCTGGTCTACGGTCTCGGCAGCGAGAGCCAAGAATTGCCGGCCTATCTCGTGCTGACTGATCCGGGCGGGCATCCGGTCGACGGCGTCAGCAACTGGACCAACGGATTCATGCCGCCGCTGTTTCAAGGGACCGTCCTACGACCGCGCGAGCCGAGAATCTTGAATCTCGAAGCTCCTGTACATCTGCGCGGCGCTGTTCAGGAGCAGAACCTCGCCTTCCTACGGGAACTCAATCAGCGACATCTCGACCTCCACCCTGGAGAAGCCGACCTCGAAGCCCGCATCGCCAGTTACGAACTTGCCGCCGCGATGCAAACGGCCGCGGCCGAGGCGCTTGATATCTCACGCGAAACGGCCGCTACCCATGCCATGTACGGTCTCGACAATCCCGAGACGAGCGAATACGGCACGCGCTGCCTCATCGCTCGGCGGCTGGTCGAGCGGGGCGTGCGGTTCGTCCAACTGTTCCTCGGCGGGCAGCCTTGGGACAATCACACGAATATTCGCGAGGGGTTGCCGGCAATTTGCCGCCACACCGACAAGCCTTCCGCGGCGCTGGTGAAAGATCTCAAACAGCGTGGTTTGCTCGACACCACCATTGTTCATTGGGGCGGCGAGATCGGACGATTGCCCGTGACTGAAAGCCATGGCGATCCCGCACTCGCAGGACGCGATCATAACGGTCAAGGCTTCAGCGCATGGGTCGCCGGCGGCGGCTTTCAGCCAGGCGTCGTCTACGGCGAAACCGACGAGTTTGGCCACCGCGCAGTGACCAACGTCGTGACGCCAAACGATTTCCAAGCGACGCTGCTCCACCTCTTTGGGATGGATCACCGCAAACTAACCTACCTACAAGGGGGGCTCGAGCAACAACTCACCGCCGGTCGCGAGGCGAGAGTGCTGCAAGAGATTCTGCAGGCCTAACGTGCCGTCATTTGGCCTATCGCCAACGGAGCTGGGCTCCGCCGCTTTCGGTGACGCGGGCTTGCAGTTCCCAGTCGGTCGCCGACACCGACGGATCGAATTCGCTTTGCAGTTTTGCCAACCGCTGGAGGTCGGCCATCAACTGCGAGTCGTTTCGGAGGGCCGCTTCGATCGCCGGCGCACTGTGATGCCCATCGACGTTGATCTCGCCGGTGATTTCGTCGAAGCGAATGGCCGCTTCTTCGTCGGGCTCAGCGCCGAGCGACGTCAGCAGTTCCTGGAGTTGCCGTGAGATGCGTTGCTCAAGCGACGCCGCTTCCTGAGCGGCCGACGCTGACGCGGCGCTCGCCGAGGAATCGCCCTCTTCCACCGCCGATTGGAAGAATTGACCGAACGGCCGCGTGAATGCGCCGAGGGCGTTGTTGGTGGCGTTCACCGCCACATTGGCCGCTTTAGGGACGGCCACTAGGCCGAAGAGCGCATTCATCGTTGTTGTTCCTGGCGAGACGCGAATGCGTCGATCGCCAAAACGCCGCGAATCGTCGTGAGCAGAAAAGGAGTTCAATCCGCTGGCGCAAGGCGCGCAGACGAAGTGCCTCTCTCACTGATCGGCGCGTCACCGAACGGCGGTTGAGGCGAATTGCGAAGAATCTACGGTCGCTAGCACGATCGACCGCGCTCTGGCAGCCCTCGGCTCCAAAGCTTCTTCAACTGCCATCGTTCTTGAAATGGTTAACGGCTAACGACTTAACCACAGAGCACACAGAGACCACGGAGGAAGATTGAAAGAGATCATCGTTCAGCGTCTTCTCTATGAACTCTGTGTGCTCTGTGGTTAATACATTACAAGACAGCTCTTGGATAAGCTTCGGAGCCGGGAGCTGAAGATATCGTTAACGAGACTGCTCTGCCAAACGCGACTCGGCCCGCTGTTGCTGAGCCAGGTCGGACTGCCGAGCGTCGATCTGCCGCCGTAAGAACGCGAGATCGCTGTCGCTGAGTTCAGAAAAGCTCACGTTCAGCGTCCGACCGGCGTCGGTCAGCAACGTCACCTCGCTGTCGCTGATCGCCGCCACGCGTGCGGTTGCGAGTTCGCCCCCCTTGGCGTCGTTCCACTGGCGAGCGGCGTCGCTGGCCCAGCCGCCTGGTTCGGTAAGGACTTCAGTCGAACTGCTGGGACCGAACAGGGAGTCGAAATCGAGTTCCTTTTCTTCCTTGGGCTCCTCTTTCGTCTCGTCGGCGTTCGCTGGCTCAGCAGCAGGCGTCGACGGCGCTTCGGCCGGCGTCTCAGGCGCAGGCGTTTCGCTTGTCGCGGGCTCTGGCTCAGCGGCCGGCGTTGTGGGCGCAACAGGTTCGCCAAACAAATCGACCGCATCGGGTTCCGCCGGAGCGGCTGGTTCCTCGGCCGGCGCCGACTCTGATTCTGCGGGCGTCTCGGCTGCGGGTTCGGTAGCTGCTTCGGTCACGGGCGCGGCGACTGGATCTTCCGTCGGCGTGGCGGCCGCTGGTTCGCCGAACAAGTCGTCGACCGCTGCCGGTTCCGGCGTTGGCTCCGTCATCGGTTCGCTCGCTGGAGGAACCTCGGGCTGCGCCTCTGGTTCAAGCTGCGGTTTGGCAGGCGATTCAGTGAACGCTTCTTCCACATCGACTTCCGCGACCGGCTCTTCGGCAGCCGGCGCTTCTGCTGCCGGCGTGGCGCCGCGACGCAACGGATCGGCCAGTGGGTCGTCCATCGGATCGGCATATCGATTGCCGCTCCCTGTTGCGGCGGGAGTTTCGGCGGCTGGAGGCGCGAACGTTTCCACGGCGGGGGTCGGCGAAATAGCCGGCACGGCTAGCGGCGGCGGCGAGACGGGTTTGGCGACTGAAGACTCGGTCGGCGCGCTCGTTGCCGGCTCTGTGGCGGCCGGTTTCTCGACAGCGGCGGCTGGCTCTGGCGGAACTGGCAACGCTTCCGCGCCCTGCGCCGGCGACTTGTCGGCTGGAGTCGGTTCAGCCGACTTTGCGTCCGACGGCTTGCTAGGCGCCGGTTCGCAACAGACGGGCTCGCTCGGCGGGAGGCAGCACTCGACCGCCGGCACCGGGGCGCAGCAGACCGTTACCGGTTGGCAGCAGCCAGCGTCGATCGGCTGGTGGGCCACCGGTTGGTAGGCCAACGTGACGCGAACCGACATCCCCACGATTCCCAACAGGGCGGCAACTGTTCTCTTCATCGCTCTTCTCATTCCACTATGAAAGCCCCCGGCTCGGCCGGTGGACGAACTTCGCATCGGCTTGTCCTCAGCCGCTGCCAGCCATCGTACGACGGGAACGGGCGCCATTCAATTCATTCGCCGAGGTTGCCCCACATTCAGTCCCTGGCTCCGCCAGAGGGTCGCGTTGCTAGCGAGTAGACGTCGCACCTGCTTCCAGCCGACTCCCGGGCGGAGCCCAGGGCTGCCAGAAACAACTCAGTTCGCCGCATCGCTCCCGGAATGATTCCCGTGATCCAGGTAGGACTGCACCGCTTGGTGTTTATCAGCCAGCAGGCGCTCTTCCATCTGATGCTGGGTCGCCTTGCTTTGCCAAGCCTGGGCGAACGGCCCGCTGAGCTGCGCCGACGGGGCGTCGGTCAGCAGGTCGAGGGCGCGTTTGAACAGCTCCGCCCCTTCGCGGTGCCAGGCGAGCGCCTTCTCGGCGTAAGCCGTGATGTGCCCGTCGACGCCGCGGACGTCGAGCGCCTCGATCGCGTCAGCCGCATCTTGGTGCCCCTGGTTGCGGAGCGTCAGGTATTCGTAGAGGGCCCAGTTCTTTGAGCGGCGCGTCTTGAGCGGCGTCGGCGCCTTGGGCTTCGGCGACTTGGGCGGACCTTGGTTGCGGAGCGTGAGATAATCGTATACCTGTAAGTCCGATGACTTCGCGTTCGCGGCGGTCCGCCCCGCCAACTCGTTCTTCATGCACTCGTCGAGAGCGGTCCAGTACGCCAGCGTCAGTTCGTGGCGATGCTCAGCCGGCAGCGCGAGGGCGTCGGCGAGATGCTCCGGCGGCTTCGGCGGGGCGGCAGGTTGTACTGGCCCTTGGCCAGCCTCGTTCAGCGCGGCGCTGACGGCCGCGTGGACGTCGACGCTCACCGCCGCCGGATCGACCGCCGCCTCCGCGGGGGGCGACATGATCTCCGCATGTTGCAGCGCCTTAACCGTCACTTCTTTGACGTCGATGCCGAAGTACATCGACCCCAGGATCAGGCCGCCGACGAGGGCGACCGCGCACCCAAAGAATTCCAACACGGCGCCGCCGCGACGTGGAAACGCGCAAACCGTACGACGAACGGATAAGAGTGGCTGCATCGAAGTCTCGCCCTGGGATGGTGACGGCGCACAAGAGGCGCCTAAGCGCGGCCGCGCACCGGGGGCCGCACCAAAAGCATACGTCGCCACAGGGACAATTGCGGCTCTTCGACGCCAACCGGTTGTAACGATTGTGCGTGACGGAGAATCACTTCAAGAAATAACCCCCGGTCACTGACCGGGGGCTAAATGTTCAATGAGCGATACGATTTGCGGGTGGCACTGGCATCGGGCCAGTGCAGAAGGGGGTACTCGCTTGGCACTTCCCACTGGCAGTATGCCAGTGGCACCCGAATCCTCAGACCTCGACGGTCGCCGCCTTGCGCGACTCGCGTTTGCGGTCGTTCTCGCTCAACAGCGTCTTGCGAATGCGGATCGACTTCGGCGTGATTTCGACGAGCTCGTCGTCTTCGATATATTCCAAGCAAGCCTCGAGCGACATTTCGCGCACCGGACGAACCTTCGCGTTGTCATCCTTGCCCGACGCGCGGACGTTCGTGAGCTGCTTGCCGCGCACGACGTTGACGACCAAATCGCCCGCTCGGCAGTTTTCGCCGACGATCTGCCCGAGGTAACAATCCTCGCCCGGGCGTACGAAGAAGATGCCACGGTCGTACAGGGCGTCGAGCGAATAGGCGGTCGCCGCTCCCGATTCGTTGGAAATCAGCACGCCCAATTGCCGCTTGGGGAGTTCCCCCTTCATCGGCTCGTAGCCGAGGAGCGTGTGATGCATAATCGCCTGCCCCTTGGTGGCGTTGAGCATCCGGCTCCGCAGCCCCATCAGCGAGCGGGCGGGAATCCGGAACTCCATGTGAATGAAGCCGCTCGTCGACGAGCGATGTCCCATCTTCACCATCTCCGCCCGGCGGTCGCCGAGCAGAGCCATCACGGCGCTTTGGCAGTCGTCGGGGCAGTCGACCACTAGTTGCTCGATCGGCTCGCACTTCACGCCGTCGATCTCGCGGTAAATCACCTGCGGCTTGCCGACGCAGAGTTCAAACCCTTCGCGGCGCATATTTTCGATCAGAATGCCCAAGTGCATCATGCCGCGGCCCGAGACGCGGAACTGTTCCTGCGTCGGACCGGGGGCGACGCGGAGGGCGACGTTCGAGCGTAATTCCTTCTCCAAACGCTCGCCAATTTGTCGGCTCGTGACGAACTTGCCGTCGCGCCCGCAGAAGGGGCCGTCATTCACGCGGAACATCATGTGGAGCGTCGGCTCATCGACCCGCGTGTGCGGCAGCGCGTGGGGTTGCTCGGCGTCGGCGATCGTGTCGCCGATTTCAATCGGTTCCATGCCGACGACGGCGCACAAGTCGCCCGCGACGACTTCGTCGACTTCGACCCGCTCCAGGCCTTCAAACGCCAACAGCTGCACGACATTCTTGCGCGTCACCTCGCCGAGGTGATCGATCACCGCGATCCGTTGCCGCTTGCTGATGACGCCGGCGTGGACGCGACCAATCGCGATTCGGCCGACGAACTCCGAGTAATCGAGCGACGTAACCTGGAACTGTAGCGGCTCCCGGGCGCGGTCGGCCTTATCTGGCGGCGGAACATGGCCGACGACCGCTTCGAAGAGCGGAATCAAGTTACTGCTAGGATTGGCGAGATCGGCCGTCGCCCACCCTTCGCGCGCGGAAGCGAAGATCACCTGGAAGTCGAGCACGTCGTCGGGGGCGTCGAGGTCGACCAGCAGGTCGAATACTTCGTCCACCACTTCTTGCGGGCGGGAGTCGACACGGTCGACCTTGTTCACCACCACGATCGGCTTCAGGCCGCGCTCCAGCGACTTCTGCAGCACGAACCGGGTCTGTGGCATCGGGCCTTCGTAGGCGTCGACCAGCAGCAGCGTGCCGCTAGCCATGTTGAGGACCCGCTCCACCTCGCCGCCGAAGTCGGCGTGGCCTGGGGTGTCGATCAGGTTGATGCGGTAGGTTTCGCCGTCGGCTGCCGTGTAAGCGACCGCGCAATTCTTGGCGAGAATCGTGATCCCGCGCTCCCGCTCCAGATCATTGCTGTCCATGATCAGGCCATGCTGCCCACCGGCGAGCTTGTCGAGTTCCTCATTCCGGTAGAGTCCCGACTGGTAGACCATCTTATCGACCAAGGTGGTTTTGCCATGGTCGACGTGGGCGATGATCGCCACGTTACGAAGGTGCGACGGGGGGACGACAATTCGACTACGGGCCATAAACGGGGTCTCAAAAAAACGCGGGAACGTGCGTCAAGCGTTGGCGCACGCGCAAAGAGGCGGGGCCGCAATTGTACGGGATTCCACCCTCCAGGTGCAGGCCCGCGGGTTCCCGCTGCCCCGTTGGAGACATTTTCCTCGTTGCACGCGGTGCAGTCGTACGTTTAGAGCGTCTGCGTCAACCTTGTTGCCGGCGCCGACCGACTCTATACTTCTAGTGGACCAAAATCGTACGGCGAGCCCTACCCCCCGCACCTCGCCAAGGTTCGCAGCAGCCACGAGACGCCTCTCCCTTGGATTAGCGTGGTGTTTGAACCCCCAGCGGCGAAAAGTTCGGCGTCTACGGACGCCGCAGCGACAGAGCGGACCAAGATTCTCTATCTCGGCGGCGCCCACGATGCGCTCCTGAACCTTCAGGAACGCCTGGGCGAAGACGTCGAACTGGTGCCGCTCCATTCGTCGCTCCGTGCTCTCGCGCTGATGGGCCGCGGCGATTACGCCGGCGTCTTCGTCGACGCCGACCACTTTTCCGAGGCGAGCGACGTCGGCCGACTCCTCCAAAACGACCGCATCCTGCAAGGGATGCCCGACGGCGTCGTCCTCCTCGACGCCGACAACACGATCATCTGGGGCAACGGCCGCCTCAGCGAATGGACCAAGCAGAAGGGGGTCGTCGGCAAAAAATTCTACGAGGTGCTCGGAAGTCCTGAAATCCTGGGGCCCGACTACTGCCCCTTTCAGACCGCCCTCGCGACGCGGAAGTCGAGCGCTTCGGTCCTCCGCTGTAGCGACAACAAATATTACCGGCTCCACGCGGCGCCTTTGCTCGATTCGGGAGAGGCGCCGACTCATTTGGTGGTGACGGTCCACGACGTTACTGCCGAGATGCTGCAGCATCAAAAGCTCGAAGCGATTCACCAAGCGGGCAACGAACTTGGCGACCTCGCCCCTGAAGACGTCTCCGACCTCGACTACAATGAGCGCGTCGCCCTCCTCAAGGAGAACATCCTGCACTGCATGAAGGATGTCCTCCACCTCGACGTCATTGAAATCCGCATGCTCGACCAGGAGACGGGCGACCTCCGCCCGCTGATGGCCTTCGGCATGGCTCCCGCAGCGGCGGCTCGCAAGCTCGAAGCTTCGGAAGAAGGAAACGGCGTCACCGGATACGTCGCCTCCACCGGCAAGAGCTATATCTGCGGCAACGCCATCGACGATCCGCATTATCTGGAAGGGTGTGCAGGGGGACGGAGTTCGCTCACCGTGGCGCTGCTATTGCAAGAACAGGTGATCGGCACGCTCAACGTCGAAAGCCCCGAGACCGATGCTTTTACCGACAGCGATCAGCAATTCCTTGAGATCTTCGCCCGCAACGTGGCGATGGCGCTCAACACGCTGGAACTGCTGGCCGCCGAGAAGGCCGCCGTCGCCGCCGCCAGCGTCGAAGCGATCCATGCCGCGGTTGCCCAGCCGGTCGACGACATTCTGAACGACGCCGTCAACATCATGGAGCGTTCGGCTAGCGTTGATCCCGAGTTAGTCGCCCGCCTGCAGCACATTCTGCGCAATGCTCGCGACATCAAACGGGTGATTCAAAAAGTCGGCCAGAACATGGCGCCGACGCAGGCTCACCCGACTGCCGCCACAATCGAATTCCGCCCCCTCCTGGCTGGTCGCCGCATCTTGGTGGTCGACGCCGACGACACGGTCCGCTCCGCCGCCCACGAACTGCTCGACCGTTACCATTGCTATGTCGAAACCGCTCACAACGGCGCCGAGGCAGGCTTGATGGTGCGCAACCTGGGCCCTGGGCAGAAATACGACGTCATCATCTCCGACATTCGCCTCCCCGACATGAGCGGGTACGAATTGCTGATGAAGTTGCGGACGTTCACCGACTACGTCCCCCTCGTGCTGATGACTGGCTTTGGTTACGACCGCGATCACACGATCGTCAAAGCCCGCCGCGAGGGGTTGAAGTTCGTCCTCTACAAGCCGTTCCGGCTCGACCAACTCGTTTCGGCGATCGAGCATACGATCGAAGAGCGGCAAGGTCCGGGCGACGTGATGTTAGCCGACGAGTAACTCGCCGGCAGTTGAATGTAGAAGCCACCGGCTCTGCCGGTGGACGCGCCAAGGTTGAGGATTGCCGTTCGGAGTTTCGTCCACCGGCAAAGCCGGTGGCTTGTACTGTTCCCTCGACCGGCATGGGGCCCTGCCCTGCTGAATGCTATAGTTCGGTTTCGCCGAACTTCGTCACCCCCACGCTTGGTCTCCGATGACTGCCATCCTCGTCTGGTCTGGATTGGCCGTCGCGGCGCTGGGGCATGGCTTCTTGTGGACCGGCTTGGTCAATCGTCTGCACGGTTTGAGCGGTCCGCGGCCCGTCATCAAGTTGCTGACGCTGGCGGCCTTTTTCGCCTTTCTCATCATTCCGCCGGCGATCGCTTGGGAGTGCTACCGCACAACCGTGAATGAGTTCCAGCCGTTCCACCGTGGCGGTGTGGTCGCCGGCTACCTCTGGCTCGCTTTGGCTATTGGCTTCCTCTCCCTCGTGGTCAAACCTTGGGTCGAAGCCCATCGCTACGACCGCACGGTGCTGCAAAAGTGGACGGCTGACGTCCGTGACGTCGCAAAGCTCCTTGGCCGCAAACCGCTCAGCGGCGCCGTCGCGACCGTTCTCGGTTCGCTCCCGCTTAACGAAGCGCTCAAGCTTTCAGTCGATCGCAAACGCCTCGCCCTCCCCCGCCTGCCGAAAGAACTGGAAGGCTTGACGATCGCCCACATCACCGACCTCCACATGACGGGGCGGCTCGATCGCGAGTTCTACGAAGTCGTCACGCGGCAGCTCAACGATCTGCGGCCCGACGTGATCGCCATCACCGGCGACATCATCGAACACGCGTCGTGCGTCCCCTGGCTCGAAAAGACGCTCGGCGCCCTTTGCGCTCCGTTGGGCGTCTACTTTATCCTCGGTAACCACGACGCCTTCGTCGACGCGGGTCAAACGCGGGAAATTCTCGGTGATTGCGGTCTGACTTGTCTCAGCGGCCGCTGGCTGAAGGCCGAGTGGAATGGCGTTCCGATCACGCTGGGAGGCAACGAACTTCCGTGGATGTCGCCTGCTGCCAGCCTCGAGCAACTAACGCCGCGGCAGCCCGGTCGCCCTGAGGTCCGGCTTGTGCTGTGCCACACGCCCGACCAGTTCGGTTGGTGCGTGCGGGCCGACGCCGACCTGGCGCTGGCGGGTCACACGCATGGCGGACAAATTCAGTTCCCGATCCTGGGATCGATTATGAGCCCCAGCCTCCACGGCACGCGCTACGCCTGCGGCGTCTTCCGCCGCGGCGATACGGTGCTGCACGTCAGTCGCGGGGTGAGCGGCGAAACGCCGCTGCGGTGGCGCTGCCCGCCGGAGATTGCGCTGCTGGAGTTGACCCGGCAGCGACCAGACGCCAAGAAGCCTTAAACCGTCAGCGCCGGTTCTTCGGCAGCGAGTTCCTGCGCCAGCCGACCAGCGTCGCGCGTTGCGGCATCGCGGGGGACGAACGCCCCACGAATCTGCAAACGGCGAATCACTCCCTTTTCCATAAACTGCGGACCAAATCGCCAATAGGCGCCGGCGACCTCGCCCTGTCCTTTGGCAGCTGTGAGTTCAAAGTCGCTACGGCGCGTCGCCTCAACATAGGACAATTTCTCGTGCCCGGCGGTGATTAGCGCATCGCCGGCAACGACCGCTGGCGTCTCGAACATCGACGAACAGACGGTGACGCCTGGATGAGCTTCCCACAGCGGCGTTTGAATCGAACAAATCAGGTCGAGAGCCGCGGCCCCGTCGAGAGCGTCAACGATTCGCCAATAGAGCTGTAGATTAAAGGGCTGCTCCAACGGTTCGCGATAAGTCACGACCAGGTCACGACCACGGAGATAAGCATCCGCAATTTCCCACGGTTGATCCTTCGATTCGCCCCGCGTCTCGGCGGACCTCACGTCGACTCCCATCAGCCAGCCGACCTGCGCCGACCCGTCGACCCGCAAAGCGGCTAATCCACCAGAGGGTTGGGGAAGTTCGATCATCCCCTGCAGTCGCCCGGAGTGTATTAGAGCGCGACTACCGTCGAGTTCCCAGAAGTCTGATCGCGACGTGACGCCGCCCCGCAGATTCACCGACATGGCCTTCTCCCGGCAGGATGGGACGTTGAGAATTGTCGCCAGTTATTCTGCGACTCCCCTGCCCTCCCCGCGAGGCCAAAAAAAACCCCGCCGTTTCACCGAAGTGAAGCGACGGGGCCGGAACAGAGAAGAGGCCGTAGGTCTGTTGTGGGGGGGATAAAGAAGATCAGTCAATCGCCGATCGCATCACTGCGAATGGTTATGCTGAACAGACTTCCAACCGCATCCTCCTCGTTCACTGTGATCATACCCGTTCTAATCCTCATGTCCAGCTTTTTGTCGCGACTCTCCGCAAGAAAATTTCGGGGGACCGCAACCCCATCGCAATAAATAATCGCTACTTCCTAACCAGTAAGGTTTTGCGTCAAAATAGAACCCCCAGCCCTCACTCCTTGCCAGAAGGTGCATTTGAGCGATGAATCACGCGAACCCGACTCCTGCTGAACTTCTGGCCGTCTGCGAACTCGCCGCTCAAGCGGGCGCCGAGCAGTTGCTCGCTTGGCGGGGGCGGTTCCAGACACGTGAAAAAGCCCCCCGCGACCTCGTGACCGACGCCGATTTGGCCTCCGAACAGGCGGTCCGCCGCGTGATTGCCGAGCATTTCCCCGATCATGGCATCCTCGGCGAAGAGGCGGCCGTAATGGACCAGCTCGACCTCCCCTACTGCTGGGTCGTCGACCCCCTTGATGGGACGATCAACTACGCCCACGGGCTCCCCTGCTACGGCGTTTCGGTGGCTGTCGCTCATCGGGGCCAGCTCCTCGCCGGGGTCGTCTTCGATCCCGAGCGAGACGAGTGCTTTTCGGCCTCAGCTGGAGGTGGCGCAACGCTCAATGGCCAGCCGATGGCCGCGAGCCGGGCCGAAACAGTCGAGGAATCTCTGGTAGCGGTCAGTTTTCCGCCCCGGCTCGACGACGAATCGCTCGATTTGCGGGCCTTCATGCGGGTTGGCCCCGTTTGTCAGGCCATGCGCCGCACGGGTTCCGCCGCTCTGAATCTCGCCTATGTGGCGTGCGGTCGGCTCGACGCCCATTGGGCCCATGAGATCCACCCCTGGGACGCTGCCGCCGGCGTCTTGCTTGTCCGGGAGGCGGGAGGCGCCGTCTCGGCCGCTGACGGTAAACCGTTCGATTTGGCTCGCGCCGACTATCTGGCCGCCTCCACGGCGAATCTCCACGGGAGGCTGCTCCCCCTCATCGGCTGAATTTCGCCGTGTGAGACATCCAAGCCCGCTGAGCCGACTTGCATCAACCCCAGTGGCAGTTCAACCGGAATCTGCCGAGAATTCCCGCAAATATGCGGTCCGCCGCCGTCACGCTCGGCGCTACTTCCACACGACCGGCTGCCTATAATGGAGGGACGCTCGCTACTTTTCGCGTCGCCCGGTTGCTGCTCCCCAAACCGCGACGCTGCTCCCGCCGTAGAATGCCAGCTGCCGCCCCTTTTCGTCTCTGTTCTTGAACGGTCGCTTCGACGTGCCTTTGTCTCGCATACTCCTGGCAGTGACGCTAGCGGCCAGCCTACTGGTGGTGCGCGCCTCCGCGCAGCCTATCGAACCGCCTGCGCCGGCGGCGTCTGATGCAGCGCCTGCCGTCGTGGTCGCTGAGTCGGGCGCCGCTCCCTCTCCCGTCGCGCCTAGCGCCGCGGGCCCCGACGTGTTCTTCCTTCCTGATGCGGCCGGCAATCTCCGCCGCGTCTTGGGTTACCGCTACGAAGATTTCTTCCAATCGTGGCGGGCTGGGCAAACCCAGCAAGAAGGCGCGCGACAGCCAACGTTCGCGCTCGCCGACCTGACGGCGACCGCCAACGTTGAAGGAGACAACGTCGCTATCAACCTGGCTGTCGAGGTCGAACTCCAATCGACTGATTGGGTCGAAGTTCCCTTGCAACTCGGAACGCTGATCGTCAGCGAATGGAAAATCTCCGGCGACGAAACTCGCGATTTCCTTCTCTTCGATCCGCAGCGGCAGGGATTCGTCGCCTGGCTCAAGGGGAAGCCGGGCGAGCATCGGACCGTTTCGCTCACTGGGCAACTCCTCGTCCAACGCGACGGCGACAGCCGACAGCTGGAAGTCGACCTGCCGACCGCAGCGACTTCGCACGTCGACTTCACCGCCTCGAGCCAGGTTGAAGTCGAATCGCCGAAGATTGTCGCTCACACCACGGTGACGGCGGACGATGGTCGCTACACCTCGCAGATTGACGGCGCGAAGGGGCGTCTCGCGTTGCGTTGGGGGCCCCGCACGGTTGAGGAGTTCGATCGAGCCGCTGCGCTCAGTGCGAGCGTCGACGAAACGGTCATGGTGGAAACAGGCCGCCTCACCTACGAGGCAATCGTGACGCTCCGCAGCTTTGGCGAACCGCTCGATCGGGCGCGAATCCGCCTGCCGCGCGGCGCGGCCGCCGCGGCGCTGCCAGCCGGAACTGGCGACGAGATCATTCCGATCGCATCGACGACCGGGCGAAACGGCTCCGCCCTCATCGAAGTCCGCTTCGAACAGCCATCGACGACTCCACCGCCGGTGCGGCTCGTCGCCGAACAAAGCGGCGCCGTCGATGCGACCGCGCCGCTGCAAGCTTCGCCTTTTGAAGTCGTTGGCGCCTTCCGCCAACGGAGCCAATTAGCGGTTCGCGTCAACGAACTTTTGCACGCCGATTTTCATGCCGAAGGTCGCGTCGAACAAATTGATCCGCTGGAACTTCCCGAAGCGCTCCGCACGCCGGCCCCGCTCGCCGCGTTCTCTGGCGCGGGCGCCGAGTGGCAGTTGGAAATCGACACGCAACCCCGGCAGCGCAAAGTCCGCGTCACTCCCGCCTACGCGATGAACCTGGGGAGTCAGGGGGCCACGCTCGACGTCACGCTCGACTACCAGTTCCTCGGGGGCCGGACCTTCGAATTGCGGGCCGACCTCCGCGGGTGGGAACTCACCGAGCAGCCGATCGAGTCAGGGGGCGTCGTCGATCTCACCGAGCAACACGTCACCCCAGCCGGCGTGTTGGTGATGCCGCTCAAGGAGTCTGATCTGCAACAGGCCCGCGTCCGCTTCACGCTCCGCCGCGAGGCGGGCTTAGGGCTGCATGATTTGCCCCTTCCCGAAATGCTCGACGCCTACACGCTTCCCGGCGCCCTTGCCATTAGCTGCGACGACGCCTGGCGGGCCGTCGTGCAAGTCGAGAACTCAAGCGGCATCGCGTCGGGCGAGACGAACGGCCCACCCACGGCTCCCGCCGCGAGCGAGTCCCAGGGAGCGGCGGCGGTTCCGCTGCCCAGCAGCGATCCCCTTGCTATAACGGCGACGCCGCTCCCCCGCCGCGATGCGACTGTTCGGCGTTTCCAGACGTTCCTCCCGCGCGCCCGCGTCGCGATCGACGTGAGCGAGCAAGAGCAAGCGATCGCCGTCGAATCGATCGTCGCCGGTCAACTTGCCGACGACGCATTGGAAGTCGAACAACGACTTGAATATGACGTGGCTTACCAGCCGACTAGCGAACTTTCCGCCACGGTGGCGACCGAACTCCTCGCCAATCAGGGGTTGCAACTCCTGCTCGACGGAAAACCTCTGGCCTCGTCCGCAATCGAGATTCTTCCCCTCGCGCCGGCTGCGTCGGGATCGGCCGACGGCAATCTAAGGCTGTTGGTTCGCCTGCCTCGCCCCACCGTGGGGCGACTCGTTCTGCAAATCCGCTCCGCCTATCCGCTGAATGAGTCGCAGCAGGCGGGCCGGTCGAAAATCACTCTCCCCTTGGCGACGCCGACTCAACCCGCAATCGCTCAAGCAAATATTTCCTCTCCCGCCGGAAAAGCTCGCGTCGCCCTCTGGGCCGACGGGCAGAGCGAGCTTTGGCGCACCGCCGCGCCGGAGTCAACCGGCGTCGGCGGCGAGCAGCAACCTGCCCTGTTCGCGGCGACCGCCACGAAGCCGGTGAGCGAACTTGCGCTGCGGCTCGAAGCGGCGCCCGGCGCCGAGCCGCTCGACTTGCGCGCCGAAGCGACCTGGATCCAAACTTGGGTCGTCGGCGGCCAACGACAAGACCGCTTCGTCTACCGTTTTCGCACGAGCGCTTCGCAAGTCGAGTTGACGCTGCCCGACGACTTCGCGGGACGCCCGCTGGAAGTAAAACTCGACGGGCTGACGATTCCCGCCAATATCAGCGGCAAGATCTTATCGGTCCCCCTGACGCCGACTGAAAGTCGTCAGGCCCATACGCTGGAACTCCGCCGTCACGCGCCGCAACGGCTTCCCGTGACCGCCGGTCTAGGGGCAAGCTTCCCGAAACTCGCACATGCCCAAGGGAGCTCTCCTTTCTTTTGGCAGTTGATCGTCCCCCGCGACATGGCGGTCGTCACCACCCCCGCGGGAATCAACGGCGAGTACCGACTCGGCTGGCGCGAATGGAGTTGGGGCCGCCAACCGACGCAATCGCAAGTCGATCTCGAGAAGTGGACCTCCGCCACCGCAGCGCCGGAGCTTCCCGCGTCGACCAACGAGTACCTCTACAGCGCGTTTGATTCGCCCCCGCACGCCAGCGTGCGGCTCGTCCGCCGGTCGTGGTTAATCATCGCCGCCGGCGCCGGCGCGCTGGCGGTCGGCCTGATCGCCCTTTACACAAATCTCGGTCGCACCGCCGGTTTCTGGTTGGCGGCAATCATCGCCGCCGTGGGCACGCTCGCCGCCTATCCCGAAGCCGCTATCCTGCTGGTGCAAGCGATCTTCCTGGGCGGGGCCTTTACGATCATCTCGCTGGCCACTCGCTGGTTGCTCGCCGACGTTCGCGTCCGGCGCAGTTCGCCACCCGCGCCTGCGAGTTCGATCGCCAGCCTTACCGCGACGCAGCCGTGGCTGGCCGATCGCCAAGAGGAGTCGGTCGCCGTCGTCGTCGCCGCGTCCGGTTCCACGCGCCACATCCGCGAGACGTCGCCATGAACATGACGTCAACGCGATCGCGGCGCCCCGGCTGGCGCTGGCGGGCAAGCGCGCTTGGCGCCTTGGCCCTGAGTCTGATTATCGTGGCGTCGTCGCAGGCGCAATCAACGGTTGCGTCGCCGGTTGCACTGCCGGTCGCCGCGTCTGAGTCGCCGCTCCAATACCGCCGTGTCTTCGTCCCCGCGGATCGAACGGCCGAATGGCCGACCGGCGGCTCTCAGTATCTGCCGATCGAACGCGCTGAATTCGAACGCCTCGTCCAGCAAACGGAAGAGCGCCGCCAACTGAGCGGCATCGGCGGGGCGCAGCTCACCGTCGCCGACTATGTCGCTCGACTCACCGAGAGCGACGCCCTCGAAGGGGTCGCCACGTTCAACTTCCGGCTGCTTGGCGACTCGCCCAGCGTCGTCCCGCTGGCCCCCTGGAACGCCGTCGTGTTGCGCGGCCGTTACATCCGTGCTGAGCAGAACAACGCTGAAGCCGCGGCCGAGCCTACGCCGGCGACGCCTGGCCTCTGGCCCAACGCCGCCGGGCAACTCTCCATGTACGGGTTGCTAGTCGACCGCCCCGGCCAAGTCGAAATCGACTGGCAAGCAGTTCCCGAACAACGCGACGTCGATCTGGAGTTCGACCTCCGACTGCCGACCGCCGTGTCGCAGCGGCTCACGCTCGATCTCCCCGCCGGCGCCACGCCGACGATTTCTTCCGGCCGGCTGGTCGAACAGGCCGCCGCCCCGCAAGGCGCCGGCCGCCGCTGGATCTTTCAACTTGCCGGCGGCGTCGAACATCGCCTGCACATTCGCCGCCCGGCCGCCGCCGCAGCCGCGGCTCCCCCATCTGCGACGCTCCCCTTCGTCGCCGTCACCGAGGCCTACCACCTCACTGCCGACGGCGCCGATTACGAAGCAGAGCTGCGCATCCAAGATCGCGGCGGCCCGCTGACCGAACTCCGCCTCGAGGCGCCGCTAACGCTTCACGTCGCCGCGATCACCGTCAATCGCCAGCCCGTTGAGTGGCGTCGCGATCCCGAAGACGCGGCCGCGCTGCTCATTCCTCTCCCCTCTCTCAGCGACGACGCGGCCATCAGAACGCCCGCGATCGTCGCCATCAGCGGCGCCGCAGCGGTTTCGTTCGACGCCCCCTGGCAACTCCCGAGCGTCTCCGCCAAGGGTCTCTTTTGGACTGAAGGAACCAGCACCCTCTGGGTCGATCCCGCCCTCGAAATCCGCTCGCTCACCCCGCGCGAGTGCAGCCTGCTCAACGTCGTCGGCGTCGGCAGCGGCGCCGCGGGCGAAGTCTACCGCCTGCAAGCCTGGTCGCCCGCCGCCGCCGCGGAATTAGTCGTCGGCGATCGCCGCGAATCGCTCCGTCACCGCAGCGGCATCGTCGCCGAGTTCTCCGATCGCGAGATCGTCGCCCGCGCTCGCGCCGTCGTGTGGGCCGAGGGAGGTCGCGCGTTCCACATCGCGGCGCCACTGGCCGACGATTGGAACATCGAATCAGTCGTCGCTGCTCCCGCCGACGGCGTCGTCGAGTGGCATGTCGAGGAGGGCGTCGCCCGCAAACTCCACCTGCAACTCCGCCGCTCGCCCGCGGCGTCGCTGCCGCTCACGCTGACCGTTTCCGCCCGCAAGCCATGGCGGGCTTGGACGCGCATGGCGTCGCTCAGCGATCTGAACTTTCTGCAATTTCCCGGCGCCAGCGAGGGCCAATGGCTGCTTGCCAAAGATCGCCGCGGCAATGAAATCGCCCCCGACGCCAAGCTTGCCGAAGCGATCACTACGGCCGACTCGCTCACTCCTGCCGCTCAGGAACTGCTCGGCGACGTCGCCATCGGGCTGCTCATCAATCTGAGCGAAGCGAATCCCAACGCCCTGGTCTCGGTCGCGTCGACGGCCGTCACCTTCAGCGGCGAGGGGTGGATGGAACTCACCGCCGGCGGCGCTGGGTACGAGCATCGCGCGGAAATCCATTGCCGTCCCGCCAGCGGCGCCCTCAGCGAGGTGCGACTCCTCGCCGCGCGGCCGCTGCCAGCCGACGTCGCGTGGGAACTCGACAACGGTCAGCCGGTGGCCGTGGAACGCACTACCGTGCCGCCGCCAACGCCGTCCGCCTCGGCGACTCCCCCAGCGGCGTCCAGCGTCCCCGTCGAATACCGACTCCGCCTCCCGCAACCGCGGACCGTCCCCTTCCGCCTTCGCACAGTCTGGCGCAGCGCCGCCCCGGCCGACGCCGCCATCAATCTCCTCTCGCTCCCCGACGCTGAAACCTGGCAAGCTTGGGCCATCTTCCGCGGCCACGCCGGCCAAGTCGCCGTCGACTCCCGCGGCGCCCTCCCGGCGTTCGCCTTGCCGAACCAAAGCTTGACGCTCGAAGGACAGCTTCCGGCGCTCGCTTGTTACCGCCTTGGCGACGACCCCGCCGCGTCACTCGCGTCTCCGCCAACATTCATCGCCTTGGCCGCAACTAACGGCGACGCCCCCCCCCGCGGCGTCGTCGCCTGGCGTTGCGACGCCGAGACGCAGCAATTCGCCGACGGCACGCAGAACCACCGCATCGCGTACCAGATCGAAGCTCGCCAACCGGCCGACGTGCAACTTACCGCTCCGCGTGGCGTCTCGTTCGCTTCGATCGCCGTTGATGGCCGACCTCTCGTCACGGCGCCGGCGGCCGACGCGCGCTCCGTCACCGTTCGAGTCCCCGGCGCCTTGCGTCTCCAAACGCTTACCGTCGCGCTGGAACGAAAAGTTGCCCCCCTCGAGCGTAACGCCTCGATCGCCCCAGCGCTCCCGCAGGCGTCATTCCCCGTACTGCGCGGTGAGTGGACTCTCCGGTGGCCAGCGGCGTACAACGCTCTGCCGCTCGACTCGAAACTGCACGGCGAGAACGCTGAACCTGCCGATTGGCTCGCCCGACTTGGCGGCCCCCTCTCAGGTCACGCCGGTCAGCGCTGGTACGACGGCATGTTGCTCGCGCATGTCGACGCCGCCTCGCCGATCATCCCCGCCTCGGCCACCGGCGTCGCCACGCCCGGTGGCTGGAGCATCCTCACGCAATCGTTTGCCGATCGACCCGCGCCGGTCGAGCTCCGCCTCGCCAGCGGCCAGCAAGCCAACTGGCACGTCGCCTGGCTCGTCGCCGCGGTCGCCGCCGCGTGGCTTTGGGCCCGCTCGCGCCGCGCGGTCGCCCTGCTCATCGTCGCCGTCGCCGCGATTTGTTTGGCGGTCCCCGAGTCGTTCATCCCGCTGCCGCAAGCAGCCTTCCTCGGCCTCCTCACCGGCGCCTTCGTCCGACAATTCGTCAGCTTCCTCACCAAGCCGCGCACCGCCGCCGCCAGTCGCTTGCGGCTTAGCGCCGCGAATGTTCCCATCATGCTCGCCGTTGCCGCGTTGATCGCCAGGCCATCGCAGACCTCTGCTCAGACCCCCGCCCCCCCGCCAATCCAGGCGCCCGCTGCCGCCGCGTCAGCCACCTCCGCCGCGACGATCCCCTCGCCCGAAAAAGTACCTCAACAAGTTCTGTTTCCCGTCGACGACGCTGGCCAACCTGTCGGCGCCGACGTCTACGTCCCCGCTCCGCTGGCCGCGGAGCCCCTCCCCGCCGCCGCGAACGGCCCCCCGGCAGTTCTCGTCGCCGCCCGCTACCAAATCGAGCTCCAACCGGCGCTCTCCGGCGGCGAAATCGTGGCCCGCCGCGTCCAGCTTCGATTCCGCTGGCAATCCCGCCGCCCGCAAACTCGCGTCGAACTTCCTCTGATCGCCGCCGAGGGCGCGCTCGACCCCGCGTCGCTTCTCCTTGACGGTCAGCCGGTTCTTCCCGCCTGGAACGCCAACGCCACGGCGCTCGTGCTTACCTTGCCGCAACCTGGCGCGCACGAACTGACCGCCGTGCTCGCGCCGCTCGCCGCCGCGCCCGCCGTCGGCAACGCGCAACGAGCCCGCCTTCAGCTCAACATCCCCGCGCTCGCCGGCGCGACCGTCGAGGTCCTCCATCCCGCAGGTCTCGCCGACGTTCGCGCCGCGGCCGCCGTTCCTGCCCTCGGCCAATCGAACGCCGCCCGCACGACGTTCCGTCTAGGTCCCGCGGCGCTCCTCGACGTCACTTGGCCTGCGCGGCTCGAGCGCGAAACCGCCGGCGTCGCCGTCGAGCAGCTTTCATTGCTCGAAGTCGATCCTGCTGGAGCCCGCCTCGAAGTCCGCCTCCGCCTCACCGGCGCCGCCGCTGCGCTCCATACCCTGCGACTCGCCGCGTCGCCGCAGCTCAAACTCCTCCCCCTCCCCGAAGGTTCGCCGCTCGAAGCGGCGCCCAGCGGGCTGAGCGACTCCGCCGCTTCCGGCACGATCGCCCTTCGCTTCCGCTCACTACCGACGTTGCCGCTGACGGTCTCGCTGCAGTTCCAATTGCAGCGCACCCTCTCGGTCGGCCGCATCGACTACCCCTGGGTCGAGGTCCTTGGGATGAACGTCCGCACGCGGCACTTCGCGGTCAGCGCCGACCCCCGCCTCCGCGTACGCGACGCCGTCGCGACCGGCCTCACTCCCGTTACGCCGGCTGAACTCGAACCCCTTTGGGGCCCCAACGTCGCCGCGGCGTCGCTTCAATACGCGGTCGCCGCCGCGACGCCTGCCTGGTCGCTCGACGTGTCGCCCTCGCCATCGCGATTCACGTCGCGTGAGTCGCTCGAACTCCATTGCGGCGAGCAGGAAGTCCGCGTCGCCTACGCCGCGGCGATCGCCGACGTCGACGGCGAACTGCTGGTCCACCGTCTCGTCATCTCCCCCGATCTGCAAGTGGAGCATGTCACGGCGACGCTCGACGGACCTGCCGAGGTCCTTCCCGTCCGCTGGGCGCGACCGCAACCCGATCAACTCCATATTTTCCTGAGCCGACCGCTGACCGAGCCTCACCTGCTGCGCGTTACAGGCCGGCTCAACGACGTGATCGCAGCGACTCCCGCGCCGGGCGCCGCGGCCGACGCCGGTCTCCTCCCCGCCGTCGAACGTAACGTGCAACTCCCGCGGATCGCGCTCGAATCATCTCCAGCGGCGCAGATCGACGTCGCCCTCTTTCGCACCGGCGACGTGCTGGTCGACTGGGCCTCGACTCCGCCTCCTAAACCGCTGAACGGTTCGCTCGATCCCGCCAAGGGATTATTCGTCGGCCAGTTCACGATCTCCCGCGTCGCCGCCGCCGCGTTGCCCGAACTGAAGATCACACCCAACGACGGCCAATACGACGCCGACGCCCTCCTGACGCTGCAGCTCGAAGCGGCCGAAGCGACCGCCGAGTGCCGACTTCAAGGTCGCGCCACCCGCGGCATGGTCGACCGCATCCGGCTCGTCGTCGGCAAAAACTGGCGCGGTCCCTTCACGTGCGAACCCGCCGCCCGCATTGTCAGCCGCGATCTCGCCGCCGATTCGGATCGCCAAACGCTCGACGTCCGTCTCGCCCGGCCGATTCCCGCCGGCGAAGCCTTCAGCGTCGTCATCCGCGGCCCGGTGTCGCTGGAAGCGGATCAGCGCATCCGTTTCCCGACGCTCCGCCACGCCAACGCCGGGCGGCAACGCACCTACCTGATCCTGCCGCCAACCGCCGGCAACCTCACCGCCGAGTGGACCCTCCGCGGGCTGCAATCGCAGCCGCTGCCGGAATCGCTTGCTGCCGCGCTCAACCTGCAGCAGCCCCCGCCCGCCTATCGCGTCGAGCGCGAGCGGTTCGTCGCCGAGCAGCGCGTCTTCCCCGATGCGATGCGCAGCGCCGCCTATCGACTGGCCGAAACCCGTGTCGCCGTCGATCCCGACGGCAGCGCCGTCGCGCTGTCGCAACTCATCGTCCAAGCCGGCGGCGGCGACGAATGCCTTGTCGCATTCCCCGCCGGCGCCGAACTGCAGTACATTGCCGTCGATGGCGTCCCGCAGCATCAACTCCCCGCGGCTGGCGTCCCGTGGCAAGCCCCCGTCGCCTCCCGATTCCTTCCTCGTGTCTTCCTCTTCAGCTATCGACTGCCGAAGTTCGAGTCCGCAGCATCGTACCGTATCGAACCGCCGCAGGTCACGATCGACGGCAAGCCGCTCGCGCCGCAGACCTCGCTCTGGCAGATCGCCGCCGCCGACCTACAACCGCAACCGGTCGTCGGCGGCAAATTGTTGACCGTCGTCGAGTTCGCCGCCGCCGCGCGTCGCAGTCAGATCGACTCCTTTCTCGACGCCTACCCGCTCGCGTCGCAACTCGCCGAGTGGGAATTCCAGCTGTGGCGACAGCCGTGGCTCGATCGACTCGCTGTCGGCGATTCGGTCGCAGTCGCCGATCCCGCCGCTTGGACGCGCCTCCGCGATCGCTTGCCGGCAAGCGCCGCCGCCAATCGCGTGACGCCGATCGATCCCGTCAGTCAATGGACAGACGACGCCAGCGTCGGCGCCGTTTCGTTCCAAGGCGCCGCTGACGGCGCCGTCACGCTCGCCCCGCACGTCACCCCCTGGCCGCTCGCCCGTTGGCTCGCGGCCATGACCCTTGCCGCCATCTTCGGCGTCGCGTGGCGCCAACCCGCCGCCCTCCGCTCGCTCACGTTCCCGATGCAGCGCTGGCCCTACATCGTCCTCGCCGCCGTCGGCCTCCTCTGGTGGTACTACCTAACCCCCAGCCTCCTCGGCCTCCTGATCATCGCCTTCGCGTTCGCCGCGTATCGAAAATCGCGCCGTTAACTCCACTCTGCAACGCCGGCCCCAATCCACATCGGACTGGTCGCTTAAGCGACCAGTCCAGCGTCACGAGCGACTTAACGCATCACGCACGATACCCCGGAGACCGCTGCACCACCGGCGCGGCCACCTCCAAAATCGCTCGCGAGCTTTCGCGTCGCCCCCGCCGTACTCCATAGCCCGGCAAACCCGCCGCTGAGGATGACAATCTGTTGCGCAGACATGGCTCTGCTCCCTCCAGTTTCCTTAACAGACGCAGCTAGATTTCACGATGGCAACTGGCATGCGCATGTGTAGTTGCATCAAAAAAAACAGCTTCCCTCTCGAAAATGGGCGCCTAATCTGCCATGTTCAAACTGTTGCGAACCACTTTTCCGCGCCGACCGCCATTTACTAACCAATCTCAACCAACGATGCCCGCTTCCTTACCAAACGCCCAACTCGACATGCCGTTTTTTCCGCGCGCGACGCCCAATTTCTATTGCGCGTCACGATTTTCGTTGCAGCATCTCGCCGTAAGTACGTCTATAAGCATGGTTATGTCACCAAAAATCAACTTTCGCACGCGGACAGTAGCCGCGGGTCAACGACCCGCCGGAGCGGCCCACCGAATGAAGCTACCCCTACGCACCATCGCAATTCTCACCACCGCTCTCGGCTGCTCGCCCGCAGCCATCGAGCGAACAGAACCAGTTCGCCCAGTCAAAACCATGGTCGTCGCCTCAGGCGGCGAAGTCCGCACCCGCATCTTCCCCGGCGTCGCCGAGGCCGCGCGCCGCGTGGAACTGGCGTTCCAAGTCCCGGGGCTGCTGGTGAAGCTTCCCGTCAAGGAAGGCCAGCGCGTCGCCAAGGGGGAAGTGATCGCCGAGCTTCGCAAAGAGGAATTCGCAGCCCGGCTGACGGCGCTGCAAGGCGAACTCGATCAGGCCCGCGCCGTTCTCCGTCGGCTCCAATCAGGCGAACGTCCCGAGGAGACCCTCCGGCGCGAATCGAACGTCCGCGCCATGGAGGCGCGCATGGCGAACGCCCGCGCCGAGTTCGGTCGGTTCCAGCAACTCATCCGCAACAGCGCGGTCTCGCGCTCGCAGTACGAAGTCGCCGAGACGGCGTACCGCGTCGCTCAAGAGGAGTATCAGGCGGCGGTGCAGCTGCTGGAGAAGGGAACGATCGGCCGCGAGGAAGACATCGACGCCCAGGCGGCGGTTGTCCGCGGTCTCGAAGGGCGGGTCGTGGAAGCGGCGTTGCAACTGAGCGACACGACGCTCACCGCTCCCTACGATGGCGTCATCGCACAACGGTTCGTCGAGGAAGGACAGAACGTCCAAGCGAAGCAACCAGTGGTACGGTTCCAAGATGTCGAGGAAATCGAAATCGTCGTCGACGTTCCCGAAACCGTGATGGCGGCCGACATCCGCACGGCGGACGTGATCGACCTCGTCGCGGAGTTCAGTGGGGCGCCCGGTCTGCGATTCCCCGTCGAGATTCGCGAGATCGCCCAAGTCGCCGACCCGACGACGCAAACGTTCAAGGTTCGCGCGGCGATGCAGGCCCCGACCGACGTGAACATCCTCCCCGGCATGACCGCCACCGTGACCGCTGATTTCCGACGGGCAGGCGTCCTCGGCCAGCAGCTATTGGTCCCCGTCTCTGCGGTCGTCAAGAAAGATTCGGGCGACCAGATCGTCTGGTTGATTGAAGGCGAAGGGGACGGGCAAAAGGTCGCGAAGCGGACTGTAAAACTCGGCGACGCCACCGGCGGCGATATCGAGATCGTCGAGGGACTCGCCCCCGGCGACCGGATCGCCATCGCGGGGGCGTCGCGTCTCCGCGACGGCATGCAGGTTCGCGACCTCGGCGACCAGCTCGGGGGGACGCGATGAACCTGGGTGAACTAACCGTCCGCAAGAACCGGATCGCGTTCGTCTCGATGTTCCTCATCGTCGCGGGGGGCCTCCTCGCCTACCAGCGGATGGGGCGGCTCGAGGATCCCGAGTTCACGATCAAGGAAGCGCTCGTTATCACCCCCTACCCCGGGGCGAGCGCTGAGGACGTGGCGCGCGAGGTGACCAACCCGATCGAGATCGCCGTCCAGCAACTCGGCCAGCTTAAGCGAGTCGAGTCGGAATCGTCTCGTGGCCGCTCGGTGGTGACCGTGGTGATCAAGGACGAATTCGACAAACACTCGATCCCGCAGGTCTGGGACGAGCTCCGTCGCAAGATCGCCGACGTCCAGCGGCAGCTCCCCCCTTCGGCTCGCGGCCAGTCGATGGTCGTCGACGACTTCGGCGACGTCTACGGCGTCTTCCTGGCGATCACCGGCGACGGTTACTCGCAGCAGGAGCTGCGGCGCTACGCAGAATTCCTTCGCCGCGAACTGCTGCTGGCGACCGACGTGAAGAAGGTCGACCTCTTTAGCGAACAGCAGGAGCTCGTCTACCTGGAGATCTCGCGGCAGCGGCTCGCCCGGCTCGGCCTGAACGAGGACGAGATCTACGCCCAACTGCAGGCTCGCAACGTCGTCGCCGACGGCGGGAGGGTGCAGGTCGGCGACGAGCATTTGCCGCTCGATCCCAAGGGAGGGTTCAACTCCGCGGACGAGATGCTGGAACTGGTCGTCGGCAACGACTCCGCCGGCCGGCAACTCATCCTCCGCGACGTCGCGACGATCGAGCGCGCCGACCGTGACCCGCCGCGGCGGATTTTGAAGTACGACGGACAGGAAGCGATCGGCCTGGGGATCTCAACGATCCAGGGAGGCAATGTCGTCACCATGGGCCAGGCGGTGCGGCAGAAGCTCGACCAGCTGAAGCGCAATCAACCGATCGGCATCGAGATCGAGGAGATCAACTTCCAACCCGAGGCGGTCACCGCGGCGACGAGCGACTTCATGTTCAACCTCGTCAAGGCGGTGAGCATCGTCGTGATCGTCCTGATGTTCGCGATGGGGCTACGGACCGGGTTGATCATCGGCATGGTGCTGTTCCTCACGATCATGGCGACGTTCCTGGTGATGTACCTCGACGGCGACATTCTCATGGAGCGGATCTCGCTCGGGGCGCTCATCATCGCCCTCTGCATGCTAACCGACAACGCGATCATCATCATCGAGGGAATCAAAGTCGGCATCGAGGCGGGCCGCGAGAAGATCGAAGTCGTCCGCGAGGCGGTGACGAACAACCAGTGGTCGCTCTTCGGGGCGACCGCGATCGCGGTGATCGCCTTCGCGGCGATCGGGCTCTCGAACGACAGCACGGGCGAGTACTGCAACTCACTCTTCTGGGTGATTGCCATCTCGCTGACGCTCAGTTGGATCTCGGCGATCACGATCACTCCGCTGCTAAGCAGCATGCTCTTCTCGCCGAAACCGGTCGTGGAGGGCGTCAGCCACGACCCCTACGGCGGGCCGATCTTCAGCGCCTATCGACGGCTGCTGGCGCTCTCGCTCCGCTGGCGCGGGACGGTGATGGTCCTCTCGATCGTCGCGTTCATCGCGGCGCTCTACGGGTTCGGCTACGTCTCGCAGAGCTTCTTTCCCCCGGCGACGCGACCGCAGTTCATGGTCGACGTCTTCCTGCCGGCAGGGACGCACATTCGCAACACCGAATCGACT
>Ga0163144_10005852_pt1 | contig 27303 bp, 23 predicted proteins | sample OliLak19BULKMAT1_FD_123175 | JGI IMG/M metagenome (GOLD analysis project Ga0163144, IMG submission 123175) | Freshwater microbial mat bacterial communities from Lake Vanda, McMurdo Dry Valleys, Antarctica - Oligotrophic Lake LV.19.BULKMAT1 | ecosystem: Environmental > Aquatic > Freshwater >... | reverse complement strand
GCCTACAATGCGCAGGCGGCGGTGGACAGCCAGGCGCAGGTGATCGTGGCGGCAGAGCTAACGCAGCAACCCAACGACAGCCAGCAACTGGTGCCGATGATCGAACAGGTAGTGGCCAACGTGGGTTGCAAGCCGGAAGCCGTCAGTGCCGATGCCGGTTACTGGAGCGAAGCCAACGTGATGGATGAGCGGGTGGCCGGGATCGATCTTCACATCGCGACGGGACGCCAGAAGCATGAGGAGCGGGTGGCGGCGGCGACCGGGCCGCCGCCCGAAGGGGCTTCGCCCAAAGAGGCGATGCAGCACAAACTGCGGACCGAGGCGGGACAGTCGATCTACAAAATGCGTAAAGCCATCGTGGAACCGGTCTTTGGACAGATCAAGGAGCGGCGGGGATTCCGACGCTTCAGCTTCCGTGGTGTGGGCAATGTGCGGCTGGAGTGGCAGCTGATTTGTCTGACGGGCAATCTCTTGAAGCTGTTCCGTTCGGGGTGGTCGACGCAGGTGGCCTGAGAGAGCGAGAAAAGGTGACTTTTCGCTCGTCTGGGGCTTAAATCGACTGTTTTCGACGGACCGGAGGCAGATCACGCCGAATGGCCACGAATTCTTGTTGATATTTCGATATCGACATCGGCGGCGGCTGCGCCGGGGGGGCCGTGCTGACCGATCAGGACGGATGGACGGCCTTATCTCCGACAGACTCCTAGTGGAGTTTTCGTTTCGCGCCCTCCATCACAGGATTCCGTCGCGGCCTACAGTGGAGCGGCAGACCGCCCGTCCATGATCTACGAGTTCCTGAGTTTCCGACTGGATTGTCGCGCCCGTACCCTCGTGAAAGAGGGCAAACCGGTGCCGATGACAGCCAAAGTCTTCGACATGCTAGTGCTCCTCGTTCAGCACCAAGGCAAGGTCGTGACCAAGGATCAGTTCCTCCAAGCGATCTGGTCCGGCGCAGTGGTTGAGGAGTCAAACCTCTCGCAGAACGTCTTCCTGCTTCGAAAACTTCTCCGAGAAAAGGAATCCGGGCAGAAGATCATTCTCACCCATACTGGGGCCGGATACTCATTCCTGCCTGAAGTAAGGGTGATGCCCGATTCGCCTCCGGCGCGGCCGGCCAGGCGCGGTTTTCTCATCCTCGCACTCGTCACGGGCAGCCTTGTGGTGATCGTGTCGCTAGCCATCGTGAGAGCGGGCCGATCCCAGCCTGGCGGCCGGAAATGGGCGGCGAGCACCAGACCGGGTGTCGAATCCTACCCAGCGCTGTCACCCGACGGCTCTCGTTTGGCGTTCACCTGGGACGGTGGAACAGCGGGTGCCCCGCGAAATTGTACATCCAAGATCTGCCCGGCGAGAACAAGCCGCTGACCGCGGCAAGTCTGCTTGTTACGAAACTGGCCGACGACATCGTTTGCCCAGTCTGGTCTCCCGATGGCCGCAGTCTGGCGTTTGTGCAGCAAGGGCTGAGGCGGGCTGCGATCTATATGATCGCGAGCGACGGAAGTTCCGAGCGAAAAGTGAGGGATGCGCTGCCGATCACGCTGGCCGTCACCGGCTGCATTGCGGCGTTTTCACCAGACGGGCGCTCACTGGCGATGACTACAGCCGGAGCCGGAATGCAGACCCATTTGATTCGTTTGTCGCTGGAAACCGGCGTGGAGGAGGCTTTGACAGCAGCGCCCGGGGGGCGTTCATAGCGGCTCCGCCAATCCTGTGTACTCTCCCGATGGACGTCATGTGGCCTTCCTGGGGAGGAAGCCGTAGCGGGCGGAGATCAGGGTCAATAGCCCACGATTTCCCGCAACGGGGGGTTGAGCCTCGCCGTTCTCAGTGAGCACCGCAATCTTTGGAGGCTCCCGCTCTCTCCGGACGGTGTTCCATCGGCTCCCGCGACGCTCCTGCTGTCTTCCACCCGCAAGGACGAGGGGCCCGTTTTTTCCCGGGATGGCCGCAATATTTCGTTCTTCTCGGACCGCACGGGCAGCTATGAGATCTGGACCAGCGAAGCGGATGGCAGCCACCCTCGGGCCTTGACGTCGTTTGGCGGTGCCTTCGCCGGGTTGACAGACTGGTCTTTCGATGGCCGCACCATCCTCCTGGATGTGGTGACGCCCAACGGCAGTCAGGATATCTATTCCATCCCCTCGGCGGGGGGCAAAGCGGAGCCATTGGTCGTTGGTCCGGCCCTCGACGCGGCGCCCCTCTTTTCCCGCGACGATCGCTGGATCTACTTCTCATCTACCCGGAGCGGCGGCCGCTTTCAAATCTGGCGAACCGATCGTGAGGGACGAACTCCGGTCCAAATCACCAAGGAAGGTGGCCTTGGGGCACGGGAGGCGGACGACGGCTATATCTACTATGCGTCCCAGGCGCCTGCGCCCGAAATCCGCCGGGTTCCGGTGGCTAGCGGCGTGGAGGAAACCGTGCTCAGCAATCCTCGGCCCCGGTTCTTCGGTCATTGGGCCATCACCCAGGGGCGCATCTATTTCATTCGTCAACCCGACGATTCGCTGTTTGACGGTCCCCGGCCGTCGGAGCTTTGGGCCTTCGAAGTGCGAACCCGGCAAGCCCGCAAGTTGGCCGATCTCCCGGGAAGAATTCACCATACAACCCCATCTCTGGCCGTATCGCCCGACGGCCGCACGATCGTTTATTCCCGGATCGATTCGGCGTCGGGCGATTTGTACGTCGTCGAAAACTTCCGCTAAGCCGGTTACCTGGCCAGCAAGAAGGCTTCGAAATCGGCCGGCTTCTCGGCACTTAGCCGCACCCCGGTATACGATCCTCCTGGAATCGTGGCCATCTCGTTGCCGTTTCTATCCATCAACACAGCTTCAGCGGTTCCCTTGGAGGTGAGTCGGTCCCCGCTCAGTTGGACCGTGATCCTGACTTTGCTGATGGTCGTGAGAACGCGTTTCTCGTCGTAGTTGAAAATGTACATCTTCTGAAGGAACTTACTGTCCGTCACTCGGATCCACACGCCCTGGGAAGGGCTGGTGGCGCCGTCCGCCGTTGGCCCGATACAAGTTCCCTCAGCGAGGAACGTGACCAATCCGGGCGTAACCACCGTCTGGCCGGGGCGGCGGAGTTCCAGCATCCAGGCGCCGGTGAGCGTCGGATTGCGCGGCACAACCGCTTTTTCCGGGTCACCGATCCGGGCAAGAAGGCCTGGGGCGGTGGTCTGAGCGTGGGCCGCGACGGAGCCGGCGAAAATGGCGGCAAAAAGCAGAAAAGTCTTTCGTAGCATTATCATCTCCTGTTCAGTCCAGTTGGGCTGATACAGGAGTGTGGCCGATAAGGCTCAACGAAGTCCTCAGACGATCTCAACGCTAACTTCAAACGTTCTCAAACGCCTGATTTCGCTCGGCTTGCTGAGTTGAAAGCCGGTCGTCCGGGCGGGAGCAGATGAGGCCCAGCAGGCCCACAAAATAAACCACCGGACACTTTGCGGCGTAGAGCCGAAAAAAGTTTTTGGTGGACCTGAAGGGATTCGAACCCTTGACCTCTTCCATGCCATGGAAGCGCGCTCCCAACTGCGCCACAGGCCCACTTTCGGGCAACCTTCATAGGATAACATCAGAGAAGACTTGTGACAAGAGACGAAGCTTGGCAGATTGTTTGTGAGTTTGTGCAGTCCGAGGGATTGCGGAAGCATATGCTCGCCGTGGAGACCTGCATGGTGGCTTATGCCCGCCAGCAGGGCGGCGATGAGCAGGACTACGCCGTGACTGGATTGCTCCACGATTTCGACTGGGAGATTCATCCCACGCTGCCGGATCATCCGACGAAGGGCGAGGCGATTTTGAAAGAACGGGGCGTTTCCGAGGAGATTCGGCGGGCGATTCTTTCGCATGCGGATTTCACCGGGGTCACGCGGCTCTCCCTGATGGAGAAGACGCTATTCGCCTGCGATGAACTTTCCGGGTTCCTGATGGCTTGCTCTTACGTGAAGCCGTCGCGAAGCATTCACGAAGTGGACGGAAAGTCCGTGCGGAAAAAATTGAAAGATAAGGCGTTCGCTCGGGCGGTGAACCGGGACGACGTGATTAATGGAGCGGCGGAGATGGGCCTTGATCTCGATGGCCACATTGAATTTTGCATAGGGGCGCTGCGAGCCCGAGCGGAGTTGCTAGGATTGCAAGGGACGGTTTAATCGCGGAAGCCAATCTTGGCCGGTGCTGGGCCTGGTCTTCAAAACCAGTGTGCGTCGCGTAAGCGGCGCGGTGGGTTCGACTCCCACTGGCTTCCGCCACCTCACTTCACCTTGCGCCTGAACCCAGGAGCGCTCATACTGCAACCATGACCACGAAGAGTGCGGCACTCCTGGCGCTGATCGGAACGCTGCTGTTCACGTTCCTGATGGCGTTGGATTTTCTAAAGGCCGTCACAGGTTTTCTCGGTGACGCGGTGCCTCTGTTCTCATTGCTGCGATCGCTGGTTTATCTCTTCGCCAGCCTGAGCGTGACGGTGTTCTTCTTCGTTTTTCACAAGGCTCAGTCTCGATAGGCCTGAATACCCGTGCCGGAACTCGCTCTTTGGAAATGGTTATTGGGTGCCCTCTGCGCCTTCTTGATCGGCGTCGCGAAAACCGGCGTCCCGGGCATCGGCATTCTCGCTGTGCCTCTGTTCGTGTTTACAGTGGGCGATGCGCGCCTGTCGACGGCGTGGCTCCTGCCGATTCTGATCTGCGCCGATTGCTACGCCGTCATTGCCTACCGCAAGAAAGCGGCGGCGAATGCCCTGTTTTCGCTGTTGCCGTGGGTGATGGCCGGCATGGCGCTGGGCGCGCTGGTTCTCGTTTACCCGGATACGGTAATTCGGCCACTGGTGGGCGCGATCACGCTTTCGATGCTGCTGCTGTTTCTCTGGCGTCTGCGGTTCGCGAGCCCGACGCCACCAACCGGCTGGTGGTTCTCTGGCTTCTTCGGCACCTCGGCGGGATTCGCCACCATGGTGGCCAACGCGGCCGGGCCGATCATGAACATCTACCTGCTTTCGAAACGGCTGCCGCGGGAAGAGTTTGTGGCGACCGGAGCCTGGTTCTTCTTCTTCGTCAACCTAACCAAGATTCCGGTGTATCTCGCGCATGGGCTATTCAGCCAACAGTCGCTGGTGTTTGATGCCGTGATGATCGCGCCGACGCTGGCGGGTGCCATGGTCGGCCGGAAAGTGATTTCGCTGATTCCGGAGCGCACGTTCCTGGCGGTCGTGGTAGTGCTGGCGTTTGCGGCGACGGTACTGCTGTTTCTTCCGGCGCGGCGCTAAGCCGGGGGCGTCGGCGGTTCAGCACCCGTCAAGCCTTGATCGGCCTGAGCGGGCACATAACCCGGGTTGGGCTTCGGCATGGTGGCCTTGACGGCTTTGCGCCATTTCGAGAGCGCCTGCTTGAGCTTGTCGGCGACGTCGCCATGCTGATTGAGCAGATTTTTCTTTTCGCCGGGGTCGCGGGCCAAATTGTACAGTTCGAACCGGTTGTCCTCGTAGAACTCGATCAACTTCCAATCGCCGTCTCGGACCGCGCCCCCGGGGGCACCGCCCTGGTTCGAATAGTGGGGGTAGTGCCAGAAGAGGGCACGAGGTTTGAGGGCCTGCTGCTGCAAGGCCGGCACCAAGCTGATGCCATTGATGGCTTTCGGCACAGGGAGACCGGCGAGATCGCAAATAGTGGGAAGGAAGTCGACGCTCGAGATCGGGGTCGAATTCGTGCCCTTGGCAACGCCGGGGCCGGCGGCGAGGAAAGGTACTCGAATGCCGCCTTCGTACAGGTGACCCTTGCCGTTCCGCGCCGGGGCATTGTCGGTGATCGGCGCTTTCGCTTTGCCTTCGAAGCGGAGGCCGCCGTTGTCGCCGGTGAGTAGGAAGACGGTCTCGCCAGCGCGGCCGAGTTCGACGAGTTTACGGCGCAGGCGGCCGACGGAATTGTCGAGCGTCTCCATCATGGCGGCGTAGGTGGCGTTGCCGGTAAGGCCCATGAATTCAATCTTCTGTTTGTACTTTTCGATGAGCGGGGCGGGGGCCTGGATCGGAGTATGGACCGTAAAGTGGGGAAAATACAGGAAGAACGGGCTGCCCTTGGCTGTATCGAGGAACTTTTCGGCTTCGGTTGTGAGGGCGACCGTGAGCAGGTCGTCTTTCGAGCCGCCTTGGAGGCCAGGCAGGTCAAAGGGGCCGAAGTAGCTGGCGGGCGAGCCCTTGGCGGTGCCTCCGACGTTCTTGTCGAAGCCCTGCTGTTCGGGGCCGAAGCCGTCGCCGCCGAGGTGCCACTTGCCGATGCTGGCGGTGCGGTATCCGGCGGGCTTCAAGATTTCGGCGATGGTGGTTTCGGCCAGCGGCAACTGTTGCTCGAAGGCCGGGGTGAGCACTTTGGCGGTGGGCCATTGCTTGCGTCCGGGGATCCAATCGGTAAGTTGGAGGCGGGCGGGATATTTGCCAGTGAGCAATGCCGCGCGGGTGGGCGAGCAGACGGGACAGGCGGCGTAGGCTTGGGTGAAGCGGAGGCCGTCGCGGGCGAGCGCGTCAATATGAGGTGTTTCGTGATAGGGATGGCCGGTACAGCCGAAGTCGCGCCAGCCGAGATCGTCGACCAGCATCAGGACAATGCTTCGTTTGGTGGGAGCGGCGGGCAGATTGGCAGCTAAAATGCTTGAAAGGAACGTGCGTCGAGAAACATTCATGATTTACGGCACCAGAACGCTTTGATCATACGTCAGAATCAATACATGGCGCGTTGGCTGACAAAATTTCGGCGGAGCGTGGTTGGAATTTGGCACCGCTTCCTACGTCCGTGGATGCGCCCCATTCACGGCGCGTTCCCGTTGACTCGCACGGGCGTGGCGTTTACGGCCATGTTTGCGCTGGCTGTGTGGTTTCAGGGCGTGCTGCATCTGGACCTCGTGATGCTGGTGGCGGGCTTGGCGGGGCTGATGGTGGTCGTGTCGCTCTTGCTGTGCGTCGTTTTGGGATCGGCTTATCTCTTTTGGAAATCGAAGCGGGCCGTTACGCCTGGTCTTTTGGACCTGGAGACAACGATTCCGCAGCCGACCGGGTTCCGCTTACGCTATCCGCGCTGGATTCCGTTTACGGTGGCGCAGTGGCAGTGGGTGGACGATGGGGGCGGGGAGACGGCAGCGAAAATTGCTTTGGAACGGCAGGGCGTAGAGCTGGTGGAGTTAGCGTCGCCGGGCCGACGGTGCATCGTGCAGCGGGTGGTGCGGCGGTATTCCGTGAAAGATCTATTTGGGTGGGCGGAGATCGCTTGGCGGCGGACGGAGACGGTGAGTCTGCGGGTATTGCCGGAGCGCGGGATGTTGGCGCAGATGCCGCCGCCGGCCGGCATGGCCGATGGAGACGATATTTCGGACGTTTATGCCGAGCCGCGCGGCGATAGGGTGGAGATGCGGCAATATGCGCCGGGCGACCCGCTGCGCATGGTGCTGTGGAAGGTATACGCCCGGACGAGCCGTATGATGGTGCGGACGCCGGAGAGGAGTGTGGCCGAGCGGCGGAAAGGGTGTGCCTATTTGGTGACGAGTGAGCACGACGACGCAACCGCGGCGGTGGCTCGGATTGCGATTGAGCGGGGGCTGTTAGGGGACGATTGGTGTTTCGCGGCCGACGGCGTGTTGCGGCATGCGACGGAACGGGAAGAAGCACTTGAGGTGTTGGCCCGGAGCGGAGAAGCGGATTTTGCCGAGCGGGGCGGGGGACTCGGGGAATTCCTTTCCAAAATGGAATCGGAAGGGTACCAATTTTGTATTTTGTTGTTGCCGCCGGAAGCAAGCGCCTGGGAACATGCGGTGAGCCAAGGGGCAGCCGGGGGCACGATGCGGATGCAGATCCTGACTGGCGTGGAGGCGGTTCGCGCAGAGCGCGACGGTCCCATGCCTTGGCAGGAGCGGGTGGCGGAGTGGTTTTTGCGACCGGGGGGCGAAACCGAGGTTACGCTAGCCGAGTTACAGAAACTCGCGGCCAGTGCGGCGGGGGTGGCGAGTACGGCAGGGGTGGCAGAACGGAAAACCGGGCACCTATTCCACGATATCCTCGGAGGTAGGGGCTAATATGACGTCGCGTAAATCAATCTGGTGGAAACTGCCCGGCGTGGTCATTTGGATGGCTGCGGTGGGGTTGCTGGCGGCCGGATACACCTCGAAGTTGGGAGTATTGTTTGCCCTGACCGGGGTGGTCAGCGCGTTTGGCCTGGCGACTTGGTTGGAGGGGTACTCATTACGATTGAGCCGCGTGTGGCTGTGCTCTGGCTTGGCGATGGGTCTGACGGTGTTGCTCAGTTCGTTTTTACGGGGCAACAGCGGTGTGGTTGGCCTATTCGGCAGCGAAACGATTTACGGCTTCACGGAGTCGACGAACTGGTTCATGGGCGTGCTGTGTTGGCTCGTGCCGGTGTTGCTCTCGGCCAAGCGTTATTCGCTCTTTCTGACTCTTGAAGCGGCGTCGCTCGTGGGGATATTTTCGAGCATTCTGGCAGCCCATCGCGACGGGTCGATTCATCGACCGTTCTTTCTGACTGACTGGCTGCTTGAGCGGAACTACGATCCGATGCCGTTCTTCCTGGGCACCGGCGCGCTGCTGGGGATCATGCTTGTCGTTTGGATGCTGAGCCGGAGTTCGGCCAAACGGACGCTGCTCGATCCGGCCTTGCTGATTGCGATGATCGTGGCGTTGTTCCTGTTTCTGCCGGATGGCAAGCTTCGGCAGCTGTCGGCGTTCGCCGGTGGAGAAGGCGGTAAGGGCGATCAGAGTAAGAAAGATAAGCAGCATCATGGCGGACAGGGTGGCAAAGGCGATCAGAAACAGGATCAAGAAAATCAAGGTCAAAACCAAGACCCAGATCCTTCCAATGGGGAAGGGCGAAAGAGTTTTCCGGTGGCCGTCGTCAGTTTGCACGACGATTACAAGCCACCTTACGGAACGTTCTATTTCCGCCAGGATACGCTTAGTAACTACAACGGTCGACGCTTGGTCCGCGACGCATCGGGAAAGCTCGACACCGACGTGGGGATGCCGTTTCCGGCTGAACCGATCGAAGTGCCATTGCGGGATCGGGCGGACTTACCTTCCGCTGGTTCGCGCGAGCGAGTCGCTCATCGGCTGCGGACGACCGTGGCCCTGATGACGCCCCACTCGAAGCCGTTTGGGTTGATTGACGTCGCTAAGTTAGAACCCGCCCCGAACCCGGACGCCAAGCGCTTCGAGCGGGCGTATAAGGTAGAGTCGATTGTTCTCGACGCGGATTTCGGAACCCTGTTGAACCGGTCGCTGGGATCGGAAAAATGGACGCCGGAGATGTGGCAGCACTACACCGAAGTGCCGGAAGATCCCCGTTACCGGGAGATTACCGAGAAGGCGAAACTCCTGCTGCCGGCACATTTGCGCGGTATCCCCATCGCGCAGGCGCTGGCCGTAAAGTTCTGGATGGACAAGAACACCACCTACAATTTGAAGGTACCGAAGCTCGACGAGGACGCCGACCCGGTGGCGAATTTCCTGTTCGGCGACCGCAATGGTTACTGCGTCCATTTGGCCCATTCGGCGGTGTATCTTTTTCGTACGCTGGGTGTTCCGGCGCGCGTGAGTTTGGGCTATGCCGTCGGATCCCGGCAACGGGGAGACGGTTCGACCATTCTGATCCGCAATGGCGATGCTCACGCCTGGCCGGAGGTCTACGTTCGGGGCTTGGGTTGGGTGGTGCTGGACATAACACCGGAAAAGGTGGTGACGCCCCCACAGGAAGAAAAGGTCGATCAGGACCTGCAGCGGATGCTGGGCGAGATGGCCCGGCAGACTCCGGGATCCCCGAAGGAAGAGAATCCCCCAGCGGGAGATGGCGATCTACGGAAGGCACTGGCCGAAGCGTTACGCGGATTGAGCCAGGCGATGGTGCCAGTGCTCCTGCTGACCTTGGCCGGCTTATATCTGATGAAAATCTGGCGCCGAATGGAACCTAGGTTCTGCGGCCCGTCCCGCTTGCCGGTGGCGTCCTATCGAGCGACGCTCGATGGGCTGGCAGATCTCGGTTTCTATCGCGACCACGGGACATCCCGCGAGGCTTTCGCGAAACGGTTGGCTGAAAAAGCACCGGATTTGAGCGACCTCACTGCGCTGCACATGCGCGCGGCGTTAGGCCCGGGCGTTCCCCCCGTTGGCCGGGCAAAGTATCTGGCTCTCTCGGCGGCGATTGCCCGCCAGGCTGGCCAAGGCATTCAATGGTGGCGGCGGGCACTCGGTGTGCTTCATCCGCTTTCTTGGTGGAAAGTTTCGTAAACATGGACCCCTCAAACAACTCCGCTCTTCATCCCCTCTCCCCGGCCGCTGAGGTGGCGCGCGTCCTGGGCAATCGCTTGCGCGCGGCCATCAAGGGTCGCGACGAGGTGATTAACCTAATTCTCACGGCGCTATTCGCCGACGGCCACGTCCTCCTGGAAGACTACCCCGGTTCAGGAAAAACTACGCTCGCCAAGGCGCTCGGAGAATCGATCAACGACCCCAACGGGGCCCACATTGCGCCCTTCCGCCGGGTTCAGTTTACCCCAGACCTTCTCCCCAGCGACATCACTGGCGTGAGCATCTTTGATCCGCCAACGGGCCGCTTTGAATTCCGCCCGGGGCCGATTTTCGCCCACGTCCTTTTGGCCGACGAAATCAATCGCACCTCGCCGAAAGTGCAGTCCGCGATGTTGGAATCGATGGCGGAAAAGCAGGTGACCGTTGATAACGTCACCTATCCGCTGGACCAGCTTTTCTTCGTGATCGCGACCCAAAACCCACGCGACCTGGCGGGAACCTATCCGTTACCCGTGGCTCAACTGGATCGATTCCTGTTTAAGATCAACATGGACTACATTGATCGCGAGTCCGAAGTCGAGGTCCTGAACACGCGGCGCGAACGTCGTTCCGCTCCGACGGAGAGGTTCGTTGGCCGCGACGAAGTGATTGTCGCCCGGCAGTTGATCGAACAGTACGTCTACGTCCACCCGCTTATCAATCACTGCCTCGTGGACACCGCTCGGAATCTCCGCTCGCACAAGAAAGTTTTGCAGGGGCTGAGCACCCGCAGCCTTGTTCTGATGATCCCCGCTTTGCAGTCGATGGCGATGCTCGCCGGTCGGGACTTTGTCTCCCCGGAGGACATTCACTACCTGGCTCCGTACGTCTTCGGCCACCGATTGGTGATCGCTCCTGGTGCCGGCGAGATGAAGAAAGTCGTACACGAGTGCCTAGCCGGTCCGCTGGAACAGTTGACGCGGATGACGCTGGCAGGGCAAACTCCGGTCCCCGCTCCGCCCGCGGATCCTTTCCCGCTCGCTCCGGTAAACTAATGCGCCTGCTGCTGCTGCTCGTCCTTTCCGTATCCGCCCTGCTAGCTGAAGATCTAGATCTGGCTTCGGCTCGAAACCTGATCGATTCCGGTCGCTTTGTGCGGATCCGTGAGATCGCCGAGCAGACGCTGCGGGAGGACAAGAAGTCCATCATGGGCAACTACCTGATGGGCGTGGCGATGCACCGGGGAGAAGCTAATCTTCCGTTGGCCCGTTACTACCTGGGGCGAGCCAGAACGCTCGTCGAGCAGGCCGAAGAGGTCGGTTTCGACAACAATCGGTCCGAACTGCACTCGAACGTGTTGTTCGAACTGCTCCTCGTTGCCGGACTGACGGAAAAGCACGACGAGCAACTGAAGATTGTCGCTGAATTCAATCGGCTCTTCCGGATCGATCTCGGGGAGCGCACCGGATGGGCGCTGATGAAACTCGGACGAAACGATGAAGCCCGCAAGCTGATGCGGCGCTACGTGGAGTCGAAGGACCCCGATATTCGTCGAGGGGCGCTGAATACGATTGGTTCGATCGAGATGACCCTGGGCAACTACGAAGAAGCCTTCCGTTGGTTTACCATTTTGAAGAGCGAGTTGACCGAGAAGGATCGCGTCAATATCGCGACGCTCGTTCGAAACCGGGCTGAGGTCGCGACGGTGCTATTGCGCTTTCAGGAAGCCGAGGCGGATACCCTCTACGCTACGAAGCACTTTCACCCGTCGAGTAATTCGAACCCCTGGATGTCCCTATCGATACTCTACGTCGGTGAAGGCAGGCTGGCGGAGGCGCTCGGGGCGCTCCGCAATATGCACACGTGGGACAAACGCAGCGACCCGACTCTGGAACAACAACGCTGGAACGATGGCCAGCAAGCGACGGCGATCATTCTCCTGGCCGCTGGCTACAATACCGAAGCGCTGAACATCCTGCGAAAGATCCGCAACAAGCCGGATCGTCGCGGTGTCACAAGCGGCAACGCCGAACAGGCCGAAATCGGTTTGTTGTACCTCTACCGGGAGGCGCTCCATTTGCAGCGCGAGCAACTTCGTGAGGAGATGAGCTGGAACACCGTGCCGGAGTGGGCTGTCGCTTTGTGGGAGCGCCTGAAGGTCGAGCGGGAACTCTGGGCCGCCAACAGTCGGCTGAATTCCTTGCTCGTGCCGCAAAGCCGGCTGAATTGGATTCTCCGTCCCTATGCTCCGGATTCTCCGATCGTCGAATGGATGCGGCCAGGGCTGCATACCCCGGTCGGCGACGGACTGGCCCAAGTGGAATTGCAGAAACTTATGGCCCGAACGGGCAAGAATGCTGACCGCGAAAGGCCTTATATCCAGGCAGCACTAGGGGAAACGCTAGTGGGTCAAGGCTCCTCCGCGAAAGGGCTAGCGGCACTGGCGTTGGCACGCAATTCCCTTCCGCAAGAGGAAGTCCTGCTCCGCGCCCGCGTCGAAGTTCTGATCGGCTACGCGAACGAACGCCTCGGCCAGACCGACGCCTCGATCACAGCCTACCGGAACGGTCTCGAGCGGAATCCGGGGCTGTTTCGCACGCTCGATCTTGCCTTGCCGGTGACGTTCTCGCCCGACGCGAGCGAGGCGGCTAAAGCTACGGTGACGTTCCTCGAAAAAAGCCCGCGCTTCGTGCGCGGACGAGGGTTTTCGCTTTCCGTGTTCACGGCGGGGAACCGACTGGCCGCGCGCCTCTCCGGGCGTGACGGAACGGTGTTCATGCAGGCTTCCGTAGTCCAGCTGCCGGACGCCACTTTAACCGCACGATTGCTGGCGAAAGAGGTTCATCGCCGAGCCTTTGCCGCCAAGTTGGACCTCTCCCAAGCCGATCTGAATTCGCTTGACGGTTCGACGACGGCAGGCGATACGATGCAGCTCAAAGAGATGTTCGGGATTCAATAGCGGGTCTCGCCGCGACTGAACTCTAACGGAATAGTGCTTGCTGCAACCGACGAGTCGCATCCTGCTGGCTCCTGCTAAGCGCTTGCGGCAAAGCCAGGTCTCTCTCATGTCTACCTGGACTCGTTGGACTACTCAACGACAACCAACGATAGGAGAAAATTCAAAGGGACTTTCGGGATTCAATAGCAGGGAAACAGCTATTGAACCCCGGCGAACTACCGCTTCTTACGGGCTACCAGCCGCATCCGAGGCTGTGGTTTCGAAGCTGCGTCCATCGCCTCTTCCACGATCTCGGCTTGTTCGAAGTTATGCCGCTTGAGCGAACCTGCAGCCGGGCTGGCCGACTCGCCCCGCCCGATGTACCGCACCACCCGCCTACTCTGGTCGAGTAGCGGCTGCACGTGGTCGCGGACAAAATGCCACGCCCCCATGTTTTGCGGCTCCTCCTGCACCCAGCAAACTTCCGCTGTTACAGGGTAGCGAGCCAGGACATCCTGCAATTCGGCCGACGGGAACGGATAAACCTGCTCCACCCGGATCAAAGCAACGTTGGTAATGCCTTGCTTCTCCCGCGCGTCTACTAGATCGTAGTGCACTTTGCCGGTGGTCAGCACGACGCGTTTAACGCGGGTCGCTTCCGTCAGCGTCGTATCCCCGATGATTTCGCAGAATCCACCGCTCGACAACTCGTTCAGCGTAGAACCCGCCCGCGCCAACCGCAGCATCCCCTTGGGAGTAAATACGACGAGCGGCTTCCGCATGCCGCGCCGATCGTCGCCGCCGTGCATCTGGCGCCGGAGGAGATGGAAATACTGAGCCGCGGTTGTCGGGTAGACCACTTGCATATTCTCTTCCGCGCACAGCGTCAGAAAACGTTCCATACGGGCCGAAGAGTGCTCCGGACCCTGCCCTTCCTGGCCGTGCGGCAGCAACATCACCAACCCGCTCGGCTGTCCCCACTTCTGCTGGGAACAGGTGATGAACTGGTCGATCATAATCTGCGCCCCGTTGACGAAGTCGCCGAACTGAGCTTCCCACAAGACGAGACAAAGCGGATCAGCCACCGAGAACCCGAACTCGAAGCCGAGCACGGCATACTCGCTCAAACACGAATCCCAAACTTCAATCCGCGCCTGGTTCGGCGCCAGGTTCTGCATTGGGACATAGCGTTCGCCGGTTTCGGCGTCGGAGAAGACAAGATGCCGCTGGGAAAACGTACCGCGGCCGGAATCCTGGCCGCTCAGGCGCACCGGGGTCCCTTCGAGCACTAAAGTGCCGAACGCGAGCGCCTCGGCAGCGGCCCAATCGATGGTTCCACCTTCCAGGCTCTGCAAACGCCGATCCACAATCGGCTTCAGTTTGGGGTGAAGGTGGAAATCTTCCGGGAACGTGGTCGAGCCGTAAATCACCCGTTCCAGAATCGCCCGGTCGACGGCGGTCTGCGGAATCTCCCGCCGCACATCGGAATCATCGACAATCGCCAATTCCTGGAACTCATACTGTTGGGCGTTGGCTTGGCTGCGCTCCTGCGCGTCGGAAAGGCGTTGGGTGATCGCCTTCTTCATCCGCTCAATCTCGTCGCCCGAAAGCACTTTGTCCCGAATCAAGCGTTCGGAGAACAACGTCGCGACCGAGGGCTGCTGCCGGATCTTGCGGTACATGATCGGTTGAGTGTAGCTCGGTTCGTCGCCTTCGTTATGACCGTGGCGACGGTAGCAGACCATGTCGATCACAACGTCTTTTTTGAACTGTTGCCGGAAGTCGAACGCCAACTGGGCTACCCGAATACAGGCCTCGGGGTCATCGCCGTTCACGTGGAAAATCGGCGCGTCGACAATCCGGGCCACGTCCGTGCAGTACAGCGAACTCCGACAGGACTCGGGTTGCGCGGTAAAGCCGATCTGGTTGTTGATCACCAGATGCAGTGTGCCGCCAGTCTTGTAGCCTTCGAGTTGGGACATGTTCAGCGTTTCCGCCACGACGCCCTGGCCGATGAAGGCCGCGTCGCCGTGTATGAGTAGCGGAATCACCCGCTCCCGCTTCACATCGCCCAAACGATCCTGCTTCGGCCGCACAACGCCTTCCACCACCGGGTTAACGGCTTCCAGGTGCGACGGATTAGGCGCGACGCTCACGACGATCTCGCGACCGGACGGCGACCGGCGAACGCCACTCGCGCCGAGGTGATACTTCACGTCGCCGGACCCCTGCATTGAACCTTCGTACGGATTGCCATCAAATTCGCTGAAAATCATCTCCGGCTTCTTGCCGATGATGTTGGTCAGAATGTTCAAACGCCCGCGGTGCGCCATGCCGATCACGATCTCGTGAACGCCGTGGTCAGCCGCCCGGGTGACGAACTCGTCCAGGATGGCTACGGTCGATTCGCCGCCTTCAAGCGAGAAACGCTTGTGGCCGACGAACCGGTTCCCCAGAAACTGCTCGAACCCTTCCGCCTCCAGAACCCGCTCCAGCGCCCGCAACCGGTCCGCCTCGCTCAGCGGCCAGTTGTTGGCCTGCGGTTCCATCCGCTGTTGAAGCCACGTCTTCTGTTCGGGCGACTGGATGTACATGTACTCGCAGCCGATTTTGCCGCAGTAGGTCTGCCGCATCTTTTCGAGCAGTTCGCGTAGGGTGGCCACGATATGGCCGGCCCCTTCGCCCAGGGAGGTCCCCAGAGACCCCGTCACGAATTCGCGGTCCAAATCCCAAATCGTCAGGCCGTAGTGCGCTGGATCGAGTTCCGGGTGGTAGTGAATCTCAGAGCCGAGCGGATCAAGATCCGCAATCAGATGCCCTCGCATCCGATAGGCGTTGATCAACTGCAGAACCGAGCTCTCCTTGCCAACTTCCACTTGGCGGAAGCCACCGGCCGGACGCGACATCGCCGTTCGATCCGCTTCCCACTTTACGGGCTGGTGGGGCATGCGCAGATCCTGGAAGATCTCGTTGTAGAAATTATCTTCGCCCTGCAGCAATCCTTGCAGCTTGCCCAGGAACGCGCCGCTTTCGGCCCCTTGAATGATCCGATGGTCGTAAGTGCAGGTGACCATCATCACCTTGCCGATGCCGAGCATGGCCCGCATCTCTTCAGTCACGCCCTGGTACTCGGCGGGGAAATCAATCGCACCGGTGGCGATAATGCAGCCCTGGCCCGGCATCAATCGCGGAATCGAACCGACCGTGCCGACCGTGCCGGGGTTGGTCAACGAAATCGACGTCCCCTGGAAATCGGCTACGACAAGCTTGCCCTTACGGCCGCGCTGGACGAGATCGTCAAAGCCCTTCAAATACTGCGAAAAAGTCAGCGCGCCGGCATTCTTGATGCTTGGCACCACCAGCGCCCGTCCGCCGTCCCGCGACGCCAGATCGATCGCCAAACCGATATTGATATTGTGGCGAACGATTTTGAATAGGTCCTTGCCTTGCTCGGCATAGGCGCAGTTCAGGGCCGGGTTCGTCTGCAGCGCCTTTACGATCGCCCATCCGATGATGTGCGTGTAGGAGATCTTCGAGTGGCCCAACAACGAGCGGTGCTGGTTGATGATGCGCCGGTTCTCGTCGATCACCTTCACCGGGATCGACCGCTGGCTGGTTGCCGTCGGGATCGCCAGCGACAGGGTCATGTTCTCTGCGAGCCGTGCCGGGGCTCCGCGCAACGGGACCAACTGTTCTGACGAATCCACCGGCTTGCTCGGGGCTGGCTTGGTCTCCACTGCCGTTGACGGGGCCGGGGGCGCAGCCGTTGGCGTTGGCGTTGGCGGGGGGGGTGGCGTTGGCGGTGGAGGAGGAGGAGGAGGCGGCGGCGGCGGCGGTGGCGGCGCTGCTGCTGCGGACGCTACGTGTCCATTCCCTTTATCCGCCGCGAACTGGCTCTGCCAGGTCTCGTCCACGAATGTGTGGTTGTTCTTATACTGCTGAAAAAGCTCTTCTTCGAGCCAACTATTGACGTCGATCTTTGTACTTTCCGACATGGATGTGATGCCGCGGCGCAATGCGGCGTTTAACTTTCATGATAACCGCATTGCCACCTTCGCTGTTACCCAGTCCGTCCACAAAGCGGTCTCGCCGCTCGAAATCAAGGTCGTCCCGTCCAGAATACAGTTGGCAAAATGCTCAATCAACGGGTAGTGCAGGTTCGCGTGGGGCGGCAAATCCTCCGATCCGCCGGGCCAAACCAAGCGTCCGCTGTTCAGTGAGGACATCTCAATCGCTCCGTCCGTACCGATGATCCGGAACTCATCCCGATCCACCCGGCTATGCCAGCGGACGTCCACAGTCCCGCGGACCCCGCCCGCATATTCCACCAAAACGGTCGCGTTGTCTTCGACAGCATAGTGGTGCACGGCGTTCGAAACGAGCCCGGTGGCCCGGGTCGGATTGCCGAAAAGAAAGTTCATCGCGTCGATGCGATGCGAGGCGATATCGTACAGTGGACCGCCGCCGGCGAGGGCCGGGTCGAATCGCCAATAGTCCGCCTCTAGTCCGGGCGGCACCCAGCTATGCGAGTTTGCCTCACACAGCACTGGTTGGCCAATCGCCCCAGCTTGCACCAAGGCCTTCGCCCGCTGCAGCTTCGGATAAAGGCGCCGATAGTAGGCGACGCCGAACAAGCGCCCACTATCGCGCGCACAGCTCACCATATCCATCGCCTCCGGATAGTTCATCGCCATCGGCTTTTCGCACAGCACGTGACGGCCGGCCTGCAGCGCCGCGGTCGCTTCGGGGGCGTGCAAGGCGACGGGCGTTCCCACGTAGACCGCGTCGATCTCCTTGTCCCGCAAGGCGACTTCGAGCGAAGGGTAGACGTTGCAGGCGTACGGTGCCGCCTTCTCCGGAGACCGAGTCACGATTCCCCGCAGCTTGCTCCGCTCGTGAGCCAGAATCGCCGGCAATACGCGTTTCTTCGTAATGTCGCCGACCCCGATGACTAGCCAGTTAACCATCTTGCCCATGTTTGTTATTGTCTACTGATGAGCTCCCATTTAGGAATTAAACCCGAAGATCACGTTGTTCTTGAGTTGGTCGCCACCGAGGAACCGACCGGAGCCTGGCAGCGCAATTTTCCGGACGCCACCACCGAGTTCCCCTTCCTGGTTCCGGCGGGCCGCTATCTCGTCATCACCGATGTCGACTGGCAGTTTCAACTCGCTGAAGACCCTCAACCGCAGAACGTCACCTTTCGTCTCTTCGTCGCCCCGCTCGACGATCTCACGAATAGCTATCGCGTTCTCAACTCCACCACGATGCTCGACGACATGGGCTACGGTGGACGATCGGAAGCCATGACGACTGGCTTCGTTGTCGCCGAATCCGCCACCATCGTTTGGGATAGCATCCCGGCGACCGAGCAAGTTGTTCACATCCAGCTCCGCGGGTACCTGGTCGATCGGCAATGACCTGGGCCCACCGCCTGATTGAAGCGGATTGGCTCGACACTGGCCCAGCGGACCCCATCCCCTGGGCCGATGCCGCCGAACTCACCCCGCGCCTGGATCGCGCTCGTGCTCTCGGCTACTCGCACCTCCTCGTCTACGGTGACCGCGAGCACTACGCGAATCTGCTCTGGGCCACCGGCTTCGACCCGCGCTTCGAAGAGGCGCTTCTCATTCTGGGCGCCGTCGGTACGCCGCTGCTGCTCGTCGGCAACGAGTGCGAGGGCTACCTCCGCATCAGTGGGCTCTACAAGGCTGACCTCCTACGCGGCGAGGTCTATCCGCCGTTTTCGTTGATGGACCAGCCTCGCGGGCACGGTCGTGACCTCCGCACGATTCTGGTCGCCGAAGGACTCACCGCCCAATCCCACATCGGCGTCGTGGGGTGGAAGGATTACGACCGGCCGACCCAGTCCGATCTGCCGTCCTACCTCGTCGACCTCCTCCGCGAGTTCGCCCCGGTCGAAAACGCGACCCGCGCCTTCACCCGGCTACGCGCCCAGGCCTCCCCGTGGGAAATCGCTTTCTTTGAGTATTCGAACGTCGCCGCCTCTGATGCGATGCGCCGCATTTTGTTCGGCGTGCGCGAGGGCCTGACGGATCATCAGCTCGCCCAACAGGCTGGCTACAAAGGCTTGCCGATGGCCTGCCACTGGACGGTGAAGACCGGCCCCAGCCGCGTCAGTTTGGCCAGCGCCAGCGGCAATATCGTCCGCCGCGGGGAGTTCTTCTCCGCCAACGTCAGCTATTGGGGCAGCAACTGCTGCCGTTGCGGTTGGCTCGCCTCGGACGCTTCGGACGCCCCCGCCGGCTATGTCGACGATTTCGCCGGCCCCTACGTCGCCGCCATGGCCGCGTGGTTCGAGCACCTCACCCTGGGACGCCGGGGAGGAGAGATCGTCGAACTCATCAACCGCCTCCTGCCTTTTGATCGCTTCGGCATCTTCCTGAACCCCGGCCATCTGATCAGCTACGACGAATGGCCCGGCTCACCCATCTACGCCGACTCCTCGGAGCCGCTCGTTAGCGGTATGGTTTTCCAGTCCGACGTCATCCCGTCGTCGCCAATTTATTCCTCCACCCGCATGGAAGATACCTTCGCGTTGGCCGACGCCGCACTCCGTGCCTCCCTGGCCGAACAGTACCCGGCTACCTACGCCCGGATCGAACTACGACGTCAGTACATGACCGAAACGCTTGGGTTCGTTTTGCCGCCGGAGGTTCTCCCGCTGGCTGACCTCTGCGGCATTGTCCCGCCCTACCTGTTTGAGCCCAACACGGTGATCGCCCCTACTCAACAAACATCCGCGCCACCCGCGAACTGATCCCGCAGAGCACCGCATAGGAGATCGTCCCGGCCGTCCGCGCAATCTGCTGGGCATCAATCTCGCCGCCCAGCAGCGTCACCGGATCGCCCGGCTTCAACCCCGCGACGCCCGTCACGTCGATCGTCGTCACGTCCATCGAGACGGCTCCAATCACGGGACAAATCTGCTCGCCCACCATCACTTTCCCCCGATTCGACAGCCGATGCGGATAGCCATCGGCATAACCCGCCGCCAGCACGGCAATCCGGATCGGCGCCGCCGCCCGGTAAATCGCTCCATAGCCTACCGGCGCGCCTGCCGGAATATCCTTTACTTCGAGCACACACGTCTTCCAGGTCAACGCCGGCGTCACGTTCAACAACCGTTCCGGAGCCGCACCCTTCGCGGGCGAGATATAGCCGTAAATTGCGTGGCCGGGTCGCACCATGTTGCCCCACGCCGGCCGCCGCCCATAGGCGATTGGAATCGTGCTCGATAAGTGGACGTACGCCGGTCGCAACCCCGTAGCTGTCAGCAGATCAAAGAAGTATTGGGTTTGCTCGTCCGTCTGGGCTGATCCGTAGTCGCCGGCCGACGCGAAATGCGTCATCAGCCCTTCAAACTGCGCCGTTCGGCATTCCCCCACCGCCTCGGCCACTGCAGATGCCTCGGCCCGCGTCCCCAGCCGGCCCATGCCGCTGTCAATTTTCACGTGAAAAGCGACCGCTTGCCCGCGTCGAGCCGCCAGCCGCTCGAGTTCGGCAATTTCGCCCAACTCGTGAATGGCCGGGGTCAACCGGTAGTCGAAATAAGCCTCGCGGCTAGCGGGCAGGAAATCGGCCATCACGAGAATCCGCGTCTGAATTCCGGCATCCCGCAAGGCCGCGCCTTCCTGGACGTTGCTCACCGCCAGCCAGCGCGCCCCGGCGCGTTCGAGCGAGCGCGCCACCGCCACCGCCCCATGCCGATACGCGTCGGCCTTCACGACGGGCATCACCGTCACGTCCTGGCCCACTACCGCCCGCGCCGCGCGGAAGTTACCCGCGATCTGCCCCAACGAAACTTCTAACCATGATCGATGCATAGCTCCTCAAAGAGTGCCACATACTCGTCCGTCACCGCGTCCCAACTATAGCGATCCTGCACCCGCTCCACCGCCGCCGCCCGCAGTCGCTCCTGCTCCTCCGCGGGTAGTTCCAACGCCTGCCGCATCACCGCGGCCAAGTTGGCCACCGTGAACGGCAGCCCGGCCCCTCCAGCTACTTCCCGGTTCTCCTCGGTATCGAGATAGAGCACCAGCGCGCCCCGGCCCATCGCCTCAATCAAGGCCGGATGGGTCCCCCCCACCTCCGTCGCGTGGATGTAGGCAAAGCAAAACGAACCCAGCTCTTTATAGCCTTGGCCATAGATCGCGCCGGGCATTACGATCCGCTGATCCGTCGTCTGGCGGACCCGTGCAATGTAGTCATCGGCGTAGGGAGCGTCGCCGATCAAAGCCAGCCGCAGGTCCGTCGCAACCTGTTCGAAGGCCTCCCGGACGACCAGCCCATTGTTTTCCGGCTCCATCCGGCTGACGTAGAGAAAGTAGCGTTCCCTCTCCAGCCCCAGTTGGTCCAGGGCGGCCCGGGTATCGACCTTGCCCATCTCGGCCCCGTAGGCAATAAACGTCGTTTCCGCGTTGTACTCTTCGCGATAGTAAGCGCGTATTGCGATGGCATCGGAAACCGCCCGCGTCGGGCAGAACGTCGAAAGCCACTCGGATATGCGGTACCAGGCTTTGGCCAACCGGTTCCACTTCTTGCGTTTCCGCTCCAACCCGTCTACGTTCAGCGCGACGGGCGTGCCTACTACCCGCGGCATCCAAGCGAAAATCGCATTGGCCGCATTGCAATACAGCGCTACGTCCTGCCGCTGAGTCAGCAAATGGAGAGTTGAAATTCCCGTATGGACGATCGTCTCCAAATACTTGTGCCGAATCGTTGGCAACGTTTGCAGGCGCATGCCCAGGTATCGGTCGCTGGTATGCTGCTCCCGGCAGTAGACCAGCACCTCGTGACCCCGATCCACCAATCGCCGACCGAGCTCCTCGGCGAAAGTTTCAAAGCCACCGTAGTTGGCAGGTACGCCCCGCGTGCCAACAATCGCAATGCGCATTCGCTACCCGCGCGCGATTTTTAGCCGTGCTTGCACCCGGGCCGGAGTCGGCTTCGGAGCCGGACGAGCCGTCGGTTGCTTCTGGAACCAGCTAGCCATGTATTCATCGGTCACCCGCCGCCGCCGCATAATCACTTCGCGCTTCGCCCAAACCCGTTTCCAGCTCTTGGCCACTTCCCAAAATGCGCGCAGCGAGGAAGTCTCGCGGGTAAAGCAACAACTGATCACTACGGCGTCGCGGAACGTAATCCAAAACCAATGCCGCCTGTACAGATCAGTGGTCATGTTCTTGATTCGCATCAGGAACCGATTCTTCACCGAATGCATGTTAATTTCGGCCGGCAGCGCCCGCCGATTCCCCGGCAATACGTTGCGGACGTGGTACGCCCGTGGATTCGGAGTATACAGACATCGCCAACCTAAAAGTTGCGCCCGCCAAGCCACGTCGGCGTCTTCCCGATAGACAAAAAAATCAGAATCGAAAAACTCGCCATCGATCGAGATGTCGTCGATCATCTCACGTCGATACAAAGCAGCCGCGGCGGTGGCACCAAACACGTACTCAAAGTTGGAGTATTCTCCGTTGTCTACTTCCTGGCTGCCCCGATCCAAATGCCGTAGCATGGGCGTGAAATAAATACCCGTCGAGTCGACTCGCGGCTTATCCGGCAGGTCGAACGTCGCGCTAATCGTTAACAGCTTGCCACAGACCGCGCCAATCCGGGGGTGTAGATAACCGGCTTCGAGCAACTGGGAAATAAAGTTCGGCAGCAGCAGCACGTCCGGGTTAAGGGTGAGAATCCATTCTCCGCGGGACTTTCCAATCGCCTGATTCTGGGCACCGGCAAACCCAAGATTCTCATCGTTGTAGAAAATCCGGCAGCGCCCCTCAAACTGCTCCAAGATGTCGATTGTGCCGTCCGTCGAATTGTTATCCACTACAACGACTTCGAGACTGGGATGCTTTTGGGTCAACACCGACTCAAGACACCGCTTAATGAAGCGACCGCTGTTGTATGTGACGATGGTGACGGAGACCAGATCTGGATAAGCCATGTAGTTGATTAATGGTTCTCTAAACTGCCAAACAACGCGCAGCGGGCTGACAATAACATCGAATCAAACTGAGCGCCGAGAACCGGCAAGCCCGACAGCAGGATAATCCCCAAGACAATCCGTACCGCCAGACCAAGGAAGACGGACGCGGCCAGGAGCCTGCCTGAAACAGGTCCGAAATGCCGAACCGCGTACCTAAGCAGACTACCATACCAGAATCGTATCCGGCAGCCATCCTGAAGTTTTTCCACAGAATGACCACCCCAGTGAAGGGCGCGTACTGAGGGTTCCAGGACGATCGTCCCCCCTCCATCGAGCAGTCGTTTGCAAAAGTCCACATCTTCAAACCAAATCGGAAAATAGCGTTCGTCGAATCCACCCAACTCCAGCCAGTCGTCTCGTCGGAAGAGAAAAAACGCCCCAGCAGGTTGTTGCACCTCTTGACGTAAAGCAAAATCGAGATCGGTACAGCGGTACAAACGGTTGAGGGGGTTGTCAGGCCAGAGTCTGTTTATTCCGAGCACTTCTAGGGCCAGAGTCGCCGGAGTCGGTAAACGCCTGACACTAAAGCCTTTTTGGGCCTCTCCGCTGGCGTCGACCAATAGCCCGGCGGCGGCATAGTGTCGATTGGCGACAGCAATGTCACATAAGGCCTCCACTGACGTCAGCAAACGGACGTCAGGATTTAACAACAACGTCAACGGAGCACTGTGCGCCCGCACCCCCTGATTAACCGCCGTCGCAAACCCTCGGTTCTCCTGGTTCCGAATCAAAATGACGTCGTCCGGGAACACCGTCCCGTCGCTCGAAGCGTTGTCGACGATCACCACCGGCACCCCAAACTGGCGACAGGAGCTAACCACCTCGGCTACGTGGGTGCCGGAATTATAGGTTACGATCACGGCGCAGACCCGGCTCATCGGCTCACCAACCGAAAGTACCAGCGCCAAAAAGTATCCATCCCGGTTGCCCACTGAAGCTCCTCAATTAGGGCGTCGTCCGTGGGGACGGGTTCAGATGCCGCAGTCGGGAACGTTGGAAATGTTGCCCGACGGCCATGCCGTTGCGCGAGCATTCGCCAAAGTGCGCGAGACACCCCTACCGCCCACCCATCTCGCCCGCCCCAATGCTTCGCCACCAGCCGAGCGTGGTTTGTCGCTATCTGACGAGTCGAGAATTCGCTCCACCCTCCAGCCGTCGCGCTTCCTTCGTGCACTCCGCTCGCCGTCGGTACGTACCGTCCGACAAGGCCCGCCCTTCGGCACCTGATGCCAAAGTCCACGTCCTCCAAATACGTCCCAAAATCCTCGTCGAGATAGCCGATCCGTTCCCGAAGCTCCGTCCGGAGCAACACGGCGGTGAACGAAGCCATCGCGATCTCCCGGGGTTCGTTCCATCGCGGACCGTCCGCCCGCCCGTGGCCCGCCCGCCAGGGGAAGCCTCCGCGGCTCAGCAGATCGAAGGTGCCGTCCAGCAGACCGGTGGGGGCATACAGCTTGCCGGTGGCGAACCATCCGCCCGCCGCCAGCAGTTGCTCCAGCCAAGCCGGGTCCAGCCGAACATCGTTGTTGATCACCGCGATATGCGTCGTCTCCGCCGCTCGCCAACCGGCATTGACCGCCGCGGCGAATCCCCCGTTCCTCGGCAGCCGAATCACATCCGGTCCGGCATAGGGCTCAGTCGAACCGTCGTCCACCACTAAAATCCGGTCAAATGGAACGGTCTGGGCTCGCAAACTCTCGACGCAGTGCCGGGTCAGATCGGCCCGGTTCCACATGGGGATGATGGCGGTGACGCTCACGAGAATCGTTTCTTGACCAGGAACCAGAGGTTGTAAAACCCGTCCCGCCAGGGGTTCAGCTTGATTTCGCCCAAACGCGAGGAGTACTGAATCGAGATCTCGGCAAAGCGTACCCGGGCGCTTTTCAACGCTTCAATTTTGATCTCTTCGCTGAAAGCCATCCCGTCCGACCTAAGATTCATCCCTTCGAGGATCGATCGTCGAAACACCCACATGCCGCTTTGCGAATCCCGCACCCAGCGGAAGTACAGCAGGCTCATCGCCACCGAAAGCACGAAGTTCCCAAATTTGTGCTTAAAGCTCATCGCCTGGCGGTCGCGCACCGGGAAGCGCGACGCGTTCAGAAAATCTGCTTCCAAATGCAAAAACGCTTCCAGCAGATAGGAGATCGCATCCGGGGGATAGCTGTGGTCCCCGTCCAAGGTGATGATGACGTCGCCGGTGGCCACCGAGAAGCCCTTTTTGTAAGCGCGGCCATAGCCCCGCACGTGTTCCCGGATCACGCGGGCACCCAGCGATTCGGCGACGGCTGCCGTCCGGTCCGTGGAGTTGTTGTCGACGACAATCACCTCATCCACAAATTCCGGCATGCGCCGCATAACTTTTTCGATACCCTGCTCTTCGTTGAGACAGGGGATGATGACGGTGATCCGGAGTCCTTTATACAAACTTCGAAGGTATCATGAAGGAATGAAGTTCCTCCCGGCATTGTTCTGCGCGATGAGTCTCTGGGCCGCTGATCCGGCCGTTCGGGAGGTCAAAGCCGTCTATCTGCTCCCGATGTCGAGCGGCCTCGACCAGTTCCTGGCCAGCCGTCTGACGAGCGAAGGCGTCGTGCAAGTCGTTACCGATCCGCTGAAGGCCGACGCTGTCCTCACCGACAAAGTCGGCGAAGCGCTTGAGCGCAAAATGCACGAACTGTACGACCCGAAGCCCGAACCGCCCAAGCCGGATCCCGCTAAAGACGAAAAGAAGGACGAAAATACTAAAGAGAAAGAGAGCAAAGATGCCGCCAAGGCGACCGAAGCGACAAAGATGGCGCGCGCCGGACAAAGCTCCTGGGGCCGCGGTCGCGGCAGCATCTTTCTCGTCCAACGCTCCACGGGCAATGTGATTTGGTCTACTGAGGGACAGCCGAAAGACAGCTCGCCCCCCCAAGTCCGGAAAACGGCCGCGAAGATTACCGCCCAGTTGAAGAAGGACCGGACCGTGGTGCCGGCGAAGTAACGTACTTTTCGAACCAACCCAGAATATGCTCGACCTTCGCGATGCGGTGGCTGGGGAATGCTCCCCGAATCCCATGTGGCTCGCGCGGCACCCGCACGAGTACCGTATCCACCTTCCGGGCCTTCAACGCGAAATAGAACTCCTCGCTCTGCGCAATCGGCGTTCGCCAATCTTCTTCGCCTGTAATCAGCATCGTCGGGGTCTTCACCTTGTCGGCGAAGAAAAGCGGTGAATGATCCATGTAGCTCTTCGGGTTCTCCCACGGCAGCGCCTTCATCCAGCGCGCCGTCGTCAGCCCGATGTCCGAGGCCCCCGCCTGCGTGAACCAGTTGATCACCGGATACTGGGAAACGGCCGCCGCAAAGCGATCCGTCTTCGTCACAATCCACGCCGTCAAAATGCCCCCGCCGCTACCGCCGGTGACGCACAACTTCTTCGGGTCGATATACCCTCTCGCCACCATCGCGTCCACCCCGGCCATCAGATCCTGGTAATCGTCGCCCGGGTAGTTCCCATGGATGATATTGGCGAACTCCTCGCCGTAACCAGTCGAACCGCGGGGGTTCGTGTAGAGCACCACGTAGCCCTTCGCCGCGTAGATCTGCATCTGGTGATTAAACTCAATCCCGTACATCGCATACGGACCGCCGTGAATATCTAGAATCAACGGGTACTTCTTCGACAAATCAAAGCCGGGCGGCTTGATGATCCAGCCCTGCACCATTTTGCCGTCGAAGCTCTTGTACTTGATCTCTTCCACCGCGCCAATCGAATGCGCCGCGAGCAGGCTGCCATTCGTGTCGGTCAGCTTCTTCAAGCCACCCGGACCCAGGACGAAAACCTCCTTCGGCTGCGCCGCGCTCGAACCGGTGATTGCCATGCGACCGTCTCTGGACACGGTCAGCTGTTCGGCGTTCGCATAGGCCGTCGCCAGCCGCAGTTTGCCGTCGGTAAGTGCCTTGTAGTTCCCGTCCATCCCGAACGAGTACACCGCGCTCGAACCGCCGTCCTCCACCACCGCGACCAAACCATTGCCGCTCCACTCCGGCGTGCTGATGTTCCGGTCAAGCCCTTGGGCCAGCCGCCGTG
>Ga0163144_10005851_pt1 | contig 27313 bp, 20 predicted proteins | sample OliLak19BULKMAT1_FD_123175 | JGI IMG/M metagenome (GOLD analysis project Ga0163144, IMG submission 123175) | Freshwater microbial mat bacterial communities from Lake Vanda, McMurdo Dry Valleys, Antarctica - Oligotrophic Lake LV.19.BULKMAT1 | ecosystem: Environmental > Aquatic > Freshwater >... | reverse complement strand
TGGAGGTGACCGCGGGAATCGAGATCACCGAGATCACCGGTGTCGAAGAAGCCGTCGGCGGCGCGCGCGGGATCGAGCGAGAGGCCGTCGCTCGTGAGGTGGCCGTCGGACGGGCGCGCGGGATCGAGCGAGAAGCCGTCGCTCGTGACGTAGCCGTCGGACGGGCGCGCGGGATCGGGCGGGACGCCGTCGCTCGTGACGTAGCCGTCGAAGAGCGCGGGGCCGCGGACGAGGATGCGACCGACGTGGTGCGGCGGGAGGGGCGCGCCGTCGTCGCCGGCGATCTGGAGCTCGAAGCCGGGGAGTGGGGCGCCGGAGCCGGTGAGTCGCTCGGACGGATCGCGCGGGGGCTGCGAGGTGACCTGCGAGCAGGTCTCGGTGAGGCCGTAGGTCGTGAGGGCGCGGATGCCGCGCTGGGCGCACGTGTCGAGGAGGGCGGAGGGCGCGGCGGCGCCGCCGAGAAGGATGGCGCGCGGGAGGCGAAGGGTGTGGTGCGCGCCGGCGTCGAGGAGCGCGTGGAGCATGGTGGGGACGACGGAGAGCAGCGTGACGTGGTGGCGAGCGACGGCGGCGAGGACGAGATCGGGATCGAAGCGCGGCAGGAGGACGACGGGTCGGCGGGCGATGAGGCAGCGCGTGAGGATCGAGAGGCCGCCGACGTGGGCGAGAGGCATGCAGAGGAGCCAGCGATCATCGGGCTGCCAGCCCAGGTTGGTGGCGCTGGCGAGGGCGGAGGCAACGATGGCGCGGCGCGAGAGGACGGCCCCTTTGGGGCGACCGGTGGTGCCGGAGGTGCTGACGATCGCGAAGGGGGCGCTGGGGGAGACGGGAGCGGAGGCGGGATTGAGAGCGGGATTGAGAGCGGGATTGAGAGCGGGATTGAGAGCGGGATTGAGAGCGGGCGCGCGATTGCGTGCGATCGCTGAGGGGGCGCTGGGGGAGACAGGAGCGGAGAGAAGAGCGGAGTTGGGAGTGGGATTCGTCGTCGGGGGCAGTGCGACAGCGCCGCCACCAGGGGTGGAGTGGTCATTCACGCGATGGGCCGTGGGGGCAAAGGCACGTGCGTTCCGCGATTCAAGCTCTCGCTTCAGGTCGGCGTCGGAGAGGACGTGAGTGGCGCGGGCGACGTCGACGGCGAGGCGCGCTTCGGTGGGCGAGAGGCGCGGGTGAAGCGGGACGAGGGTGGCGCCGAGGGCGATGAGGGTGTGAATCGCGAGGAAGACCTCGGGGGTCGGCGAGGCGACGAAGGCGACCCGGGAGGAAGCGCGGATGCCCTTTGATTGAAGGCGTTGCGCCATGGTGGCAACGGCCCGCGCGAGGTCGGCGAAGGACCAGACGACGGTGTCCGAGAGGAGGGCGGGGCGCGCGAGGTCCGCCGCGTCGAGGGTGCAGAGGCTCAGGGCGTCCATGCGGTGGGCGGGAGGCCGAGGCCTGGTTGGTGGGTGGGGACCACGCGGGTGGGCTCGCGGTGGTGAGGGAGCGCGGCGGGCGGGAGGGCGCGGAGGCCCACGTGGGGATCGAGGCCACAGGCGAGGGGGGCGAAGTCCAGGGAGAGGGCGAGCTCGCAGGCCGCGGCGAGGCCGATGGGGCCGTCGAAGAAGTGGGTGACGACGACGGTGAGGGCGTGGGAGCGCGCGATCGAGGCGAGCGCGCGGGCGCGGAGGAGGCCGAGGGCGGCGGGTTTGAGGATGAAGGTGGCGCAACCGACGGCGGGCGTGAGGTGCGCGGCGATGTCGGGATCGGCGAGGGATTCGTCGGCGGCCCAGGGGACGGCGCACGGGCCGAGGGCGAGGAGGTGGCGCGGCGCGACGGGCTGCTCGACGAAGGTGGGGGCGAGCGGGGCGAGGCGCGCGAGGCGGCGGCGCGCGTCGGCGATGGACCAGCGGCCGTTGGGATCGAGGCGTAGCTCGAAGTCGGGGGCGGCGTGGCGCAGGGCTTCGATGCCGGCGAGCTCACGAGCGAGGGCGCTGTCGTCGGTCGCGCGGAGCTTCACTTTGAGGACGCGGAAGCCTCGCGCGAGGAGGTCCAGGCCGCGCGCGACGAAGGCATCGACGTCGGCCGCGCCGTCGAGGAGAGCGCTTGTCTCGATGGCGTCGAGCGCGCGGGGGCCGTCGCGAAGGCACGACGCCAGGTCCTGGCCGCGGCGCTGCGCGAGGAGGTCGAAGAGGGCTGTTTCGAAGGCGAAACGCGCAGTGGGACAGGGGTCGAGGAGCGCGGCGTGCGGCGCCAGGGCGCGATCGACGGCCCGGGCGGGCGCGAGCGATTCATCGATGTCGTTGATGGATTCGCGCACGACATGCAGCGCGTGCATGACTGCTTCGAGCGTCTCGTGGGAGAAGCCGGCGATGGGGGAGGCCTCGCCCGCGGCCTCGCGCCCGGAGTCGTCGCGGAGCACGAGGCACGCGGCCGCGCGCGTGGCGGGGCCTGCGATGTGAAACGGTCGGACGTCGGAGGCGACGACGCGCATGGTCAGGAGCTCGTGGGCGCGGGGCTCGAAGGGCGCGAGCGATGCAAGGTCAGAGAGATTGCGCGCCGCTTTGCGATGGTGGGCGACGACGTCATGGGCTGCCAAGAGGGCGGGCGAGGACGAGGCCGGCGACGAAGAGGACGCCGAAGGCGAGGAGGAGCTTGGCGGTGCCGGCGAGGAGGGGGTTGAGGGCGCGGCCTTCGCTGGCCGCGATGCGGCGGAAGAGGAGCGCGGCGACGGGGAGCGAGGCGAGCGGGAGGAGCAGCGACGGGGCGCGGTGCCAGGCGGCGAGCGCGGTCGGGACGGCGTAGGCGGCGAGCATGAGCACGGCGTATTCGGCGAGGGCGCCGCGGCGGCCGAAGCGGACGGCGAGGGTGCGCTTGCCGGCCTTCACGTCGGTGTGGCGGTCGCGGAGGTTGTTGACGACGAGGATGCACGTGGCGATGGCGCCGACGGGGATCGAGGCGAGGACGGCGACGGTGGGGACGGCGCCGGTCTCGACGAAGACGGTGCCGCACACGGCGACGAAGCCGAAGAACGCCATCACGAAGACGTCGCCGAGGCCGTGGTAACCGAGCGGGTACGGGCCGCCGGTGTAGGCGAGGCCGGAGAGGATCGAGGCGACGCCGATGGCGACGACGGGCCAGCCGGCCGCCGCGGTGAGGTAGACGCCGACGGCGAGGGCGAGCCCGACGGTGACGGCCATGCCGACGCGAACGGAGCGCGCCGAGAGCAGCCCGGCTTGCACGACGCGGGTCGGGCCGAGTCGCTCGTGGGTGTCCGCGCCCTTCTCGTGGTCGAACACGTCATTGGCGAAGTTGGTCGCGATCTGGATCAACACCGCGCCCAACAGCGCTGCGAACGCCGGGCCTCTTCGCACCTCGCCTAGGGCGTGGGCGACCGCGGTTCCGACGATGACGGGGACGACCGCCGCGGTGAGCGTGGCGGGGCGGCTCGCGAGCAACCACGCGCGAAGGGAATTGGGGCGCACGAGCGCGGGCGCGCCCGAAGCGCCGAGGTCGTCTGCGGGCGCGCGCGCGTTCACGGGAGCCTCTTGAATTTGCGGTAGTTGGGCTTGCGCTTCTCGAGGAAGGCGTTCTTCCCCTCCTTGCCTTCTTCGGTCATGTAGAAGAGCAGCGTCGCGTTGCCGGCGAGCTCTTGCAGGCCGGCCTGACCGTCGCAGTCGGCGTTGAGCGAGCTCTTGAGCAAGCGAATGGCGGTGGGGCTGTGCTGCAGCATCTCGCGGCACCACTGGATGGTCTCTTGCTCGAGCTTGGCGAGCGGCACGACGGTGTTGACGAGGCCCATGTCGAGGGCCTGTTTCGCGTCGTACTGGCGGCACAGGAACCAGATCTCGCGGGCCTTCTTCTGGCCGACGATGCGCGCCATGTAGCTGGCGCCGAAGCCGCCGTCGAAGCTGCCGACCTTGGGGCCGGTCTGGCCGAAGCGGGCGTTGTCGGCGGCGATGGTGAGGTCGCAGATCATGTGGAGGACGTGGCCGCCGCCGATGGCGTAGCCCGCGACCATGGCGATGACGGGCTTGGGCAGCGACCGGATCTGGCGCTGGAGATCGAGGACGTTGAGGCGCGGGATGCCGTCCTCGCCGACGTAGCCACCCTCGCCGCGGACGCGCTGATCGCCGCCGGAGCAGAAGGCGTCGGGGCCTTCACCGGTGAGGATGACGACGCCGACGTCGGAGTCGTCGCGGGCGTCGGCGAAGGCGCGGATCATTTCTTTCACGGTCTGCGGGCGGAAGGCGTTGCGCACCTCGGGCCGGTTGATCGTGATCTTGGCGATGCCCTCGTCGGACTTCTCGTACTTGATGTCTTCGTAGCCGGGGGTCGGCTTCCACGTGACCGGGTTCATGAGGGGTCGTCCTTTCGAGACGGGTGTGGCTCGTCGATGCGTGTCCAGATGGTTCGAGTGCGCTCGGCGCCGTCGTGCGGCGGGACCACCGCTTCGATCAGCGTGGCGGCCGGGCGGGCGTGCGCGGCGGCGAGCGCGGAGGTGAGCTCGGCCGCCGTGGTGGCGCGCGCGAAGGGGATGCCGAACGTCGCGGCGGCGGCGGCGAGGTCGACCTGCTGCGGTGTGGCGAAGCAGCGCTCGAAGGTATCGGCGGCGGCGCGCGCGGCGCCGGTGGTTCGGGGGTCGGCGGCCACGCGGGCGTCGCCTGAGGCTCGGGGGTCGGCGGAGGCCTGGGCATGGAGCGCGCGGCCGATCGGGAGCTGCTCGAAGATGCGGCCGCCGCCGTTGTTGACGACGGTGATGACGAGCGGGGCGCGGGCGGCGCGCGCGAGCACCAGGCCGGTGAGGTCGTGCAGGAGGCTGAGATCGCCGAGGAGCAGCGAGACGGCGGCGCCGTCCGCGACGCTGTGGGCGCCGGCCGCGCCGGAGACGAGACCGTCGATGCCGCTGGCGCCGCGCTGGTGGAGGACGCGGAGCGGCCTGGCGGAGGTATGACAGTAAATGTCCACGTCGCGGACCGGGGAGCTGTTGCCGAGCACGAGGATGGAGCCCGCGGGGCAGGCATCGACGACGGCGCGGGCCGTGGCGGCTTCGGTGAGGGTGGTGGGGAGCGCGGGGCTGGCGAGCGTGGCGTCGATGATGGCGCGGGCGCGGGCGTCTTCTGCGGCGAGGGCGCGTGACCATTCGGAGGCGGGATGGGGACGATCGCCGAGGCGCACGCGGAGGGCGCGGCAGAAGGGCAACACGTCGGCGTGCACGATCGTGGACGCGGTGCTCGCGGGATCGGTCCAGCCGAGCGGGGCGACGACGACGCGCGGGCAGCGCGGATTTTCGGCGAGGAGCTGGGCGTAACCGGCGGACGTGGGGGGCGCGCCGAGCTCGAGGATGGCGTCGGGGACGAAGCGCTTGCGAAACGTGGGGGCGCGGAGGAGCGCGTCGAAAGCGGAGAGGACCACGGGCGCAGCGGAGGTGCCGGTAGTGGCAGCGGCGCTGCCAGTGGCGGCAAGGGCGGCGACGTGGCCGAAGCGAGCCTGGCTGGTGGCCTCGGCCAGGATCGGGAAACCGGTGGCGCGGGCGAGGGCGCCGAGCTCGCGCTGGTAGGCGTCGAGATCGCCGTGGGCGGGAGCCGGGCCGCAGACGATCAGGCCGCGCTCGACCGGGCCATGTTCGGTCTGGAAGAGGCGCGCGACGTGATCGAGCGACGCGGCGTCGAACGACGGTCGAGGCGCGATGGAGCGCGTGGGAGCGCCCTGCATCAGGGCCTCCCACGAGGCGGTCCAGGGCTCGCGTTCGGGCGCGGCGATGGGCTCCAGCGGTTTGCGGAACGGGGCGTTGACGTGGACGGGGCCGGGCTCGGGGCCGAGCGCGCGCGCGACCACCTGCGCCGCGGTGCGAGCGAGGGCGCGGAGCGCGGCGTCACCGGGCTCGGGCGCGCCGAGCGCGGCGAACGTGCGCACGAAGCTGCCGAAGAGGTGGGTCTGATCGATGGTCTGCGAGGCGCCGGTTTGTTGCAGCTCCCAAGGCCGATCGGCGGTCACGACGACGAGCGGGAGGCCGCTCATGGAGGCCTCGATCACCGCGGGATAGTAGTGCGCGCCGGCGGTGCCCGAGGTGCACGCGAGCAAGGTGGGGCGGCCGGTGACGCGCGCCTGACCGAGCGCGAAGAACGCGGCGGTGCGCTCGTCGACGATGAAGTGCGAGCGGAGCTCGGTGCTCTCGTGGGCCGCGAGCGCCAGCGGGGTGGAGCGCGAGCCGGGGCTCACGACGACGTCGCGAACGCCGGCGCACCACGCGGCGTGCAGGAAGAGCTTCGCCCATGCGATGTGCAGGTTCGAGGCGCTCATGGCGGGGCTCCGAGCGCGTCGCGCATGGCGCGCTCCTTGACGATGGTCTCGGCGAGCTCGCGCGACGGGTCCGAGCCGCGGACGATGCCGGCGCCTGCGTAGATCCAGGCGTCGCGCGCGGTGAGGAGCGCGGAGCGGATGGCGACGGCGATGGCGCCGTCACCGCGGGCGTCGAACCAGCCGACGCCGCCGCCGTACCAGCCGCGCGGCGCGGGCTCGTTGGCGAGGATGAAGGCGCGGGCCGCCGCCTTGGGGGAGCCGCAGAGCGCGGGGGTCGGGTGCAGGCGGCGGACGAGATCGAGCACGTGGCTGCGCTCGGAGAGCGTCCCGACGATGGGCGTCGCGAGGTGGTGGACGTGCGAGAGCGAGCGCACCTCGGGGGTGGGGCGGATCGTGAGGCTCTCGCACGAGGGCGCGAGCGCGTCGCGGACGGCGTCGATCACGAACGTGTGCTCGGCGCGGTCCTTGTCGCTGGCGAGCAGGCGGGCGCGGGCCTCGGGGTCGTCACCGCCGCGGCTGCGGGCGATCGAGCCGGCGAGGGCCTCGGTCACGACGCGGCGGCCACGCACGAACAGGAGGCGCTCGGGGCTGGCCCCGAGGAAAGTGGCGGCGTCGCGCTTGAAGAAGAAGCGCGTGCAGTCGCCGAAGTGGGCGTCGAGGAATGCGAACGCGCCAGGTGCGTCGGGGTCTCGCGAGAACGTGAGGTGGCGGGTGCGGCAGAGGACGACCTTGGCGAACGTGCGGCGGTCGATCTCGGCGAGGGCGCGGGACACGAGAGCGTTCCACGCGGGCTCGCCGCCGTCCCCGACGGTGACCTGGACGGGAGGAGCGGGCATGGCGACGCGCGGCGCACCGAGCGCGCGGCGCAGCTCGTCGAGCATGACGGTGGCCGCCGTCGCTTCGGCCTCCGGGACGAACGCCGCAAGGAATGCTTGGGATCCAAAATAACCGTAGAGGACGCGCGGCAGCACGAAGCTCGCGTCCCCGAACGCGCCCCACGAAGGACCGGCGGCTCGCAGCACGGACGAAGCCTCCTCGCTCGCGTCGCCGAACGCGCTCCGCGATGTCTGGGGGGCGCGCGGGACGGAGCCACCTTCGTGGTTCGGATCGAGCGCGGATTGGGCTGGATCGAAGGAAAATCCACCGAACAGCCGGGGCGCGAACGGCAGCGCGGCGGCGCGCTCCATGCGATCGAACAGCCGGTCGCCCCGGGCCCGCAGCTCGGCGAAGCGATCCTGGCCCGCGGCGTGGATGCGCGCCGCGGTGCCCCAACCGACGAAGGACCACTCGTCCTCGTCGCCGGCCCGCGGTGCCCACGCCATCGAGGGCGGCAGTCCGATCGCCGTGCCCAGCGTGTGCCGCGCGATCACCTGCCCGGCGGGCGCGGCGGGCGCGGACACCACGACGGCCGTCAGTCGATCCGAAAGCTCGGGGGAGCGGCGTTCCAGGCCGCGCGCGAGCGACTCCACGTCACACCTCCAAAGCGGCGGAAGAGGGGGCCCCGCGCTCGGGCGTCGCGACGAAGAGCACGGCCGCGCCGAACAGGAGCGGGACCACCTCGAGCACCGCGAGGCCAGCCGCGCGCATGGTGTCGGCGAACTGATCCGGCGGCGGGAACGCGGCGATCGACTCCTGCAGATAGCGGTATTCGCGCTTGCCCGAGAGCGTGCCGCCGACGCGCGGGACCACGCCGCGCACGTAGAACCGCGCGAGCGCGCCCATGGCACCGGCCCGCGGCTCGGACAGCTCCAGGATCGCGATGCGACCGCGGTCCCGGGTGACGCGCGCCATCTCGCGCAGCGCTCGCGGTCGATCGGGCACGTTGCGAATGCCGAACGCCATGGTCACGGCGTCGACGCTGCGATCGGGCAGCTCGATCGCCTGCGCGTCGCCCTCGCGCAGCTCGATGCGATCGTCGAGGCCCGCGTCTTTGGTCTTCTTGCGGCCGACCGTGAGCATGCCGACCGACGGGTCGATGCCGGTGATGTGCGCCGTGGGCGCCATGTTCGCGATGAGGATCGCGAGATCCGCCGTACCGGTGGCGAGATCGAGCACCCTCGCCTGCTCGCCGAGGTGGAGCGAGCGCACCGCGCGGCGGCGCCAGCCCTGATCCATTCCAAGCGAAATGACCCGGTTCACGAGGTCGTACTTGTCCGCGATCGCGTCGAACATCTGCCCGCTGCCGCCGGGCGGGCCGGCGACGCCGGCTCGTTGCGCGCCCTTGGCGTCCAGAGCGTCCAGAGCGTCTTGCGAGGTCTCGGGCTTCATCGCGGGCCACCTTCCAACAGGGGCGAAACACTTCGCAGGACCATGCCGATCCGGGCGTGTCGCGAGGTCTCGGGCTTCATCGCGGACCACCTTCCGGGCGCGGCGCAAGGCCTCGCAGGAGCGCGCCAATCTGATCGAGCAGCACCGCCTGCGGGCCGTCGCTCTTCGCCTCGCCCGGCGAGTCGTGGGTCTCGATCATGAGGCCGGCGGCCCCCGCCGCGAGGGCGGCGCGACCCAGCGGCAGGAGCAGATCGCGCCGCCCGGTGCCGTGCGATGGGTCGACGATCACGGGCGCGCGGTAGACGTGGGCGAGCAGCGCGACGGCGCCCAGATCGAGCAGGTTGCGCGTGGCGTCGTCGAAGCTGCGGATGCCGCGCTCGCAGAACACCACCGACGCGGCGCCGCTCGCCAGCAAGTACTCGCCCGCGAGCAGCCACTCTTCGACCGTGGCGGCCATCCCGCGCTTGAGCAACACGGGCTTCTTGGTCGCGCCGATCGCCTTGAGCAGCGCGTAGTTGTGCATGTTGCGCGAGCCGACCTGCATCATGTCGGCGTGCTCCGCGACCGCCTCGACGTCGGTCTCGGAGAGCGCCTCGGTGACGACGCGCATGCCGGCCGCATCGGCGGCCTTGCGCATCCACCCCAGCGCGACGCGGCCGTGGCCCTGGAACGCATACGGCGAGGTCCGCGGCTTGAAAGCCCCGCCGCGCAGGAACGCCACGCCGAGCGCGCCGAGCGTCGCCGCCGAGCGCTTCACCTGATCTTCGGATTCGACGCTGCATGGCCCACACATCCAGGCGGGCGCGCCCTCGCCGAGGGTCACGCCGGCCACGTTCACGACCGGGCCCTGGCGATCGACGAGCGGGTGATCGCTCCTGGACGTGGTCACGCTCGCGACGCCCTCGATCGCCGCGACCTCGTCGGCGGTGGCCGCCGAGGAGTACGGCGCGATCGAGAACTGCCGCACGTTGCCTGCCGCGTCGCGCAGGACGGTGTCGATCCAGAGCCCACGAGCGACGAGCTTTTGCCGGACCTGCTCGGGGTTCGCCTTTTCGGTGAGCGAGACGATCATGGGGTCCTCACTTCTTCCGCGAAGGGGTGGCGAGCGCAACGTTGGCCAGCGCGTCGCGCGCGCGGCCCGCCGGGAGGCGCGACAGACAGGCCGTCGCCTCCGCGCACATCTCCTGCGCCAGCTCCAGCGCGATGCGCGTCGCGTGGGTCTCGTGGACGATGCCGGTGATGCGCTTCGCCAGCTCCGGATCGAGCACGGCGTCCTCGGCGCGGGTCACCGCTTCGAGCAGCGGCAGGAGCTCGTGGCTCTTCTGCATCGCGACGATGAGCGGGTAGGTCATCTTGCCCTCGCGCAGGTCGGTCAGCAGCGTCTTGCCGAGCTCGCTGTTGCCGTCGAAGTCGAGCACGTCGTCGACGATCTGAAACGCCAGCCCGAGGTGCGCGCCGTACTCTTCGAGCGCCGCGCACACTTCGTCCGAGGTGCCGCCGGCCCGCGCCCCCGCGAACATCGCCCAGCGGAACAGCGACGCCGTCTTGCCGCGGGCGATCTCGAAGTATTCGCGCGCCGTCGCGCCGACGCGGCCGCGCCGCTCGAGCTGCCACGCTTCGGCGATGACCATCTCGCGAATGACGGCGAGCACCCGGTCGAGCACGCCTGGGACCGCGGTGTGGTGGATGCGCGTCAGCGCCTCGACAAGGAGCCAATCGCCCCCGAAGATCGACGCCGCATTGCCATAAATCATTCGAGCAGCCGGCGCCCCGCGGCGCACGTCTCCCAGGTCGACCACGTCGTCGTGCAAGAGCGTGGCATTGTGGACCAGCTCCACGGCAATGGCGTAGGTGCGGGCCGTCGCATTGAAACCGCTCCCCATGCGCGAGGCGAGCGCCACACAGATGGGCCGCAGCCGCTTGCCGCCGCGGTCGAGCAGGTGCCGCGCGCTCTTTTCGGCCGGCGTCTCGCCGGTCTTCGCGATGTGCACGAGCTCGCGCTCGACGTCGGCCAGATCGTCCTCCAGCCATCGCGAGATCTCGACGAGGCGATCCGTCAGCGTCGCCGCCCCGCGCTCGTCGCAGGCGCGCGCCAGGCTCGAAAATACCTCTCGCGTGCCGGCGTTCTCGGCATCGTGGGCAACGTGTCTTTCTCGATAGATGACGGAGCTATCCATGGACCTCTCCCAGCGCGAGCCCACGACCCTGTCGGGGCCGCACGCTCGCGAAGGCGCAGACTCTCTCAGCTATCCTTCTTGCGACCCAGCGCCCGAAGGGGAAACGTGACCAGATTGCCAAACGGGCTGAAGTCGACACGACGGCTCTTGATGAAGCCGTCGAGCGCCGTCTGGGCGACGATGACGAAGGCGAGCAGGCGCTCGATCCGGTCGATGCTCGACCTGGTGAGCGGGCCGGGCTCGGCATGGCGAAGGAGCCGCGCCGACCGCTCCAGCCGCTCGCGGACCGACTCGGCGAGCAGCCGCTCGCGCTCGTCGAACACCTTGGAGATCATTCTCCAGAAGTCGGTCTCTGCCTCGTAGAACTCTTTGCGCTCGCCGGGACGCCACACCCGCTTGACCACGCCCCAGCGCTGCAGCTCGGTGAGGGCCATGCTCGTCGCGCCGGCCGACATGCTGAGGCGCTCCCCGATGGTCGCCGCCGGCAGCGGCTCCGCCGCAATGAAGAGCACCGTCCACACCCGCCCGAGCACCTTGCGAAACCCCCAGTGCTCGATGATGTCCCCGATCGCATCGGCAGCGAGGATCTCGGCCTCGCGGGAGGCCTCTTCGGTGGGACGTGCGGCGGGAGGCATCTGAACCTTCAAAACTTTCTGAAAGTTCTATGAGGCACAGGTCGCCGCGTGTCAAGAGACACGAGGCGTCTGAATTCGATCACCCCAACGGTGCGCCAGCTGAGAACCCCACCCTCCGACCCAGCCCGTCTCCAAATCACCGCCGTCTCGCGAACCACCCCGCCCCACCGGAACACCGCAAGGGAGCTCGCGGCGGGGTGTGCGCGAACGAGCGCGCAGCGAGTCGCGCACACCCCGCCACCGGCGACCCCCCCAGCAGTAGATCAGAGTGAGAAGGTAGACCGCTTCTGGAACTTGCCGCGGCCAGGGCGGCCCGCGAACGTGCCGTTCTCCACGACGAGGTCGCCGCGTGAGAACACGTGCGAAGCCTTGCCCTTGACCCGGCGGCCCTCGTAGGGCGAATAATCGACCCGCATGTGCATCTCGCTGTGGTTGAGCGAGTGCTCGTGCTCCGGGTCCCACACCAGCACGTCGGCGTCGGCGCCGACGGCAATGGTGCCCTTGCGCGGATAAAGCCCGTAGATCTTCGCCGGCGCCGCCGCCGTGATCTCCACGAACCGGTTCATCGAGATGCGGCCGGTGCGAACCCCGCCGTCCCACAGCAGGTAGAGCCGCGTCTCGACGCCCGGCATGCCATTGGGGATCTTTGCAAAGGAGTCTTTGCCGAGGTCTTTCTGGCCCTTGAAGCAGAACGGGCAATGATCGGTCGAGACGACCTGCAGATCGTTTGTCTTGAGACCGCGCCACAGGTCTTCTTGCATGTGCCGCGGGCGGAGCGGCGGTGTGCAGACGAACTTGGCCCCCTCGAAGCCCTCCTGCGCGAGGTCGTCGAACGAGGCGAAGAGGTATTGCGGGCAGGTCTCGGCGTAGGCCGGCATCCCGCGGTCGCGCGCCTCGGTCACGCGCTGCAAGGCGCGCGGCGACGAGAGGTGGACGATGTAGAGCGGGCAGCCCACCATCTCGGCCAGGCACAGCGCTCGATTGGTGCCCTCGGCCTCGGCGATCTCGGGTCGCGAGAGCGAGTGGTACTTGGGCGCGATCTCGCCGCGGGCGAGCGCTTGCTCGACAAGGACGTCAATGGCAATGCCGTTCTCGGCGTGCATGCAGATCAGGCCGCCCTGGTCGCGCGCCACCTGCATGGCCCGCAGGATCTGCCCGTCGTCGACGTACAGCACCCCGGGGTAGGCCATGAACATCTTGAACGAGGTGATGCCCTCCGCGATGAAGTCCTTCATTTCGCGGAGCGTCGTGGGGTTCACGTCGGTGGTGATCATGTGGAACGCGTAGTCGACGACGGCCTTGCCCTCGGCCTTTGCGTGCCACGAGTCGATGCCTTCGCGGAGCGTCTTGCCCTTTGTCTGAATGGCGAAGTCCACGATGGTGGTCGTGCCGCCGTGGGCCGCCGCGATGGTCCCCGTCTCGAAGTCGTCGGACGACGTGGTGCCGCCGAACGGCATGTCGAGGTGGGTGTGCGCGTCGATGCCGCCGGGGAGGATGTACTTCCCGGTCGCGTCGATCTCGAGATCGGGGGCCGGGCCCTGGCCGCGCAAGGAAGCGTGGGTGAGCGCGATGATCTTGTCGCCCTCGATCCAGACGTCGGCGGCGAAGGTGTCCGCCGCCGTGACGACCGTGCCGTTCTTGATCAGCGTCCGCTTTGCTGCCGTCATGTTCGCCTCAGGCTTTCACGAGAGCTTCGTAGCTGTCGGGGCGGCGATCGCGGTAGAACTGCCACACTCGCCGCACCTCTTCGATGGTGTCCAGGTTGAGATCGGCGGTGATCAGCTCGCTCTTGTCCTCGCTCGCCGTCACGAGGAAGTTGCCGCGCGGATCGACGAAGTAGGACGAGCCATAGAACTTGCCGATGTTCCACGGCGCCTCGGTCCCGACGCGGTTGATGGCGCCGACGTAATAGCCATTGGCCACGGCGTGGGCGCGCTGCTCGATGGTCCAGAGGTATTGCGAGAGGCCGGCGACGGTGGCGCTGGGATTGAGGACCAGCTCGGCGCCGTTGAGGCCGAGGGCGCGCGCCCCTTCCGGGAAGTGGCGGTCATAGCAGATGTAGACACCCACCTTGGCATAGGCCGTCTCGAACACGGGGTACCCCAGGTTGCCGGGGCGGAAGTAGAACTTCTCGAAGAAGCCGGGGTTCACCTGGGGGATGTGGTTCTTGCGGTACTTGCCGAGGTATTTGCCGTCGGCGTCGATGACGGCCGCCGTGTTGTAGTAGACACCGGCCTGCTCGCGCTCGTACACGGGCACCACGATCACCATGGAGTACTTCTTGGCGTACTCTTGCATGATGGCCGTGGTGGGGCCGGGCACCGCCTCCGCCGCTTCGTACCAGCGGACGGCCTGGCCGGGGCAGAAGTAGGGGCCGTTGAAGATCTCTTGCAGGCAGAGGATCTGAACTCCCTTCTTTCCAGCTTCTTCGATGAACGGAATGTGCGCTTCCAGCGCGGCCTTCTGGATCGCGGCCACGGGCTGCGACTCGTCGTTGACCGGGTTTTCGCACTGAATCAGACCACCGCGTACGATGCGTGCCATTACCACCTCTGGCGCGGGAAGCTGCCATCGATGGTGGAGCGCGTCAATCCAGCGCTGAACCTCGTGCAATGTCGTGGTTTACGCGGCGTGTCAGAGGGGCGGGACCAGGGGGGAGTGGGGCGGGACCAGGGGGGAGTGGGGCGGGATCAGGGGGGAGTGGGGCGGGATCAGGGGTTTGGATCCAGGATGCGGCTCAGAACAGGCTCGGAGAGCAGGCGCAGCGGCTCGGGGTCACACGCTGGGGCGGCCCGCGAGGATCGCGTCGACCTCGGCGAGGATGAGCTCGACCTCGGCGTGGGGGTTCGGCCAGTGGGGGGAGAAGCGGAGGACTCCGTCGGGTACGGCGCAGGCGATGCCGCGGGCGTTGAGGTCGTGGTGGAGGGTGGTGACCGAGGTTCCGGCGGGGGGTTTGACTCCCAGCGAGCCGGAGCGCCGCTCGGGGTCGGGCGAGCGCAGGCTGGTGAAGCCGCGCGCGGTGAGGCCCGCTTCGAGCGCGTCATTGTAGGCCGTGACGTGGGCGAAGATGGCCTGGACTCCGAGCCCGAGGAGGAGGTCGACCGAGGCCTCGAGGGCGGCGAAGCCCGCCGCATTGGTGTTGCCGCCCTCGACGAAGTCGATGCTCTGCTTGATGGGGCGGTCGTACCTGAGGTGGCCCTCGCCATTGAACAGGAAGCCAATGCCGTCCTCGTGGCTGAGCCAGCCGGCGACGTTGGGCCGGAGGGCCGCGGCGCGCTCGGCCCGTGCGTAGAGGAGGCCACAGCCCTCGACGCCCATGAGCCACTTGTGGCTGCCGGCGGCGAGGTAATCGATACCGTCTGTGGTGACGTCGACCGGGACCATGCCGCAGGCCTGGACGGCGTCGACGAAGATCTCGGCGCCGTGTTTCTTGCAAAGGGCGGCCATGGCGGAGACCGGCATGCGAAAGCCTGTCTGGAACTGGACGGCGCTGACGGCGACGAGGCGCACGCCGCGGGCGAGCTCGCGGTCGAGGGTCGCGAGGGCAGCGGCCGTGTCATGACGGTAGTCGGCGCCGGAGAGGAACACCACCTCTGCCCCGAAGAGGGCGGCGGCGCGCTGCCAGGGCGTGACGTTGGAGGGGAACTCGCCCTCGAACACCACCACACGATCGCCCTGTTTCCAGGGGAAACACAGCGCGATGTCGATGACGCCGCGGGTCGTGTTCGGCATCAGCGCGATGTCGCCGGGCCGGGCGCCGATGAGCTTGCCGAGCTTCTCGCGGAGGCGGTTGCGCTGGAGCATCCAGGTCACGAAGGCGGCGACGCCGCGCCGCTCGTAATCGACGTAGACGGCCTGCGCCGCCTGGGTCACGGCGATGGATGGCGCGGAGATCCCGGCGTGGTTGGCGTAGACGCGCGCCTCGAGGCGCGGGAACAGGGACCTGTCGCCGAGACGCGCGGTGAAGTGCGTCTCGGGCGGCGGAACGAAATCAGACACGTTGGACAACTCTCACTCCAGCACTTTGTAGCCGAGCCGCAGATCGGGCGCGGCGCGTTTGATGGTCTCGGTCGCGGCGTTCTCGGAGAGCGGACCACAGCAGATGGGCAGGGAGGCGAGGGCGAGGATCATCCCCGTCCTGGCCGTGGACGTGGCCTTTTCGATGCGGAGGCGGCGTTCGCGCTCGGCCTTCAGGGCGGCGAGCTGGGCCTGCTGCGCCGCGAGGGTGGCGCCCCACGGCGTCGCGAAACCGCAGAATCCGCATCTGGGCGCCGCCGGTGGGAGCTGTGCCGAGCACTGGGGGCACAGGTTGGGGGAGTGCATCATGGCTGAGGCAGGTTCCAGTCGTCGAGCGGCTGTCCGAAGGTGGCCGTGAGCTGGCGGAGGATGTCGATGGTGTCGACGTACTTCTGGAGCACCAGCTCGGCGTCGGGGTTGTCCGGGTTCTTCTGCGGCTTGTCGTCCGCGTCGAGCAGCAGCACGGGGGTGCCGTCGGGGTTCTTCACGGTGTTTCCGTCGACGTCGGTCTCGACGAGATAGGCAATCTCGACAAGCCGGTTGGCCCACTCGAGCATGCGCGCGCCGGTGCTCTTCTGCCGGGTCTCGCCGAAGATGAGCTCGGTGCCGGAGGTGTGGGCGCGGTAGAGGAGGCCCGTCTTGGGGTGATGGAAAGCGTACGTCTCGCTGTCGACCCAGTCGGGCTCTTCGGAGGCGAGCAAGACGATGCGGGCGTCGTGGACCCACGAGGCCGACCAGTTGGTCGGGAAGAACATGGCGCCCCAGACCATGGCATAGAGCTGCTCGTTCCAGGCGTAGTTCGGGTCGGCCAGCTTGGCGCCGGCGGGGCGTGTGCCGAGGCCGTCGAGGTCGTGCCAGGAGGGGTATTGCAAAACTCCCAGTGGCGTCCCGTCGCCGCCGGAGGGGACGCTGACCCAGGGAGCGTAGGTGTCGTAGTCGTTGGTGAGGAGCGCCGCGTAGAGCCGCCGGACCTGCTCGGGGTAGACCGTGGCGAAGTTGACGTTCTTGTAGCGCGAGTCGGTGAAGTCTTCCTTGGAGTTCGAGATGAAGAAGTCGAACGCCTCGGCCAGGTAATAGTTGGCCCAGACCTTCTCGTAATAGGCGCCGACCTGCGTCTGGTAGTCGCCCCACCAGTACCCCTGCGAGTAGTCGTAGTTGTTGTGGAGGTAGCGGCCGTCGCCCAGCCCCACCTGGTAATCGTAGGTGTAGAGCTCGGGCTGCGGGACGGAGTCGGCCGCGAAGACCGGCTGGGTGACGCCGTAAGGCTCGAACTGCTGGTAATAATAACCGGGCTCGGGCCGCGTCAGGATGCGGCCGAACATGTCGAGCGCGACGGTGGAGCCGACGCTGAGCGGGCCGTAGAGGCCGTCGTCGTCGAAGCCGTCGCTGGGGCTCGTTGGATCGCCGTCGAGGACCGCCGCGAAGGCGAAGGTCTTGGCGATCATCTGGATGCTGTCGAGGTAGCGCCAGCGGATCCGGTCGGAGACGTCGGCCGAGTTGAAGCGGACGCGGTTGCGACGGAACGAGTCGAGGAGGTAACGGTTCTCGTAGGCGCCCTCGAGGAAGCGGATGATCTCGTAGGCGTCGGCGCCCGCGTCGTTCGAGAACGAGGGGACGTTGCCGGCGTCCGCGTATTCGTCCGACGAGAACATGTAGCCGCGGCGGACCCGGCCCTTTGCGTCGACGGCGCGCGAATTGACCGCCCAGGAGAACTTCTCGTAATCCGGATCGGCGGCGAAGTTGGACATGTCGCGGTAATCGACGACGTCCATCGGCGGGGTGCTGCACTTCTTGCCAAGGACCGCGTCGGGGGAGGTGTCGTCCTTGCAGTCCGAGATCAGGCCAAATTCTTTGTTGTACTGACTGTAATGGTGGAACTTATAATCCCCGGCGGGGTTCACCGGGGGGAAGTAATAGACGCCGAACAGGCCGGGGCTGGTGGTGAACGCGGTGAGCTCGTAGGCCTTCGCCTTGCCGGCGCCCGAGCCGTCGACGCTGACGCCGTCCTGGTTCCAGACGTCGACGACGCCGCCGTAGGCGAAGCGCAGCGCGGCGCGGTCGTATTTGCCGGGCAAGGTCATGTCCTGGCTCTGGTCGCCGGGGTAATCCATGACGCTCGTGGTCGAATAGCGGCCGATGTTGCCCTCGATCTCGTCCTTTGCAATGGGGTCCTTGTAGCGCGGGCCGACGCAATCGGCGCCGTCGGTGGTGCCGTCGGGGCACTCGGCGGTCAGCTCGCCGTTCTTGGTGCGAAGCTGCCAGTATTGCGGCTGGTAGTTGAGCGAGTCGAAGCTGGCGGCGAAGTTGTGGCGGAGGCCCATGGAGTGGCCGAGCTCGTGCGACATGACGCCGAGGTGGAACTGCTGGCGGGCCCACAAGAGCACGGCCTTTCGGTGCTCGTTGACGGCGGCCGGGTCTGTGGGATCGGGCGAGGGGAACTGCGCCGCGACGACCCGGGCGAGGCCGAGGAGGTTATCGGGCTCGGGGGCCTCGATGCGGCACGCGTGGCGTTGCATGCGCGAGACCTGCAGGCGTTTTTTATCGAAGCGGCGCATCGCGGGGCTGTGCCTGCCGAAGGGCGTCGCGGCCTTCATTCCGTCGGACGACAGCGGCTGCGTCGGATCGTAGCCGGCGGCCTGGGCCAGCTCGGCGGTCATCATCGAGGCTTCGAGCGGGGTGCCGCGCATCTGGCGAATGCGCGCGACGAGGGCGTCGTTGCCCGGGCCGAGGCGGCCGTTGTCGAGCAGGGCTTGCAAGCGCTCCTTGTGCTTCTGGACGGGGTGGACCTTGACGCCGGGCTTGGGCGATTTCGGCTCGATCCCGGCGAGCAGGGGGGCCACGGCCTGGGGGTCGAAGGCGGCCTTGCGGCTCTGGAGCTCGGGGGCGCTCATGGGGGCGCCGCGCTCGGCGAAGCCGCCCGGTTGATTGGCGTGGACCCACTCGGTGACGTTCTGTCCGACGATGTATTCCTCCGGGTCGATCTCGCCGTTGATGAGCGCGATGAGGTCGGCCACGGTGGCGGCGGCGCGGTCGAGCGTGGCGCCCCACTCGTTGACGCTGCCGGCGATCTTCTCGCCGGTGAGCGGGTCCTCGGCGTCGACCATGATGCCCCACGGGGAGGTGTCCTGGGGTGAGTTGATGAGGCTGAGGAGGTTGTAACGGAGATCGCCCAGGCGGGCGTGGGTGCCGGCGGGGCCGCAGGCCTCGGGGTCGCCTTTCTCGGGGTCGACCGGGTTGTGGCAGAGGACGAAGATCTCGGGGACCTTGTCGAGCGGCGGCTCGAAGTCGTCGGACCACACGGCCGGCCAGCCGGTGGCGTTCTCGCAATCGCTGTCGCCGGTGCGGCGGCACTCGGCCACCCGCGCGGCGACGACCGCGATCCGCATGGCGCTGCTCCACGCCTGGAGCGACTGGTTGGAGGTGTCGAAGAGCTCCACGGGGTGGTCGTCATTGACGTACCAGGGGATGGTGCGGACCTCGCGATCGCGATAAGGGATGGTGCAGAGTCCCTTGAAGATGTCGCAGCGCGAGCCGCGGCCGACCGTCTCGCACTCGTCCTCGGTGCCGCTGCCGTCGTCGTCGCGGTGCGGATCGAGGCCCAGCGCCAGGCTCTCGGCCTGGGCGCATTCCACGGTGTCGTGGGACTTTTGATAGAGGTTCCAGCGCGCGGCGAAGCGGTGCCATTGATTGTCGGTCGGGCCGTACGAGCGGTCGTAGCCGAAGCGATCGACGGTGAAGTACCCGAACATGTCCATGCGGGTGCCGTCGTAATGGAGCGGCTCGTAATCGCTGTCCTGGATCTCGAGGTAGGAGAGGCGGAGGGTGATTTCGCTGGGGTTGCACGACGTCATCGGGAAGCTGCCGATGAGCCAGCAGGCGGGGAAATCGCCCCACTCTTCGTCCTCGATGATCTCGGGCGAGGCGAGCGCCTTGTTGGTGATGTCGAAGTAGCCGCGCTCGGGATCGAACCTGGGGGCGTCGGGGTCGTCCGGGTCGGAGACGTAATAGGCGACCGGGTCCCATTTGACGCCGTAATAGATGCCGAGCTGGGAGAGGGCGTCGAGCTCGTAGGCGTCGGTCACCAGGTTGCGCGACCAGTCGACGCGGAAGTACTTGCGCAGGTGCCACGGCAGATCGCCGTCGTTCTCGACGATGATGTTCGACTCTTCGCCGGTGGCGTCGTTGTACTCGCGGCGGATGTCGAAGTGCTTCTCGATGGCGTACGCGGCGGTGATCTGGCCGTCGTTCTTGGTGGGCTGCGCGCCCTTGCCGTCGGTGCGATCGACGAGCTCGTAGGTGAGGCGGGCGAGCAGGACGTTTTCGGTGATCTGCCAGCGGATGCGCGTGGTGGGCTGCGCGTCGGAGGCGGTGAAGAGGCCGTCGTTGCCGGCCCCGGCCGCGGCGTCGACGACGGTGACGCGGGCGTAGAACTCGGGGTCGTCGGCGGTGCTGCGCAGGTCGTCGCCGACGAAGAACGACTTGGCGAGGGCGTTCGCCTGGACACGGTTGATCGCGGGGCGCTCCTGATCGCAGCCGGTGGAGGCGAGGGTGAGGAGCAGCGCAAGCAATGACAGCACGCACGAGCGAAGCAACGGAGGCCGCATCGGGCGATGGTAACAGGCACTCTAGCTTCGTGGGCCGATCGATCGCGTGGGATCGAAAGAGCGGCCGCGACGGGTGGAGTGGCCATTCACGCGATGCTGCGTGCGGGCGAGGCGCGGGGCGTTCCGCGATAAAAATTCTGGTTTTAGAGAGGGAGCTGGCCGTCGGGCGGGGGGAGGGCTTCTTGCTCGAAGAGGGTGATGGATTTGTCGGACCAGCAGGCGACGGCGGCGCGGGTTCCGTCGGGGGAGAAGGCGACGCCGGTGGCGCCGCGGCCGGTGGCGAGCGACGTGACGACGCGGGGCGGATCGCCGGCGATCACCGTGACGCTGGCGCCCGCGGGGGGGTAGGTGTCGCCGCCCATGGAGACGAAGAGCATGTTGCGATCGGGGGAGAGCGCGCCGCTGCGGGGGACGCCGTCGAGCATGAGGGTGTCGAGGAGGTCCATGGCGCCGAGGTCGATGACGCTGGCGGTCTTGGAGGCGGCGTTGAGCGTGATGCCGTAGCGATCGGCGCCGAAGATGAAGCCGGCGACGGGGGAGCCGCCGACGGCCACTTCGCCGGCGCTGGTGGTGGACGCGACCTTGAGGAGCGTGGCGGAGTTGGAGACGCGATCGGGGAAGAAGAGCAGCGTGCCGTCGCGCGAGACGTCGCCGGCGCCGAGCTCGCGGCCGAGCGGGATGCTGCGGCGGGTGGAGCCGAACGGGGTCTCGCTGGGGTCGAAGAGGTCGACCCACGAGCCGGCGCCGCGGACCCCGTGGGTGAGGGCGCCGATGGCCGCGATGTGGGGGCGCCCTTCGGCCTGGACGAGGAAGACCTGGCCGGTGACGTGCGGCAGGGTGATGTCGGCGAGGCGCGAGCCGCTCGGGAGATCGAAGCGGGCGATGCGCTTGGAGTCGGTCGTGGCGGTGACGACGCTGTGGCCGTCGGGGAGCTCGACGAGGTCGCCGGGGTTGCGGCCGACGTCGAGGAGGACGGGGTCTTTGTCCCAGGCGAGGGTGTCCATGACGGGGATTTTGGCGGCGTCCTCGTGCCGCAAGATGGCGACGTAGCGGCCGAAGAGCAGGCGGATTTCGTCGCCCTGGGCGGGCATCTGGGCCTGGTGGAGGAGCTCGCCGGTGGCGAGCTTGTACTCGCGCAGGGTGGCGTCGTCGCAGCTCACGTAGACGGTGTTGCCGCCGGGGCTGAAGGCGAGGTCGAGCGGGCGGACGTCGCCGATGCGGAACTGGCGGACGCGCCATTTGCGATCGGGATCGGGGGAGAGGCGCGGCTTTTTTTCGGGGGTGGGATCGGGGCCGATGGCGGCGGGGGCGCCGGGCGTGGCGAACGCGGCCGACGAGTCGGGCGAGGAGAGGTTGGTGAGCGGTGGCGCTTCGCCGACCTTGGATTCGCGGCCGGTGCCGAGGACGATGATGAGCGTGGCGAGGGCGCTGCCGAGGACGATGGCGACGCGCGGCGCGGCGGGCTGGGCGTTCGCAGGCTCGGGGCGGGCGACGAGCCAGGCCTTGCAGGCGCGGCATTTCTTGGCGCCCTCCATGACGAGCGCCCCGCAGGCGCGGCACGGCACCCGGTGCTCGATCACCTGAGCACCCACGCGACCTTGGCGCGCTCCGAGAGGACGAGCGCGGTGTTGCCGTTGGGCGCGAGGCGGACGCGGGTCGGCTCGGAGCCGACGTGGAGGAGCTTGACGTCGTAGGTGGCGAGATCGACGAGGGCGATGGAGCTGTTGCCCTCGTCGGGCAGGGCGACGACGGCTTGCTCGCCATCGGGCGAGACCGCCATGTCGGCGGCGCGCGCGTTGAAGGCGACGTGGTGGATCACCTTGCCCGCGGCCAGATCGATGACGTCGAGGCCGCGGCCCTCGTTGCAGCGGACGAGGGCGCGGCGACCGCGGCGGAGGAGCTCGATTTGTTCGGGCTCGCGGCAGGTGGGGATGGCGTCTTTGCGGCGGACGGCGCCGGACGAGACCCATTCGAGCGGGACGATCTTGTTCTCGGCGCGGACGACGACGTAGCTGGTGGCGCCGTCGGGGGTCATGAGGACGCTGACCGGGTTGCCGATCATGGAGGTTCGCACGCGATCTTGCGCGGAGGCGAAACGCCCTGGATCGAAGGCGTAGGCGGCGCCGCCCTGGGGATCGCGGAGGCCGGCGAGGGGGACGGTGCCGGTGGTCATGAGGGCGCGCTTGCCGCTGTCGTCGATGCCGACGGGGCCGACCGGGTCGTCGCCGAACTGGATGCGCTCGATCTCGGCGTGGTACTCGGTCGCGATGACCGCGACGGAGTGCGCGGTGGGGATGGACGCGAGGACGCGGCGGCCGGAGGCGCCGACGGCGATCTCGGTGACGGTCTCGCCGATCTCGATGGTCTTGAGGAGGTGGGTGCTCGCCTCGTCGATGACGTAGATGCGCTGCGGCGCGGTGGCGTACACGACGTTGCCGACGCGGTAGAGCCGGCGTGACTGCGGGGTGTCGCTGAGGAGGCTGAGGACCTCGCCGGTGCGCGCGCTGTGGATGCGGGTGCCCGCGAGGAGCGCGATGGCGAAGCGCTCGCCGTCGAGGGGGAGGGCGTCGGCGACGTCTTTGGGGAGCGAGAACGGGCCGGAGAGGACGGGATCGGCGCTGACGTGGCCGACGTCGTTGGGCTTCTGCCAGACGCACTGGCCGGCGCGGCACGCTTCGCCGTTCCAGCACTGCGGCTGGCACACCGGCGCCTGGGCGTGCGACGCCGCCGCGGCCCGGGGTGGCACGTTGCGATCGGGCGCGACGTAGCGCAGGGCGACGCCGGCGCCGAGGAGCGTGGTGATGGCGCCGACGGTCACCAGGGGCCGCCAGTGGAGGCGGAGCCACGAGGCGTTCTCGGGCTCGCGCAGCGACGGCGAGAGGGCGCTCCACGGGGCCGCGGACGAGGGGGGCACGGCGTCGGCTGCGCCGAACGGTTCGTCGCACTCGGGGCAGGTGGGGCCCGCGGATGCCACCATTTCCAGGCAGACGTTGCAGCGGTGCTGGATGACCTCACGCACGGGTACGTCGCGGGTCACGCGGACGGAGACGGACGGGGTGTCGTCGTCCGTGGTCTGGCGAAGGGAGACCGAAGGAGCGGCGTCGTGCGGGGGCAGGTCACGGGCCTGACGAACGGAGACGGACGGGGTGTCGTCGCGCCTGGCGGCGACGGGAAGGTTGGCGGGGCGAAGCGTTGCGGCGGGAGAGTCGTCGGCCACGACACGCGCGGAACGCGCGGCGGGCGGGGCGTTTTCGGCGACGACGGGGTGGCTCACGGTCGGCTCGAAAGGGCGCAGATGACAATCTCCAACGACGCGCCGGGCGTAGCGTGAGCGGCCAGGGATGTCGAGCGGATTTCGAGGGCGCGAACGTGCGACATCGGCGGGAAAGTGGCTGACTTTCAGCGTGCGGCGGGGGCACCGATGAGGCACAACGCGGCGCGAACAGATGCGAACGCGAATCTTCACGGGGGCCGGTGCGATCGCGGTTGTCGGGGTTGTCTCGTTTAGCGCGCTCGCAGCGGCGATCGGTGGGTGCGCGGGCGATCCGAACGCGAAGTCGCGCACGGTGACGACGGACGCCACGGTCGCGATCTTGCCCGAGCCCAAGCTGATCACGACGGCGGTGGGGACGCCGGAAGAGCTGCCCGGCGTGGACACCTCGAAGCTCAACGCGCGCGAGCGGGAGGCGTACTGGCGCTGGGTCTCGCAGCTCTACGCGCCGTGCCCGCAGATCGCCGCCTCGATCGCCGATTGCGTGAAGCTCGATGGCGCCTGCGCGGCGTGTGTGCCGGCCGCCCGCTTCCTGGCCGAGCGGGCCCGCGCCGGCGCGCCCTCGAACGAGGCGATGGCGGCGTTCCAGTTGCGCTTCAGCGCCGACGTGAAGAAGGTCGACCTGCTCGACTCGCCGGTCCGCGGTCCGGCCAGCGCGCCCGTCACCGTCATCGTGTGGTCCGACTACGAGTGCCCGGCGTGCGGCTTTGCCGTGCCGTTCCTGGAAGAGATCCAGGAGAAACATCCCAACGACGTGCGCATTGTGCACAAGCTGTATCCGCTGAGCACGCACCCTCACTCGCGACAGGCCGCCCGCGCCGCGCTGGCCGCGCAGAAGCAGGGCAAATACTGGGAAATGGAGAAGCTGCTGTTCGAGAACCAGAAGAGCCTGGAGGACAGCGATCTCGAGGGCTACGCGAAGAAGGTCGGCCTCGACATGGCGCGCTACAAGCGCGACTACGCCGACAAGGCGGCGGAAGACGTCATCGATCGCGATCGCGCGGACGCCGATAAGCACGGGTTGTCAGGGACGCCGTTCATTCTGATCAATGGGCGCGAGTTCGACCTGTCGTTCTTCAAGCTGGGCGGCGATCTGGAGAGCTGGATCACGACCGAGATCGAGATCACCAGGAAGGACGCCGAGCGCCGCGCGGTCGCAGCCGTCGGCGCGGCGCTTACTGGTGAGGGCCGCGGGCCGGTGCCGCCGGTGGGCACGGGCGTGCCGGCCGCGAGCGGCGCCTCCACCGCACCTGCACCGAGCGCCTCCACCAACGCAGGGCCATCCAGCGCACCACCCGCGGTTCCTGCCGAACCGAAGGCTGCGCCGAAGAAACCCTGAGCGCACGACACGCGCGCAGACAGGGTGGTGGCCCGCTCAGATCGTCAGCGTCACGCGCTTGTTGCCGAGGACGGCCACCACTTCGAGCGTCCCACCCAACGCTTCGACATAGCGACGGAGCGTGGACAGAAGCAGATCTTCCTGGTTCTCGATCTTCGAGATCTGCGGCTGCGTCATCTCCGCCGCCTCGGCCGCTTCGTCCTGCGTCACGCCCGCCAGCGAGCGCAGCTCGCGCAGCTCCATTGCGAGCAGCTCTGATTTCACTTCTCGGTCGAGCCGCGCGCGCCGCTCCGGCGTCATCTTCGCGCCCTTGATCTCGGACCACTCATGAATACCCATGATGCACCTTCAGCCTGCTGTTTCAGCCAGGTACGCGCGCCGAATCTGCTCGGCGAGCGGCACCATCCGTTCGTAGAAACAGTTGTCGCCGGTCTTGTCGCCGCCAAGCAGGAGCACGGCCTGGCGGCGCGGATCGAACGCATAGAAGACGCGCAACGGGCGACCGTGGGATTGTACGCGCAATTCACGGAGCGCGAAGCTCGCTCCCTTGATCTCGCTCGTTGTGGAAAGCCCAACCGCACGCCCTGATCCGCCAGGATGTCGACCGCGCGATAGACCGCGTCCTCGTCGTCATCGCTCAGCCCTTCGTACCAGTCACGAAATTCGTCCGCAGCAACGACGCCGACCACCTGGTAAATATAACTTGAAAGCTATGGTCGTCAACCAGGCCGTCGCGACGGGCTGTCTCGGAGGACCGAGTGAACTGACCCCCCGACCAGGCGCAATAGTTCGAGTCCGCACTCGACGGAAACAGCCACGGGCCCGGCGCGCTTCGTAAGGCACAAGCGTCCCCGCCACGAGCACCGCGCGGTCGCTGCCATCGCCGCTCCCATACCGACGAAGGCCGCGGCCCGTCGCGCCCGTAGGCACCCGCGTCCCGGCCGCCGCTGCCCCCACGACGAGCGCAGCGCCTACGGTCCCTCCTGAGGCGAAGCCCCCACCGAAGTCCCCCTGACCGCACGACAGACGCCCCGTCTGCACACGGTTCCGAGTCGGGTGTCAGCGAGCACCGAAAAGCGCGTCTATCCGGTTAAGAGCGCGGCCGGAGCTCAGATTCCTTCACCGCGCGGAGCTGGCGCCGGCGGGCTCGTCTTGTTGGGAAACTGGACGAGTGCCATGCTGCCTCTTGGCGATGGTCAAGGAGTGATCATGGAGAAGAGGACGTTGGAGCAGCTTGAGGCGGCGCTCGACGCGGTTGGTGAAGATCTCTCGCCGCGGATGTCCGAACTGGCCCAGAAGAGCAGTGCTGGCCTCCTTACCCCGGAAGAGCGACAGGAGTATTCCGAGATCGTCCGATTGAACGACATGCTCAATCTCCTCAAGCTCCAAGCCGCTGACCCATCCCCTCAAATAACTCCGAAGATCTCGCAAAAAGCGGCATGACTGGCCACAATCTCCCCGAACGCTTTCATGAGGGGCAGCAAGCGCACTTCGCGCATGTTGGGGATAGCGCCGTACCAGTAGCGTCCCTGGTTGAAGAGCGACATGGTTCGCTTCTTGACCGTGTTCGACTTGAGCGTCCGGTCGAGGCCGCAGGCTTCGCCGGCCGCCCCAAGAAGCGTGAGCAACGCATGCGCAACGGCACCGATCAGCAGGAGACGATCGCGCCGCTCCGGCACGCCGGTGTGCGTGGCTGAGAGCCCCATGCCAAAGTGGTTGTCCTTGAGGTCGCGGAAGGTTTCTTCGATGGTGAAGCGGCGCGCATAGAGCTTGACCACTCCCGCGGCGCCGAGAGCGATTCGATTCGTCGCGATGCACCAGGCTTCCTTAATCCCCTTCTGGTGCTGCTTGAGGACGACCGCGCGCAGAGGTGTCTTGTCCTCCGTGATCAGGACGTCCCGCAGCATGCGCGCGTGGCCGTTGCTCGGCATCCACTCGGCAGCAGCCATCGTCTTGCCGTCGCACGTCACCTTGATGATCTGCCGAAACCGGATCGCGAACGACCAGCCAATGGCTTCCAGATAAGTGAACAGCTTCTGGTCACCAAATCCGCGGTCGGCGAGAAGGGTGATGTCCATCGCGGGCGGGAGCAGCTCGTGCAGCCGCTCGATCACCTGGTACTCGTACTCGTTGCGCCGATCTTTCAGCTCCGACTTTCGCACGGTCTTCCACAGAAGCGGTGTGGCTCGACCGTGCGACGTCACGAGATAGAGCGCAATCGTCGCCTGGTTGTCCTTGTCGAGCTCCGTCCAATCCAACGCCACCACGAGCTCGCGGCGCTCCGCCACCACGAACCTCACCCAGTGGGCGAACCAGAGCCAGACCGTGATCCCCGAGTTGCAGAGAAGACGGTCCACCTGCTTGACGGCATGCTTCGGATCGCCGCCGATCGCATCGGCCAACCCGCGCCCAATGGCATGGATACCCAGCGCCGCTGCGTGCAGCACTCCGACGACACCCTGGGAAAAGGACAGGACGCGCTTCGCTTGAACATCCTCTCCGAGAAGCTCTTCGACAAATTTATGCACGCTCTCCGGCGACATCTTCACCGGTCGGCTTGCGGACTCCGAGGTGCTCTGCGTGGTCATGGACCTTGGACAAGACTCTGACATCCTGACAGCGTTGCACACGTGGAATGACCGTCTCGGAGGTCGTTCCTTACATGCTCCCACCTCGCGCGATGCCCACTTTCGCTCCCGGCGCTCACCGGGCCATCGGGTCCTGCT
>Ga0163144_10005849_pt1 | contig 27315 bp, 21 predicted proteins | sample OliLak19BULKMAT1_FD_123175 | JGI IMG/M metagenome (GOLD analysis project Ga0163144, IMG submission 123175) | Freshwater microbial mat bacterial communities from Lake Vanda, McMurdo Dry Valleys, Antarctica - Oligotrophic Lake LV.19.BULKMAT1 | ecosystem: Environmental > Aquatic > Freshwater >... | reverse complement strand
CGGATTGTCTCGAAATCGTTCATCTTCCAGCGCATCGGGAACGACGAACAGCGACTTGCCATGGATCGCGTGGGCGCAAAATGCTGACGCCCTGGACGTCTGATCCGCTTGCACGCCGACCTTGGACTTGAACCATTGCCGATCGGAATCGACCAGGGTGATCAACGCGATCGGTGTATCGCAAATCTGCGCGGCCAGATGTGTCAGATCATCGAACTGTCGTTCGGCAGCGCTGTCGAGCACATCGTAGTCATTCAGATTTGCAACCCGCTGCGATTCATCGGGTGGAAGCGATGCAGATAGCATGGAAGGTCCGGCTTTACCACGTTTCCAAACAGGCTGGTTGCGGGTGTAAAAATTACCTCTAACTCAACTGCCGCCCGGAGGAGCTACAGCTTGGACACTAGTTCTTAGATCGGTCGGGTTAGCGACTAAGGGTAGTGAAAAGCGAGATAAATATGGGGAGCCGTAAAATCGAGTTCCTGGCGTAAGGCACTTCACGAAACGAGGGTTTTCCCCATTTCATCCCATTCCCTTTTGCGACCCCCTCTACGCGATCAAGCAAATCGCAAATCCGACAAGTGGGAAGGGGAGGGTCGACGGGCGGTGGATGCGCGCGATCGGTTGTGCGGTTCAGCCTTCGCTGTTGGGTCGTTTCAGGATCAGTGCCGCGACGCTACGCCAGGCGCTGAGGTGGGTGGGGCGGGTCCAGGCGGCGCGGAAGCCGGTGTTGATGGCGCGCATCTTATCACCGGCGCGGTGTTCGCGCCATGCGGCACCGATCATCATCTGTTGGATCTGGTCGGCGGCTTTGTGCGGGGGGGAGACGAGGCTTTCCGGGGGTAAAGGGGGGCAGTTACGCTGCAGATCGTCACTCCCACCGGCGTTGCGTTGCTGCTGGAAATGCCTCGCCGTGCGCTCGTAGAAGACGCGGGCTGCGTCGGACTGCACCTGTGTGATCGACCCGGGATGCAACCGATAGGCGTATCGCTGGACCGGTTCGTACCACGTGCGCGCATGCTCGGTGAGGCGCAATTGCAGGTCGATATCCTCTGCGGTCACAAAGTAGGCGCGAAAGCCACCGATGGCCTGATACGCCGTAGCGCGGATCAGGAACGTGCCCAGATGCGTGCGGTTCTTGCCACCGCGCAATTCGCTGGTAATTTCCTCGGCGGTTGCGCCGTTGGAGAGGTCGGCAACCTGCTGACCCTTGCTGCTGATGGTCGAATAGGACCCGCAGATGGCATCGTACTCAGCGTGCTCATCCAGGAATTTTGCCTGCTGGGCCAGGCGGGTGTCGTCCGGGTACAGGTCGTCGGCATCGCAACGGGCAATATATTGCCCGCGCGCGATCTCCAGCCCACGGTTGAGCGCCACCGACACACCCCCACAGGGGCCTGCGATGATGCGCACGCGCGGGTCACCGAACTGCCGGACGATGTCGGCCGAGTTGTCGGTGGAACCGTCGTCAATGACGACGACCTCAAGATCGACGTCGCGCTGTTTGAGGACCGATGCCAGGGCCAACTGCACATAACGCCGGGCGTCACGCATGGGCATCAGAACAGAGACTTTGCACATAGGTGGGATCCACTCATCCTGTAACGCGGTTGCATGGATGGTAACCGACATGTTCAGGAATGAAAGGGACGGAGGACCCTCACCCAGACTCGCCGACGAGTACATGGGAGAGGGGCCGGAAAGACTATCGACCGCGTAGCGCACAGCGCAGCACGTTCCACGAAGCCTTGCGGAACGGTTCGTGACGCACGGCGAGCCCGGCGTAGCGCCTGGCGGTGTTGCGATGACCCCCTTTGATCGCCAACCAGGCCCATTGGCGGTAACGCTCGGCCAAAGTGATGGCGTTTCGCTGGATGGTCGGTGGTTGACCGGGAAGGCTTCTGCGGACCCACGCGTCCGTCAGGATGCGCTGGACCGTCTGCTGTTGCAGGTGTTCCTTCGTCGCGACGAGCCCGTCTAGCGTCAGTCTGCGGATGAGCAACGGCTCGGGGAGGTTTGCGACCTGACCAACCTCTGCCAGCCGTATCCAAAGGTCCAAATCCTCAGCCGGGCAGAAGCCCTGGCGATACCCACCGACACGCCGCACGGCGTCGGCACGCATCATGACGGCAGGGTGGTGAATACTCGAAGCCCCCGCCAGGTGCGCGGCATCGATCGTGATGTGGTCCAGTGGCACCGGATACGACCCGATTGGGCGGCCGTCAGGGTCGGTGACGATCGAATTGGAACCGAGGCACATGAGGTCCGGCTCGGCATCCAGTCGAGCGACCTGCAGCGCGAACCGGCGGGGGTCGGACGCATCGTCTGAATCGATGCGAGCAAGGTAAGTGCCCCGCGCCAGTTCGATCGATTCGTTCAACGTTGCGACAATTCCCTGGTTCGGCCGGGTGACGACACGTAATCGCGCATCCCGGGCGGCGTAGCGCTGCACGACCGCCAGTGAGTCGTCGGTCGAGCCGTCGTCGATCGCGATGAATTCGAAGTCGGTGAAAGTCTGAGAGAGGATGCTGTCGATTGTCTGACCGACGTAACGCTCGGCGTTGTAAACCGGCATCAGCACACTAACGCGCAGCTGCGCGGGGGAACCGGTCGACGACGATAGGTTTTCCGTTTCCGTCATGGGCGCGCGGCCTTTCGTCCTGAAGACAGGCTGCCCTTTAGCGCCGTCAACAGGACTTTCCAACCGGCAGTCGACCACGGAATCGCGCGGATCGCGCGCACACCGTAGACGCTTGCGGTGCGATGTTCACCGGAATTCATCGCCCACCAGGCGTACTGTAACGCGTACTTGTGCCGGCTGGCCCGATCTTTGCCGGGGCGCCACGGTTCGGCGGCGTCGAACATGGGTGGCAGGCCCCTGCGGGCGCTGGCGCGGTCGCAGGCCGTCTTGGCGAACGCCCGCTGCTGGTGGCGTTTGGATTCACTGATCGATCCCTCGTGCACGCGGAACTGCAGGACAGTGTCCCGCAGGTTGGCGAGCTTGCCGACTTCACCGAGGCGCAACCAGAGGTCGAGGTCGAGGGAGTATTTGAAGTCGGCGCTGTATCCACCGATGGTCGTCAGGGCTTCGCGGCGCATCATCGCGCACGAGTGGGTGATGGGCGCGTGCCCACGCAGCGCCAGGTCCTGCATCGTCGCGTCGTCGAGCGGGCCATTGAGCGTTGTGAGCAGCCGTCCTTTTTCATCGATGACCTGCCACGCGCCACCGACGACGGCGACGTCGGGGTGGGTGTCGAGGTACGCGACCTGCAACGCGAAGCGATCGGGCAGTGAGACGTCGTCGGCGTCCATCTTGGCGATGTACCGGCCACGCGCCAGCGCAAAGCCTTCGTTGAGCGCTATCGCGATGCCCGTGTTGGCGCGGGTGACGACGCGCAATCGCGCGTCGGTGTCAGCGATGGATTGCAGGATGGCCAGCGAGCCGTCAGTCGAGCCGTCGTCGACGACGATCAGCTCGTGGTCGGTCATCGTCTGCGCAAGGATGCTCCGTACGGCCGGTTCGAGGAACCGCTGACCGTTATAGACGGACATCAAGGTGGAGACGAGCGGGTCAGCCATGGTGGAAAGAGCGTTAGGGCGTTCAATGACCGCGCAGGGTGCAATACATCAGTCGCCACGAGTCGACCGAGATTGCTTTGAGGCGCATGCGATGTCGGGCATGCCCTCGCGCTGCGGGGACGTCCTTGCGTTTTAGCGCCAACCAGCCGCGCATGAGCGATTTCTCGGCGTTGCTCTGACGGTACCGACGCCAGAAGCGCAAACGCTGTGCAGTCGTAAGGTACTTCAGGTGCTGCATGCGGATAATGTGATCTTCGGGGTCGAACGTGTTGTTGAAGTCCCCGAACTTGCTCGTCTTGCTCGCAGCGTGCAGGCGGAACTTGCCCAGTGGCTTGCGGATGATGGTCGGTGTGGCGCCGGCGACGAAATGAAGCCGCATCCACCAGTTGTAGTCCATCGCAAAGCGGAATTGTTCGTCGAACTCGCCAAGCTGCTTGTGCAGTTCAGTCGACCAGAACGCCGACTGCTGCGGCACCGGGTTGGCGATGAACCAGTCGACCTCGTCGGCCATCGACCCGATGACGAAAGGCCAATCGAGGCCGTCATCGTCGATGTACTGCGTCCAACCGACCATCCACTTGGCGCCGTTGGCATATGCCTCGCCAATGGTCTTGAGTGATCCGGGATTCAGCAGGTCGTCGCTGTTGAGGTACGCGCGAACTTCACCGGTCGCGCGGGCGAAGCCCTTGTTGATGGCGTTGGTCTGACCTTTGTCCTTTTCGCTGACCCAGTACGCTAGCCGATGCTCGTATTTCTTGATGACCTCGACACTGTTGTCGGTGCTGCCACCGTCGATGACGATGTACTCAAGGTTTGGGTAGTCCTGGTCGAGGACGGAACGCATCGTCTCATCCAGGTAGTGGGCCTGGTTGTAGCTCGGTGTAACGACGGTAATGCGGGGCAAGTTCATGGTGTGGTGTGTGAAGGTTGTGCGGACAGTGGGGTGGAACGGTTGGTTGGTGACGATCGACCGCGCGCGGCCATCAGGCGGTCGATCTCGGTGAACGTATCCTCGACAGCGCGACGCCAACTGTATCGGTCGACCGCGATCTTCCGGGCAGCGGCCTTTCGGTCGGCGAGGTAGGACGGGTCGTCGACCAGGCGGATCAGCCGCTCGGCTAAGCCGGTGGCATCGTCATGTTTGATCAGCAGGTCGGTTTGGTTCAACTGACCGAAGATCTCGCGTACTTGCGGTTGTTCGACGCTCACGCACGCCAGGCCACTGGCGAGGTAGTCAAATAGTTTCAAAGGCGAACTGTAGTCCGCCGGCCCCGGCGCGTAGAGCACAAGGCCCACGTCCATCCCGCTCAACCACGACGGCATCAGTGCGTACGCTTCACCACCCTGGTAGTGGACGTTGGCCGGCATGTCGCGCATGCCCTGGGCGTCGTTTCCGATGATGTGGAACGCGATGCGATCGGCGTAACCGCGCCGCTCGATCACGCGGCTCGCGTCGCGCAGGATCGCGATGTTGTGCCAGGGGATCGACGCGCTGCCGATCCACACGACGTTGATCTGTCCCGGCCGCCTGGCGAGGCGGGCGATGGTTTGGACGTCGGGCCGGAACACGTCCGGGTCCGAGCCGTTGGGGACGACGAGCGTGTTGCGGATCCCGAGTCGCGTGCGTACGTAGTCGGCCAGGTGCGCCGAGACGCAGACGGCCAGGTCGCACCCCTGGCCATAGTGCTTGAGCTGGCGAATCGTCTCGTCGACGTGCGACTGCGGTCGGTCGCGAAGCAGCGCGTATTCCGGGACCGTGTTGAACTCCCAGACGACCAGGGGGTTGCCGATCGACGCGCGTCGCCAACCGTACGCGTAGTGCATCGCGGGGACGGGTGAGGCCTCAAGCCGCACGTAGAGCAGGTCCGCCGACCGCAGCGCCATCGGTGTCGCGAATCGACCGATCGAAATATGCTTCACGGCGGGGTGGCTCGTGCTCGGCCAGGCGATTACCTCGTGACCGAGCGCGACGGCGTTTTCGATGAACTGCCCAATGTGCGCGCTACCACCCCCCGAGTTGTTCGGCTGATAGTTGGCGTTGGCAAGGGCAATGCGCATCGTCGTCTACTTCTCGTCAAACGTCGCAGGCAGGATAAACTGACTCTGGTGCGGCTTGGGCAACAGTCCCGTGCCGAGATAGTCGGTGTAGAGTACGGTGACGGCACTGGCGTTCTCGACGCGCTCGATGACCGAGTAGTTGTCCGCAGCGATCAGGTCGATGCTGTAGGTCGCGGGGGTCAGTGGCAGGTTGGGAACGGTGCAGACGATCGTCTTTTCCTGCGCGCCCGCGAATCGCTTGTTGGCGTGAAACTCGCTTTGCACGAGCAGCACGCGCTGGCCGCGCTCGTTGTTGAAGCCGACACCGATCGTCATCGGGGGCAGGTCGGCGCAGTCGCTGATCGTCATCTCGAACGTGATGCTGCCACCACAGTCGACAACGGCACCTTCACCATTGGAACTGTGGATCTTCAGACCGGTGAACAAGGGTGCCCGTGTGCGCGAGTGGAAGCGGGGCTTCTTGGCCAGCGGCAATTCGTCTTTGTCGGTGGCTTGCGCGAGGTATTGGCGAACGCCTTCGGTGGTCGACATGCGCTCACTGATGCGCCCGGCCTTGACGTGGTACACACTGCTGCACAGCCCGAGCACGGCGTCCATGTTGTGGCTGACGAACAGGATCGTGCGGCCCGTCTTCACGACGTCGCCCATCTTGCCCATGCACTTGCGCTGGAATGACATGTCACCGACTGCGAGCACCTCGTCGACAATCAGAATCTCTGGTTCAAGGTGCGCCGCGACCGCGAACGCCAGGCGGACGTACATGCCACTGCTGTAACGCTTAACAGGTGTATCGAGGAACTTACCGACCTCCGAAAAATCGACGATCTCGTCGAACTTGCGGTCGATTTCCGTCTTGCGCATCCCCAGGATCGCGCCGTTCAGAAAGATATTTTCGCGACCACTCAGCTCGGGGTGGAAACCGGTGCCGACCTCGAGCAGTGACGCGACCCGACCCCGCACGCGGGCGCGACCCTCGGTGGGCTCGGTGATACGCGATAGCACTTTCAGCAAAGTCGACTTGCCCGCTCCGTTGCGGCCGATCAGTCCGATCACCTCACCACGGTTGACACTGAAGTTAATGTCCTTGATCGCCCAGAACGCGTCGTCACCGGTTGCATCGGTCATCCGGTTGCGCAGCTGGCGCAGCGGTGACTTCATGGCGTTCGTCAGTGTGTCGCGCAGTGTTTGTGTGCGGTCGAACTTCTGGCCCAGGCGATACGCCTTGCCCAAGCCTTCGGCAACGAGGATCGGTTCACTCATGGGGTCAACTTCCGAACAGGCTTAAGCGATGTCCGCGAACCGACGTTCGGTCTTGCGGAAGTAGAACAATCCGAACACCAGAAGCACCGACGCGACCAGCATGCCATTCACGAGATGCATCGGCTTCCATTCCATGCCGAGCCCGAGCCCGCGGTACGCCTGCACGATGCCGTACATCGGGTTGAGAGACAGAACCCATTCCCACTGCAGGAATTTTTCACGCGGCATCTTTACGCCATCCACAATGTGGTAGGCCCACACGTCGCGCGGGAACATGACAAAGCTCAGCCACATCCACAGTTGCACCATGACGGGAATGATGAACCGAAAGTCGCGATACGTGACGGTTAACGCGGACAGCGTATAGGCCATGCCCATCGCGGCGATGATCGTGGGGATGATCAACAGCGGAACGAACACGATCGTCCAGGGTGGTGTGAAGTGCGCGTCACTGAAGAAGTGGTAGCCGATCATGAAGCAGACCAGCACCGTGCCGGCCATGAACATGTCGAACAGCGCGCCACCGATCGACGCCGACGGCAGGAACAGTCGCGGGAAGTAGATTTTCGTCAGCAGATGCTGCTGACTGACCAGCGACAACCCACCCGAACTCATGCCGGTTGCAAACAGCTGCCACGGAACCTGCCCGAGGAACGCAAAGACAAGGTAAGGCACACCCGCTGGCAGCAATTTCGAGAAACCGGCACCACTTCCGAAGATGATCGTCGCGATGACCGCGGTGATCAGGGGTTGCAGGACCGCCCAGGCAAACCCGAGCACGGTCTGCTTGTATCGGACCTTCACGTCGCGCCAGACGAGGAAGTAAAGCAGCTCTCGGTAACGCGCGATCTCGCGCCAATCGATCGCGATCCAACCGGTACGCGATTGGATCACAAGTTCATCGAGCACCGGCATTTCCGTCGAGGTTGCCGCATCGGGCGCGGTGGCGGGCTGGGTTTGGCTCACGCCGTCGGCATCTAGCGTGGAAGGAATTGGCATGGGAAGCACGTCGTTTGGCATTGCTGTCGTCTCGCACCGGTTATAGGCGCATTATCGGCAAACCGCAGGTGGTTCGTTGTCGGATCACCAACTTCCTTCGATGGCGCGATGTGTCCAATAACGGTTGGCTCGCTTAGCGTCAATCGACGAAACGGACTCGACCGCAGTTTTGGTGCGCAATCGAAGTTTGGCTGGCAATATCCCATGTCCTGAAAAAGAACGGGGCTTGCCACCCATGCGGCAAGCCCCGTTCGAATGGAGATCGACAGAAAAACTTAAGCCGCCAGGCGAACGTTTGAGCCAACGTTGCTCGTGCCGATCTTGAATGAGTACATCGACGAAGGGTCGACATTGGTGAACTGGTCCCCCTCGACGACGTCGTAGTCCTCCCACGCGACGGTGGTCTTGTAGGCGCTGGTGCTGCCCCAGGTGTCACCGACATAGTTGATGCCACCCTTGGCCCAGTTGCCACCGGTGACGGACGGCCAGACGTTGCCACTGATGCGAGTGAAGACGCTCAGGTCGTTCATCGCGACGTAGACAGGGGCGGCCGCGTTGTCGGTCGGCTTGAGGTTCGGCGCGACGTACAGGTTGTCGGTTAGCGTAATGCCGTTGACCTTGCCCTGGATCATGATGAACTTGCCCGACGATGCGTGGTTGACGGCTGTGTTGTTGTCGACCGTGATGTCCGACGAGACGCGACCTTCGGCGTCGGGCTTGTAGATGACGATCGATTCACCAGCCTCGTTGTTGATCACGTTATTGCGGATCATCACGTGGTGCGTGCCTGGGCGAATGGTCATGCCGACGTTCAAGACGGTGTTGCCTTCGAAGACGATCCACTCGGCCTTGGTGGTCGTCGCCTCCGCAGCGCCACGCGGGCCCGCACGGAGGGCGCCGTCGCGGACAGTGTTGCCCGTGACGTAACCGTGCGACACGGTGTGCAGCTCGATCGCGCCCTTGGCGATGTCTTCCGTATCACCCGTCGCCGTCCGATCTCGGTTGGCGAAATCGTTGCCCGCCACGAGGATGCGGTTCGTGAAGTTCACACGGATCGCGTGCTCGCGGGTGCTGTTGGCGACCGTGTTGTTCAGGTACACATGGTCGGTGCCTTCGCCCCAGACAAGGTAACCACGAATGCCGGTGGTTAGGGGGGCAATGTTGTTCTCGACCAGCAGGCCCTTCACATCCCGATCGCTGTTGATGGCATCGGTGAGGTTCAGGAATTCGCAACCACTGACCGTGATGTCTTTGCCACCGGCGTAAATAGCGTCGGCCTCGATCTTGCCCTTGTAACCAGCTTCGAAGGTATAGGGGCTGTCGAACGTGATGTCGCGGACCGTGATGTCGACGCTGCTGATCCAGATGCTGATGATGCCGCGACCACTTCCACCGGCCTGACGCATCAACACCGGGCGGCTGCCGGTGCCGTAGGCACCGATCACGACGTTGGTGTCCGCGATCGCCATGGCTTCGGTGACGTTGAACTTGTCACCCCGGCGGAACAGGACTTCCGTGTTGTCGTCGATCTTTGACGAGGCCTTGGCGACTGAACGGATCGCGGTCTCGGGGGTCAGCCCGTCGTTGTTGTCGTTACCGGTCGCCGAGACGTAGATCTTCGTGCGGTTGGCTTCAGTGATCGTGATGGTCTCATTCTTTACTGTCCTGTTGCCGAGCGCGTCGGTGACAGTCAGCGTCATCGTATAGGTGCCGGCCTTGGCGTAGGTGTGCCCGACGTTCCAACCGACAAGCGTCGTGTTGCTGTCGTCACCGAACGTCCACTCGAACTTGGCGGTGAGGATCGTGCCGTTCTTGAGCTCGGTGTTGAGAGCGTGAGCGTGAACCGCCTGACCCGCAGCGACCGACTTTTTCACGAACTCGACCTTGACGACCGGCGCGTCTACCGACGAAGACGGGGTTTCCTCGACTGGGGTCGGAATCGGGGCGGGAGTGGGCCTCGGGTTCGTGCCAGTGTCGACCGGGGTGGCGGGGGGAAGGTTCGTGTTGCCACCGTTGCCCGAGTTGTTCTCGATGGGACGCGACGGTGGGATGTTGGCGGCGCTGCCTAAGTCGACGGTGTTAACACCCTCGTTACCGTAGGCCTTATCGGACCCTGCGCCACCGTAGAGCGTGTCGTTGCCTTCACCACCCCAGACGATGTCGTTACCGCCACCGGCGTCGACGCGGTCGTCGCCACCACGGGCGAAAATCACATCGTTCCCGCGACCGGCGCGGATGACATCCGCGCCACCACTACCGCGGACGGTGTCGTTGCCGTCACCGAGGTCCATGTCGGTGGGCACCGTGAGGTAGGGATTGATGAAGATGTTGTCGTTGCCGGCGCTGCCCGTCACCTTGATCGATTTCACGTCGGCGCTGTTGACGCGCATCTGCTTGTCACCGGCGTAAGCCCAGAGCTTGCCGGGGCCGACGTAATCCACAATCACTCGCCCGGGCGCATCCAGGGCAAGCGACAGGACGCCGTCCTGTAGCGAAACACTCGAGTAGAGGGCTCGGTCTTCCAGGGCCTCCGTTACAGCTTTCCCGATTTTCGCTCGTGTCGTGTGCTTCATGCTCTTCGAATCGGGAAAGGAATTGGGGCATTCTTGTCGTTCCTTGCCAGATGCACGAAGTTTGATGTGTGGTGAAGATGGTTAAACATCGCCGACGTTGCCGACCGCAAAGTTTCACGTCCGATAGGAAATCCCCCGGCAATTGTGGTGCGCAATGTCCACTCGTTTATCAGTGTTGATACCACACATGTGTAGTGCTTCGAAAGGAACGGGTTTGGAACCGGTGCGATGGCTGGATTCGATGCGCGCGCGGCGATAGGGTCTGCCGGATGAGCTCATCGACGTCCGATATCTCCGCAATGGATGCCGCTGGCACGGGGTTGCACAATGACTCGGCCGCGCCCCGGCAACTGACCTGGGCGCTGATGATCGCGACCTACAACCGGCGCGACACACTGCTGCGCACGTTGGACTTTGCGATGCGGCAGACGCGCTTGCCGATCGAAATCATCGTGATCGACGGTAGCAGCGACTGGGCCCAGACCCGCCAGACCGCGCTGGAGACGATTGCCCCGCGCCACCCGCACGTCCGCTGGGAGTATCGTCCGGCCAATCGTCTCAACGTGTCGGCCCAGCGAAACCAGGGGTTTGCGTTGGTGACGGCCGACGTCGCATTCGCGCTCGACGACGACACGTGGATGTTCCCCGATGCCGCCGAACGAATCCTGCGCGTGTACGAAGCCGACCCGGAGCGGAAAATTGCGGGACTGATGCCACTGCTGACCGGTGGCCCACCGGCCGACCCAGCGGCCACGGACATTGTGGTGCCTGCAGCGGTTGGAGCACCATCACCACCACCATCACCACCGCGGGCCGAATCGTCCTTTAAGGGAATGGGTCGACACCTTCAGAGGATGAACGATCTGGTCAAAGGTCCGATGTTGCCACCGGAACTGAACCGGACGACGAACGTCGTCCTGCCACCGTTAGGGACGTCAGTCAATCAGGTGCAGGCCTTGCACGGGTGCCGGATGACGTTTCGGAAAGAGGTCGCGCAGGGCTATCCGTTTGACGAGAACATGCAATACCTGCACGAGGAGACAGAGATGTGCCTGCGCGCCAAGGCCGCCGGTGCCATTCTGCAGGTCCACGAACCCCTGATGTTCCACGCCAAGGCGGCAGGGCAACTGAACTCCCGCAGCAATGCCAACCAGCGTCGGCGGTGGTTGCTGAGTCATGCCTATGTTTGCCGCAAGTTGGGTGGACGGACCGATGCGATGCACCGATTCGTGTGCCAGTATAACCGCCGGATGCGCCTGGCTGACTTGGCTTATGGGCTGGCGAAACGGAACCTGGCGTTCTACCGAGGTGGCAAGTCGTGCTGGGCCGACGTGAACACGATTATGACCGCGCCCGACGACCGCTACGCCGCCGTGTACATCGACGCCGTGAAGCGCGGCAACGCCCAAGCCGCTGCCTAGTAAAAGACAACGGGCCCGACCGACGTTTGGTCGACCGGGCCCGCGTTTGGCGCATTACCGTTCGATCGAACGGCTTGCTTTACACTTCGACTGCACCGGCCGTCATGCGACCACTGGTGGGGCGCGAGTTGCCGTAGAAGTCCTCAAACACGCCGGCGATCTTCACCGCGTAGTTGGCGGCGGTGCTGGTAGTGGTGGGGGCCCAGCCACTGAGAGACGTCACCGAGAACGCGTCATTGCTCACTTGGCTGTAGGCGTCCCACTCCTTGACGTCCTTGTAGCCAGCGGCGTCACCGAAGGTCGAGCGCACCCAGTTCACGCCGCCTTGGGCCCACAGGAGGATCGACTTGGGCTTCTGCCACACGTTGTACGAGATCGACTTAAACCCTGCGAGGTCGTTGTCGCCGACGTACACACTGGCCGAGCCGCCACCGGTCGCCATGTTAGGCATGACGTACAGGTTGTTGGTCAGCGTCACTCCTTTGGGCTCGGTGTCGACCCGGATGAATGACCCGGCCGAACCGGTGTTGTAGCCCGTGTTGTTGGCGATCGTGATATCGCTGGCAATGCGTCCGTCGTCGTCGCGACCGACGATGTTGATGCCCGCGCTGTTGGTCGTATTCTTCACGACATTGTTGCGGATGAACACGTGGTGCGCGCCCGGCACGACGCGGATGGCCGTGTTGTTTATCTCGTTGCGTTCGATGACGACCCAATCGGTCGCGGTCGTCGTCGGCTCGAGATCGCTGCCACGCGGACCGACGCGAAGCGCGCCGTCCTGCACCTTGTTGCCGAAGATGTAGGCCCACGAACCGTCGTGAATCTCGATGCACCCCTTGGAGTAGTCCGGACCGTCGATCGCCGACCGGTCGGCGTTGCGCACGTCGTTGAACGCAACCAGGATCCGGGTAACGCCCACGGCGCGGAACACGTGCTCGCGGGTGCTGTTCTCCATCTTGTTCCCGAGATACACGTGGTCGGAGCCTTCGCCCCAGACGAGGTAACCACGAATGCCCGTGAGCAGCGGGGCCGTATTGTCCTGCACGAGCAGGCCCGTCGGCTTGCGGAATGAGTTAACTGCGTAGTTGATGTTCAGGAACTCGCAGCCACGGACGCTGATGTTCGAGCCGGCGACGTAGATCGCGTGGGTTAGGGTCGCCTGGGCCATGTTGCCCTTTGGCAGTTCCCCGGTGTCGAAAACGATGTCGCGGACGACCGTGTTCGTCGCATTCTGGTAGACCGAGATCATTCCAGGCGTCCCACCTTCGGTGTGGAACAGAATCGGGCGATTGCCGGTCCCGTATGCGCCGACGGTGACATTCTTCCGGCTAATATTGATGTCCTGATTCGAGCTGATCTTGTCGCCTCGGCGGAAGAGGATCTTGACGTTGTCGCCCATCAACGCGTTGATGCGACCGACCGACTTGACGGCTTTTTCCGGTGTGGTGCCGTCGTTGGCGTCATTCCCAACGGCCGAGACATAGATCGAGCGGCGCGTGTCGGCCAGCACGGTGATCGTTGTCGACAGTGTGGTTACCCGACCGCCCTCGTCCGTCACAGTCAGCGTCAGTGTGTAGTTGCCGGCCTTCTCGTAGGCGTGGGCGGCGTTCCAACCACGCAGCGTGTTGTACTTACTGCCACTGTCACCAAAATTCCAGTCGTACTTGGCCGTCAACGGTGTGCCCGACGGGATCGTGCCCGATAACGCGTTCACGTGCGTCTGCTGCCCTGCGATAATCTTCTGGCCCAAAATCTTCACGACCAACTGCGGTGCCGCGCTGTTGCTGTTGGACTTCGAAACCGTCGTCCATCCCTCGGTGATGCTGGCGCCGGTCGACGGCGTGGTCGGTGGCGGGACGACCGTGCCCGAACTGGCGCGACCGCGATAGGTGTCACTGCCCCCTTTGCCATCGATGACCGTTGGGATCTGGATCTCGGGGTTGACGTAGAAGTAGTCCTTGCCACTGGTGCCGATGATGACCAGCGATTTGAGCGACGTGCGCGTGACGAGCTTGTAAACGTTGTTGACCATTCCGACGACCTTCGTGCCGTTCTCGCGAAGGTCGACCGTCACCTGGCTGTCTGTCTTGGCGGCGAGTGTCATCACACCGTTGGAAAAGCTGACGGTGCCAGGCGTCGCCGTCGTCGAACCTGTCGTCGGTGGGGTACTCGTTGCCGGTGGGGTGGTCGGGGTGGACGTGCCACCTGTGACCGGTGAACTGCTGTTCACCTGAACGATGTCATCACCGGTGCCACCCGTCACGTTGTTCGTGCCTGCTTCACCCTTGACGGTGTCGTTGCCGTAACCCCCGTTGATGTAGTCGTTCCCGTTGCCACCGAAGATCGTGTCGTTACCGTTCCATCCAAGGAGGGTGTCGTTGCCATCACCACCAAGGATGCTGTCGTTGCCACCACCCCCGCGCAGGCTGTCGTCACCGGCGCCACCTTGGATGGTTGTCGGTTTGGTGATGCCGGGGTTGACGTAGACGACATCCTTGCCTGAGCCCCCATTGATCTTGATGCCCGTGATGCTGGAGAGCGCCACGGTCTTGTAGACGTTACCGATCAATCCGACGACGTTCTTGCCACCATCGCGGAGGTCGACCGTCATCGAGTTGTTGGCGCTGGTGTTTCCCTGCAGCGTTAGAATTCCATCGGCGAACGACACACTGGATAGCAATTGACGGGCTTCAAGGGTCTCAGCGACACAAGGAAACGCGGTTGAGGACGCCGCATTATCCAGCGACGAACGAGTTTCGATGTTCTTGACGGCAGCGGCCAAAAGGCTTGCAGCACGAGCGCGGAATCTACGAAGCGACTTACTCTGCATCTACGGCCTCTAATCTCAGTTTGGGTACAACCACGGCGCGGGCACAACACGTCTGGAACCACCATTCCCACCGGCCCAGACGCCCCGTCCGTGCAAGGCAATATGTGGATCGCCAAGCTCGCAACAACCCAAATCAACCCCGAAAATAAAAAAAAGTTCTCCTGGTGCGAAAACGGGTAAACTAACGCTCTTTTGGTGACGCGTGATAGGAATGCAATGCAATTCGATAAAATGCGGAATTCGAGCCTCAAATACGGCGTTTTTGAGCCGGAAATTTAGTCGAAAAAATGCTTGTATCCCACCGTTTGAGTGGGCGGAATTTGTTCAGCAATTGAACTATTGACAACTAACTTAGTTCCGTTGAGCTGCGGCTTTCGTAGTTGCGGGTTGTTTTGCGACTCTGCGGGTCAACTCGCTGGCAGTTGGGACTTTCTATCTCGCTTGGCCCGGGCTATCGGCTCGTGCGCCAGATCGGAACCGTCTACCCGCGCCACGGGTTCGCCGATTTGCAAAAATATTTCAGTTAAGGACTGGTGCTCAGTTTTGTTCAAGCCGGGCGATTGCAGCAGAGCGAAGTGGAGCGTGCGCACTCATGATGAACGGCTGCCGACTGGTCGCAACGATAGGTCGTGCAGCCTTACCAGTTAATGGCGGACTGGGGGTGCAGGATATCGGGGCTTCTGGCCGTCGATGACTGCTAACACGTCGCGCACGACCCAACTCATGTTTTCCAGCGCAGTGTGCGTCCGCGCCGCCAGATGCGGGGTGAGCAATACGTTGTCGAATCCCAGGAGAGGAAAATCTTCCTTGGGGGGTTCGGGGTGGTAAACGTCCAACGCCGCGCCGGCCAGACGCTTGGCGCGAAGCGCGTCGGCCAGCGCGTGGGCGTCGAGCGCTTCACCACGACTGGTGTTCACGACGATCGCGTCGTGCTTGAGCATCGCGATCTGCTCTCTTCCCACGAGGTTTTCGTTGCCCGGCAGCATGGTTACGTGGATCGAGAGAATGTCCGCTTCACGATAGAGTGTGGGCTTATCGACCGCGGTCGCCGGGAAGTCGAGCAGGCTGGTGACATCGAGCAGATCGTTGTAGATGACGCGCATGCCGAACCCGTTGGCCGCGATATGGCCCATCCGGCGACCGACACGGCCCATGCCGAGAATGCCCATCGTCAGCTCGTTCAACTGACGCCCCCGCACGGTGTCGCGGATGAGCTTGAACTCTTTCGGTGGGTAAACCGCATCCTTAAAGAACGCCCATGGCCTTAGCAGTTGAATGAGGTAACCAAACACGAAGTCTCCCACGGCCAGTGTGTTGGCATCAGGCGTGTAGACGACCTCGACCCCGCGCCGCCGACAGGCAGCGACATCGATGTTTTCGATCCCCACGCCACCGCGCCCCACGACGCGTAGCCGTGGTGCTTTGGCGAGCAGAATGTCGTTCACCTTCGTGTAAGACCGGATGACCATCCCGTCGGCCCGGGCCAGTTCCGTTTCGAACGACGGGTCGTCGGCGCCGACCTCAATCACCTCGGCCCGCTCGCGCAGCCAGTTCAGTGGTAGGGCATCGGAACCTTCGGTTACCAGGACAATCGGTCGGCGGGCGTCACTCATCGTGACGGCATGTTACTCGTTGATCGACGTCTGGGCAGCAGGGGCCGTCGATGGGAATCGGCCAACAAGGGGGATGGTCAGCTTGCGATACTCCATCAGGTCGAATGGCTGGATCTTAAAGTCCGGCGCACCCTCGCGCTTGGCGATGAGTTGATAGTAACCCGCCTCAAGGAAGAACCTGGCGGTGTATCCGTTGGCTTCGTTCAACTGCACGGGAATCGTTCGTTTGGGTCGGCCGCTGGTATTGATCTCGGTGATTTCAACGACTACACCCGCGCACGCTGGGTCACCTTCGACACTGACCATGCTCGACGGTTCGGTCCACGAGAACCACTGGTAGCAAATCAACGCCACCATCGAAAATGTAACCAACATCGTGAAAAGAATAACCACCACCGCCCAGGGCGACTTGGGTCGCACGGGGTCGACTGATGAGTCCGATGGATCGGTCAATTGAGGTTCACTCACCTGATTCGGGTTCCACAAAGAAGACGCGCCCCATTTCCTTGAACTTCAAATTATTCGCATGGAGTCGAGCAAATGCAATCCCCACTTACGCAAGCGAACTCATGGTTGATGAAGGTCTCCTGTGGCGGTTGGAACGGGCATTGCAATGCTCTCATCGACATTTGAAGCGAAAAGGAGCCCTGTTATGAAACGCGAAGCATCGAAGCAAAAGCCCGGCAAAGTCGGTAGCGACCGCAAGGCGGCGGAGAAGGTCGGTGGGAAGAACGATTTTGGTCATCCCGTCCACCCCGGCAGTGTCGTGCGACTTAATGAGGATGACCCAATCGATCGACCCGCGGGGAGCGCATTGGGGGACGGTCCTAAACCCGGTCGGCGTACATCGGGAGTCGGCGCGCTGGGTGGTGGGGATGGGGCCAGTAGTGGCGGTGACATCGACACCGACTTCGTCGGTATCGCTGGTGGGGCAGGCCTGTCCCAGTCGGCGGGTGGAACTGTGACAAAAGGTCCCGCCTCAACCGACGGATCCAGTGATGAGTTCGCCAGCGGGGGTCACGCCGAAGGTCAAAATTCTGTCCCCAAAGGCACGGTCGGTAGTGGAGGCCCAGTGAAGGGCGGTTCAACAATTTCGGAACCCGATGCCCGAACCAGTCGCCAGGACGCCGCAGAGGGACAAGTTGATCCGCAGGACACCCGTTAGGCAATATTATCGGACGCCACATCTGCTGGCCGATGAAAGGTGTGGACGCGCGCCGAGGCGCGTACACACATATGCTTTCCTTACGCAACTCATCGACCGTATCGGGCCCCTTGTCACAACCCGGTATTGCCGACTTGGCCGTCATTAAGAAGCGACTGTGGGACGAGCCAGCCGACAGCGTGGTTCCGCTAGGTGACACAGGCTATCGGGTCCGCATTACGGACGGGCCCAACGCCTACATGCAGTACAAGGATGTCTTCGTCCGCGGTATCTATCGCTTTCGCACAGACAACCCATCACCGGTAATCATTGATGGGGGTGGCAATATGGGCATCTCGGTGATGGGGTTCAAACACGACCATCCGGCGTCCCGCGTCACAGTCTTCGAACCCGACATTGCAATTGGCGCTATGCTGCGTGAGAACCTAGTCCGAAATAAACTTGACCGCGATGTGTCGCTGGTCCCGGCGGGCCTGGCCGCTGAGCAGGGGACCGTCAGTTTTCAGGCCGACGCGTCGGCGGGTGGGCAGATCACCGAAAACGGCGCCGCCAACACGTCGATCGAGGTCGTTCCGCTCAGTCGGTTCATCACTGGCCCGGTCGACTTCGTCAAATTGAACATTGAAGGTCAGGAACTGCCGGTGTTGCAGGAACTGGAAGCGAGCGGCGCGATCGCGCACATCCAGCGCATCGTTCTCGAGTACCACGGTTGGGCCGGTGGTCAGCAAGTCCTCGGCTACATCCTCAATCTTCTGAACCGAAACGGCTTCCGTTACCTCGTCCACGATTTCGACAACGAGACGTGCACGACCACCAAGCCGCCGTTTCGGCACCGACCCAAGGCACACTGGTTCTGCCTTGTTTATGGGGAACGGGTTTCGGTCTAGAACGACGTCAGTCGACGTACTGAGCACGATGAAAGAGCGATTCATCGCGGGCTCGCAGCGTGGTGAGCATTTCGTCCGCTGAGGGCATGCGCGACAAGTACTCTGCCGCTACGGCATCGGTGAAATCGGCGTTTCGTGTGTAGCGAAGTTCCTGCATTCGATCCTGAGCGACCGGCTCGATGGTCAGCAAATCTCCACGACGGATGTACTCGACCAGTGAAACGTGCCCCGCCCGGACGCACTCCATTCCATAGCCGAACGGATCGACCGCCCGCGGTGTCGGGAACGCGTGGAACAGAATTGGCCCTGAATCGAGCCCACTGCTGAGCCGGTGGATCGTCGCGCCAACGAACTGCGGTCGGTGGTCGTACATGGCCCAGAAGTTTGTGCTGCTGCCACGGTAGTAAGGCGACACCCCCATATGGATGTTGATCGCGTTGCCAGCTACCAGTCGCTCGCACAACGGTCCCTTGATGAAGCTTGCGCCGAACACGACGAACAAATCCGCGTTCATCGCCTCGCCAAGCGAATCGAGATTTAATCGGCTGACGTCACCCATCTTCACCGGTAGTTGCCGGACGTTGGCCGGCGCAAATCGAGGTCGACCAAAGACCTGTTCTTCGGCAGCGATGACCCGTGAAAAGTAGTTCTGCATCACCGGTGTGCGCCCAAAGAAGTCGGCGACCTGGCCTGGAAAAACCGTGTTGCACTCCTGTATCGCAAAGACTTCGCTAGCGACGGACGCCAGCCGCTCGATGAGTGAAACGTGCCGGGGTTGATTGCTGGTAAAGATAGTGATTCGCATGATCGATCAAGCCGCTTTGCGCATCTGCCGAATGATGTTCGAGTGATCTTGTCGCGGCAGTTCCAGTTCACTGTGCTGGGGAAAATCCGTGTTCGAGCGGAAGCCCAACCGAACGCCTAGCTTGCGCAGGACGCCAAGAGTGGCTGACGAATAGGAGTTGCACGGGTGCGAAACCGTCGTCGGTACTTCACCGGTGATGCGTTGAATCGCGGTGAAGTTGGCGGTGTACTCACGGTGCTGGTCGGCTTGGCTCATCCGCTCCAGTCGAGTCGGGTGGCTGTGCGAATGTAGGCCGACCACGTGGCCCGACTCGTGCAGCCAGCGTAAATGGTCGGCCGTCATCCACAGGTCGCTCGCCAGTTCGCGTGCGGAGACATTGGCGTCGGCCAACATCTGTTCCATCACGACGCCGTATTGTTCCGGGCCGAGGACCTCGTCGCGCAGAAATCGGAAGCGCCGGTCGGCTGTCGTGTAGAACGGGAAAGGCTTCAGGTACGACCGCGCATCGAACCGCGCCAATGCTGCGCTGGGTGAGATGCCCCTGTGTTCCAAAGCCACGTCAAACGCGGTGTAGAAATCGTCGACGGTGGTGAAGCGTGTCGTGCGGAAGTAGCGGTAGACTTCCAGCCGTTCGATCTGTCCGTGCATGACGCTCGTGTAGACGAACCAGAACGCCGTTAAACCCAGCTCGTTGAGGATCGGCACCGCGACGTCCCATTGGCAGCGGACGTTGTCGTCGAATGTCAGGCATTGGTCGTGCGGGCGCAGCGTACCGTTGAGGTGGCGTCGCAGGTACTCACGTGCCGGCAGGATGCGCTCGATGCCAACGTGCAGCAGCAGGTCGCGAAACTCGATCGCCGAGATGGCCCCCTGACCCGCCGGGTGACGCAGATCATCCCGGAAATGATGGAACATGATCGCTGGTGACTGCATGCGCCCTCGCTCGCTCGAACCGATTACCTCTCAAGCCGCCATGGCTGTGGGTGCATTGCCCGCCTTGGCCAGACCGACGACTTCCTCATAGTTCGCCCGTGGGAAGACATCGAGAAATCCCCCTGCGGTGCAGTTGATGATCTCAATACTATTTCGTTGGGCGTAGTCATAGAGCGTGTAGTACCCGTTCCACACCTCGACAGACTGTTGCATCTGGTCGAGGTAGCTGTATTTCCACTTGTCACCGTGCGCGACAGCGTGGCCCTCAATCGTTTTGCCCTGATAGAAATGACCTTCGTGCTGACGGTGGGCCAGCCAGTCGTGGTCGAGGCCGACCAAGTGGATCTTCGAGCAGCCCATGTACATCGCGAGCATGATCGCCAGTTGGGCACAATTCATCACCTGTGGCACCGGGCGGGTGAAGTCGAGCGTGCAAACGTTCGCGCTGCGCAGGATGCCGGCGTAGGCGACGAAGTTCATTCGCGACACGTCCAGCAACCGGTTGGCCGCGATGAAATGCGCCGCCGAGTAAGGGGCGATGATGCGGCTGGTGACGATCTTCTCGCGCGCTTCGGCCAGGAATTGTCCGCTCGGCTCCGAACCATCGAAATAGCAGTTGTCGGCGAACAGGTAATACGTCGGCGCGACCTGCGCCATCAGTGGGTGGCGCAGGAAACCGTTCATCGCCAGTGTCAGCTCACCGGCCAACGGCGCGATGTCCTGCTTCGCCAGTGATGGGCCCGTGCCGAGGATGAAGCACTGTTGCCCGTGGTGCCGGTTGCGCAGCGACTCGTTGTCTGGCAACAATGGGCGGAAATTACTGGCGAACGTGTACTTCTCGCGCAGCGACAGTGCGTCGGCGCGGCGCAATAGCGATCGACCCACGCCACGCATGACCTTGCGCGCCATGTAGAATGGCCAACCGTAGGCGGGCGCGTCACGAAAGCAACTCGGGCAGTCGGTGAACATCACGCGGCCTCCAGCATGACTCGGTTCTCCTGTCGCGTTTCGGGCAACTGCCGCGCGATGAGGTTCAGTAACTCCTGGCTGATGTGCCGGTAACTGAACCGTGCGATCGTCTCCTGACGCATGCGAAGCGTGATCACCCGGCGCGACGCGTAGTCGGCGAGGAACGCGGTGACCTTCGCGTGCAAATCTGCCTTCGTGCGGAACGCGACGCGGTCGAAATCCTTGGTGCCCCAGACGGAATCGCCCGACAGTGTGAACGCTGCGTCGGCGGCGCTGCGGATCAGGTCATACAGGGGCATGTCGTAGCTCGCGGTGTCGTAATCGTGCAGTGTGTCGATCTCGGTGATGCGGGCGCGGACTTCGGTCGACGCCCGGTGGCGCAGGTCGGTGTCGTCTGTGATGCCGTTTGCTTCACACCAGTTCCAGATCGCGCGGTAGGCCTCGCCAAACGCGTCACCCTGGTTCCAGCGTGTCAGGAAGAACCCACCGGCGGCCAGGCCATCGAGCATGCGCTGGTGGACCGAGCCGAAAGACGTCACCTGCAGGTTGATCTTGCTACAGCGGTAGATATTGGCCAGGTCCGTATGGTTGTCCGCCACACCGCGCGCGTACTTCGCCAATGTCGGGTGCTTATCCCAGCCACGGCCATACAAGCGAAGGTCGAGGCCAAGTTCTGCCAGCCATGTCAACGACTGGTGACGCACCATCGCGCTGTTCACACGTTGAGTGAGGAAGCTGATAATCCCCGGCATCATTTCTGCCGACACGGTCAAGCCGGTCGCTTTCGTCGTCGCGTCGATGATCCTGCGCAACAGCACGTCCGACAGGATGCGCGGGTCGCGTTCGTAGTGGGCGACCATGCGATCGTACGTTTGGCGATAGAAGCGTACCGTGTTGGCGTCGCACTCGGCGCATTGCGCGTCGACGATCTGCTCGGCCGTTTCGCTGGCGTGGCTTACATAGGACGCGTCGCAACCGAACTTCGCCAGTTCGTCGGTGGTCGGTTCGCGCAGGTCGAAGCGCATCTCGTTAATACCAACGGGGCAGGTGAGGAAACGCTGCGCAGGGTAACCATGGCGGTGGGCCAGGTGCGTGCGACCGAAGCCGAGGCAGAAGTCGCGTTCACCTTGCGCGGGACCGGCCGCGTCGTTAAAGATGTTGGGCAGGCGGTCCTGCACCCACATGACGACGGGCACACCCGCGGGCAGGCCGTGGTATTCGGCGCGGTAGTGGTCGATGATCAGAATGAGGTCAGGGCGAAAATCGGCGATCTGCGACAGGTAGACGACGTTGTTCATCGTCTGGTGATCGGCCTGTTCGATGATCAGTGACGTCTCGTGTCCCATCGCATTGAAAGCCGCCAGCCAGTCGCGCATCGAGTGCTGCAGGAACGTCGTGTAACGACTCGTCACGCCAAGCACGCGCAGCTTCTGGCCCGCAGCGAGGCGATGGGCGATCGTCGCACCGGTTGTGCCGGGGTAGGCCGATTGAAGCGACCGTGCGATCGACTGCAACCGGTCGGCCCAACCGGCCAGCACCGCGTTGTAGATCAATTCGGCCGACGCCAGGGAGGGGTCACCGTTCTGCCAGATCGCCGGCTCGACCGTCAACGACAGGCGCGGTAACGGCAGACGCGGGTTGGCGAGCAATCGATCGCGATACTGGCTGGCCGCGTCGGGGCCACCGAAGATCGTCACGCGATCGTCGCCGAGCAATTGCGACCAATCCTGAAAGTGCAGGGTCGTCCACAACCGCGCGACGTCGTAAGCCAGGAAGTAGAGTGGAGGGCGGTGAAACGGGTAGGCGGCCTTGGTTTCCAATCGATACAGAGCGTCCCAGATCCATCCTTGGTCGATCCCGGCGACCATGACGGCTTCACTGCACGGCCCGGCCGGGAATAGCTTTTCGCAAATCTGCTGGGCCGCGACAGGAGGAACGGGGTTGGGCAATCCCTGCAGCGTCTGACCAACCTGTTTGGCCAGTGTCACGCGATCGTCGTTGGCCAGGAGAAAGTAAGGCTCGACCGGAGAGGCGGCGTCTATCTTCGCTGCGAGTTCGGGGTCGCGCTGCCGCAGAACGCTCATGTTGGCTTCAAACTGTGACCGCAGCAGGTTCAGTGACGTCCATTGAGGCGTTGAAACGACAGCGTTGGACATCGAATTGCGCTCCGCGCGACCATCGGGACCCCACGGTGAGCATCCTGCGCACCGCTGCCGTCGGTATCGACTGCATTTACGTCGTCCCTGCAATATTTATCGGACTTAGCGCCAAAGCGAGCGGCGGGTAACGTGGCTCACATGAAACGTGCGATGTTGGCAACCGTGGTCGCTTTGTTCGTGTCGATGTGCGCCTATTCCGTCCTGGCAGACGAACCCTCGACGTCTCAGCCCACCGCGACGCTGAAGGTCACGATCACCGATCTGCGTAACGACAAGGGCCAGTTGATCTACGCGGTGTTCAAGTCCGCAGACGGATTCCCCAATGACGAGAAAAAATCTGTCGAATGGGAGATTCGCGAGACGAAGGACGGGAACAAAGTCTTCACCTGCCAACTTCCCCCCGGCAAGTACGGCGCCACCGTCCTGCACGACGAAAACAACAGCAACGACATGGACACCGGCGCGTTCGGTGTTCCCAAGGAAGGGTACGGCGTGACCAACAACCCCAAACCCCGCATGCGCCAAGCCACCTTCAAAGACGCCACCTTCGAGCTAACGACCGACGGGGCGGAGATGACGATTAGTGTGCAGTATTTCTAAGGCCTGCCCGCTCCCATGACGTCAGGGGTGAAAGCCGGGTCGCTTGCGCTCTTTAACTCGGACCGAGTACGGCCCGATATGACGGAGTAACGTCGCGCTACGGGCGAGACGGCCGTGCTACGGAGTGGGTTATACGCCGTACAGCGTCTTGGCCTTTTCGTTCAGATGACGAATGAGCGCATCCGACGATAGCGGTTTTCCGGTAATGCGTTGCACCAGTTCCGTTGCCGAGTAGGTTTTCCCCTGTGAATGGATGTTTTTGCGCAGCCAGGCGAGCAGCGGAGCAAAGTCGCCGCGACTGAAGCCGTCTTCCAAGCCGGTCACATCAAACTTCGCCTGTTCGAAGAACTGGGCGGCGTAGAGGTTGCCTAGCGTGTACGTCGGGAAGTACCCGATTGCGCCACCCGCCCAGTGGACGTCCTGCAGACATCCGCGCGCATCGTCGGGGGGTGTCAGGCCGAGGTATTGCTGCATCTTGGCTTTCCACGCGGCCGGGAGGTCGGCGACCGCTAATTGGCCGTCGAGCAGCGCGGTTTCCAGTTCGAAACGCAGCAGGACGTGCAGGTTGTAGGTCGCTTCGTCGGCCTCGGTGCGGATGAGGCTCGGGCCGATGTCGTTGACGGCGAAGTGCCAGGCGTCTTCCGTTACGTCCGTCAGCGTGTCGGGGAACGCAGCCTTCAATTTCGGGAAGAAGAACCGCCAGAACGGCCGGCCGCGCCCGACGAGGTTTTCCCACATGCGGCTCTGACTTTCGTGAATTCCGAGTGAGACGTACGCCCCGCGCGGTGTGCCGTAGTGCTCGGTGGGCAGGCCCTGGTTGTACAGCGAGTGACCCGTCTCGTGCAGCGTGCCGAAGAACCCGTCGCCGAACCAATGCTCGTCGTAGCGTGTCGTGATGCGGCTGTCACCCGGGCCAAGGTCCGTGCTGAACGGATGAACCGACACGTCGAGTCGACCGGCGTCAAAGTCATACCCAATCGCCTTGGCGGTGGCGTTGGCGAGGGCTTCCTGTGCGGCGACGGGGTACTTTCGCGTCAGGACGTCCGCGGGGGCCTTTTTCGCGGAGGACGTGATCCGACCGACGAGGTCGACGAGCTTAGGCCGCAAGTCGGCAAAGACGGCGGTGATGTCGGTGGTCCTGGCGTCAGGCTCGAACTCATCGAGCAATGTGTCGTACGCCGACTGACCGGCCCGCGCGACGCAGGCGGCTTCTTGACGCTTTAGGTCGAGCGTCTTGCTCAACCACGGCGAGAAAAGATTGAAGTCGCTCTTGCCCTTTGCGTCTGCCCAGGCCGCTTCCCCCATGACGGCGGTGTGGGCAAGTTCCTCGACGAGTCGGGTGGGCATTTTCGTCGCCCGGTCATACGCCCGCCGGGTGTGGCGAACGTTCACCGCAGCGTCACCATGCGGGTCGGTGGTGACGAGCGGCGTCCCCTCGACCACCGCCAGCAAGTCACCGATTCGCGGTGACGTGAACCGCTCGTGGATCAACTTCGCGAGCAACGCCGTCTGGTTCGCCCGATGCGGCGCCCCTTTGGGAGGCAGGTGCGTGCGTTCGTCCCAACCGATGACGGATTGGATGGACCCGAGAAGGGAGATTTCGCGGAGTTCGGTGAGAAGGGTTGTATAGGTGTCGGCGCTCATGCCGTGATGGTAAAGCAGTGTGACACGGATATGAAACGAACGGAGCCCGCAGGTTGCGGGCTCCGTTTGAAATGCGATGAAATCTGATCTAAGGCTTGACCTTACTTCAGACCGTTGTACTTGAAGTACACCTGGTTCTCATTCCACGCCTTATGAAGACCTTTGAACTGCATACCGGCCGCCGAGATATCGTTCGGGGTGGGGTTTTGGAATGCCTGCACGTGACCGTCGGCGAATGCGACGTTGGCGTTCTTACCGTGTCTGTAGAACATCATGCCATTAAGAAGCGCACCGGAGTTGTTGGCTGGCCACGGTTCGTCAAAGTAGAACTTTTCCCAACTGGCGCCCTGGTAGACCTCGATGAACGTCATTACCGATACAGGGTTGCGAATGGCTGACCACTTGCGCGATTTGTTCGATCCTTCATTGCGGAACAGAAAAGCGCTGTTGCGCGTGTTCATCCCGTATCCGAGGTCGGTCGTCTGGCCCTTATCCGTTAGTTTGATGGGGCAGTAGGTCACACGGCTCGTCGACGCTCCGGCGACCAGCGGGGCAGCGTCTTGGCGGGCCGTCGTGCTAGCGCTGCGGTTCGAAACATACTTGCCAATCCCAAACGACGAGTACCACGGGAAGTAAGGGCGGTTGGCGAGTGTCGTGTTCAACTCTGTGTGTGACGGTGGAAAGTAATCCTGCCACGACGATCGCGGTGGTGTGCCGTTGTTCTCGCTCACGTAAAGCATTACACCCTGCATAAGCTGGCGCATGTTCGACATGCACTGCGTCTGGATCGCCGCCTGACGAGCCTTGTTTAACGCCGGCAGCAGCATCGAAATCAACAGCGCGATGATCCCGATCACGACGAGCAGTTCGACCAACGTAAACGCACCGCGTTTAGGCTGGGCACCTGTAGGACGTTCAAACGACATCAATGCACTCGGACGGACGTGTTTCACTAAGTACTCCTCTCGCCGATCAGTAATACGGATGACCGACGGCTCGGTTCCGCGGTGCGGACTTATACTCAGATCGCCCAAACACAGTGGGCAGATGAGCTTGCGATTATTTATCACGCGTCGAATTGGGTCTTCGACCGCCCGGAGATCAGGGCCCGGGAACTCCGCTGAAAGTCAATTCTCAGAGTATACGGCGTAAAACATGGCGAATTGCGTCTATTATCTTTCAGTTTGCGGCCAAAGTAGAGATGTGATATGACGGATGCGGCATGCCCAACCCCGCGAAACGGCGATCGATTCTGGTTCTGATGCACAGTTGGGTCGGCTTTATGCACGGGGTGCAGATGGGCATCGCCCGCTACTTCGCCGAGCGACCTCATTGGACCTGGTCGCGGCAGTTTCCTTTTCCCAGTCAGCTCAGTCGTTTGGGTCGCGACCGTTACGATGGTGTAATTGCTTACACGGAAATAAGTTATGCCGATACGCTTCGGTCGCTGAATGTGCCGGTGGTTAACGTCTCCAATGCTGCAGAATATGGGCTGCCGGGGGTCTATTCCGACGACGTAGCAACTGGCAGGGTGGCTGCGAAGTATTTGTCTGATTTGGGTTTACGAAACTTCGCGTGGGTGGGGCGAGAGGACATCACTTATTCTCGTCAGCGTCGTGAAGGGTTCGAGATCGAGCTGGCGGCGCAAGGATATTCATCACAGCGGTTTACGGCACAATGGGAAGCGGTGATTTCGCTCGATCATCCGCCGGGCATTGACCCACAGATGATTCAGTGGTTGAAAAGACTCCCTAAACCGGTCGGGATCTTCGTTTCGTCCGATTCGTGGGCGAGCGACCTGCTGCAGGTTGCTCGATATG
>Ga0163144_10005848_pt1 | contig 27317 bp, 29 predicted proteins | sample OliLak19BULKMAT1_FD_123175 | JGI IMG/M metagenome (GOLD analysis project Ga0163144, IMG submission 123175) | Freshwater microbial mat bacterial communities from Lake Vanda, McMurdo Dry Valleys, Antarctica - Oligotrophic Lake LV.19.BULKMAT1 | ecosystem: Environmental > Aquatic > Freshwater >... | reverse complement strand
TGCATTCAAAGCCATTCCAAAATTTTGGAATGGCTTTTTTCTTTGCCCACCCCGCCAAAACCCAAAAAAGAATCCGCCCCGCATTCCTCCCCAGACTCCTCCTGCGCGCGGAAACCCAAAACGAAATCCCGCCGAATTTCAAAAATCAGTAGCCGAGGTTTTGCGAATCCTTTCCCCAGAAAGTAGCCTCGCAAAACCGAGTCCATTTTCTTTTGTTAGGAATTTTTGATAAAGTAGGTTCTAGCAGTGTCGTAAAGATACTCCAAAATAAAAGACGGAAACTGCCAAAGCAGTTTCCGTCTTTTTTAATGCATTTCTCCTCTTTCTTTCTTCATATCCATAAATACCAAGCATCCACAAAAGAAATAGAGCGCGAAGAGCATACAGGCAATAAATAAAGATGACCACATTCCTCCTCCATCATTTAGTACTGAGAAAAATGATAGTAATGCAGGAATGATTGCAGTGAATACAATACGCATTATTAATGACCAGCTCTTAATGAAGTACCAAAAGTTGATTAGTTTGATATTTTTCATAATATTAAAGAGTTTGTTTATTTTGATAATACAACTTATTATAAAAAAAGCAACATTCTATTCCTATCGTGTATACTATTGATACCAATGAAGAATACTTGGGCGAAGATAAATTTTAGAAAAGAAAAGTTTGAGCTTGTAATAATCGGGCTATTTTTATTTGCTGTATTATGGGGAATCAAAGAGTTTTCAGAAAATATATGGCAAGATTTAAAAAGTAACATTACTCCTCCACAACAATCACGAGAAACTCTCAGTATTTATGGTGGATATGAAGATCCACAGAAAATAATAGAAAAAAATATTGATAAAAAGGTACTACCAGAAAATAGAGTGGTGGCTTATTATGGAAATTTACTATCAAAAAAAATGGGGGTGCTTGGAGAGTATCCCGAAGCAGAAATGCTGAAGATGCTTATGAATGAAGTAGACAAGTGGAATATTGCGGACCCAGAGACTAGTGCAATACCAGCTCTTCACTACATTGCAACAGTTGCCCAAGCTAGTCCCGGTATAGATGGTAAATACAGAGCAAGAATGCCAGACAAAGAGATAGTCAAAATATTGGAAATGGCAAGCAAAATAAATGCACTGGTATTCCTAGATATTCAAATAGGAGGAAGTGATTTGGAGTCAGAAGTGACTAGACTTAAAAAGTATCTGCAAATAGGTAACGTACACTTAGGAATAGATCCAGAATTTGCTATGAAAAATGGTGCGCAGCCCGGTACAATCGTAGGTACGCTTGATGCAAGTGACATAAACATTGCTATAAATTACCTTTCTGAAGTAGTACGCGAAATGGATTTGCCACCAAAAATACTAGTAATACATAGATTCACAGGCGGAATGATTACAAATTATAAAGATATCAAACCTACTAGAGAAGTGCAGGTCGTCATCAATATGGATGGCTTCGGAGCACAAGCATTGAAGAAAAATACTTACAAACAGTACGTTGCAAAACATCCGATAGAATATACCGGCTTCAAAATATTTTACAAAAATGATTTGTGGACTCCGGGTAGTAGACTCTTGCAACCTGAGGATCTGCTCAAGCTAAATCCAGTACCGGTCTACATTCAGTATCAATAATCTATAGAACTTTTTTGATTCTCTCTAACCCTTTTTCTTTTCCAATGATATTCAATATTTCAAATGGGTCTGGACTCTTGTCTTTGCCAGATAGTGCGACACGAAGTGGCCAAAGGACATTACCCTTGCCTTCTTTTTCAGCATAAGGATTCAAAGCATTTTTTATATTATCAATATTCCAATCTTGTACACCACTTAAAATACCTAAAACTTCTGACAAATATTGTTTTGTCTTTGTGATTGCATCAGCATCATCTTTCAAACCTTTCCAAACCAAAGATTCAGTATTTACAACTGGTTCTTTGAAAAAGTAATCAAACTCCCCTTCTTCAAAAAGAGTTTTGATATCAGAAAACTTCACAATTTTATCTCTAATGATGTGTTCAATCTTCGCAAGCATTTCATACTTGGTATCAATATCATAGACCCATTGTGGTACAAACTTTTCTCCATGAGTCCAAAATTTGCTCTGATCCAACATTTTTATATATTCCCTATTGAACCAATTCAACTTTTCAACATTAAAAACTGCAGGAGACTTTTGAACCTTTGCTAGATCAAATTCTTTTGTTAAATCTTCTTTTGAAAAAAGTTCTCTCTCTGTTCCAGGATTCCATCCCACCATTGATACCATGTTTAGAATCGCTTCTGGCAGATATCCGAGATCACGGTATTCAGTAATAGCCAAAGCTCCTTTTCTCTTGGAAAGCTTCTGCTTGTCCACACCCAATACTAGTGGTAAATGAGCATATATAGGCGTAGGAGCACCTATTGCCCTCTGAATGAGGATTTGTCTAGGAGTATTGGAAACATGATCTTCTCCACGAATAACATGCGTCACACCTTCATCAAAGTCGTCTACTACAACAGCGAAGTGAAATAGCGGTTCATTTATATTCTTGGCAATAACGAAGTCTCCCAAGTCAGTAGTATTCATCATTACATTACCTTTAATTTCATCTTTGAAAGATACATCTATATTTGGATTTTTGAATCGTACTATTTCTTTGATTACTCCTGAACCATCCCTGGCTTCCTCTTTGGAAATATATGCGTGCCCTTTTTCTATAATTTCTTTCAATAGATTTCTATGTCTTTCTATATTTTCTGATTGTCTAAAGAATTTGTCATACTCTAGTCCTAGCCACTTCAAAGATTCTAGAATATTATCTTCGTACTCTTTTTTAGAACGCTCTTTGTCTGTGTCTTCTATACGAAGCACAAAAACACCTTCGTGTTTGCGTGCATACAAATAAGAAAATATCGCAGTACGATATGCGCCACTATGCAGATTGCCTGTAGGACTAGGAGCAAATCTTGTAACTACTTTTTGAGAGTCAGACATATTTTTATAATAACATCTTAGCGACCTCTACTCCACTCATACATTACTACTGAAGTTGCGACAGATGCGTTGAGACTTTCACATTTTGGACTCATGGCAATTGTGAGCTTGATATCACAAAGCTCTAGTGTCTTTTCACGAATACCTTCACTTTCATTACCCACAACGAAAAGCGTAGGTGTATCAAATTTTGCATCTTTCAAAACAGTATCGCCATCCATAACAAGTCCATAAACCCAGACACCTTTTTCTTTCAATGTACGAATAGTTTGATTTACATTTCCTACTCTCACTATCGGCACACGGAAGACCATACCAGCAGAAGTCTTGATCACAACCCCTGTAATAGGAGCTTGATTGTGTTCAGGCATTATGATTGCACTAGCACCAAATGCGACTGCGCTACGAATGATTGCGCCCACGTTGTGTGGATCTTGTAATTCATCAAGAAGTACAAATGAAGGGTTGGTAGACATATCAATACTTTCCAATGCTTTGTCGAGTGTGGCGTACAATTTCTCAATATTTATATTTGCAATCACTCCTTGATGTACAGCATCAGAACTGACCTTGCCGTCACTTGATTTCATTGTAGAGACATTTATATTGTGCTTTTTGATGAGCGACATAAGTTCATCATCTTTTTGTGCATTGTCATCTAGAAAAGCCTTACCCACCACTTCTGGTTTTTCGAGTAATGCTTCACGAAGGGCGTGTTTGCCGTATAGATATATCTTTTCTTCTTTCATAGAGGGTATACTAGCAGAAAGGAGGATTTTGGTCACGAGTGCACTCCGTCTTTCAAATCCTTCCCGACATAACTAAAATACAAAAATACCTGAGCTTGAAAACTCAGGTATTTTTGTATTTGTGCGTCGGGAAGGATTTGAACCTTCGTAGCCCGAAGGCGACAGATTTACAGTCTGTTGTAATTGACCACTCTACCACCGACGCGTTGGCGGATTTTGAATAAAATCCGCAAAAACTATTTAAGAAACTTTTGATATTTCTTTTTTGCGAGGATGCAAAGAACTGATGCGTTTTCCACCTGTGCGGGCAGACTTTTTTGAAACTGTGACTATGACTTCTTCACCCTGCATAGAAACATTCACAGAATCTCCTCCCGACACAGTCTCTGAGATAATATGTTGCGCTATAGGATTGAGAATTTTCGTTTGAATCAAACGATTCAAAGGTCTCGCACCGTAGTGAGGATTATACCCAACACGAGCAAGATATGAAAGTGTATCATCCATTACAGTCACAGTGATATCTTTTTCTTTCAAACGTCCCAGTACAAGACTGACTCGCAAGCTTACAATACTTTTGATCGCCTGAGGACTCAGAATATCAAATACTACAATTTCGTCAATGCGGTTGAGAAATTCTGGACGGAAGTATTCTTTCAATGAGTCCTGAATCTTGTCTTTCATATTGTTGTATTCTGCAACTTTATTGTTGGCATGGAATCCAATAGTCTCCATTTTTTCTATAAATTGACTACCTATATTTGAAGTCATTATAATGACTGTATTTTTGAAGTTCACTACTCTACCTTTGGCATCAGTAAGCCTACCTTCATCAAGGACTTGGAGTAGTACATTGAATACTTCTGGATGAGCTTTTTCTACTTCATCAAATAGTATTATTGAGTATGGTCTATGTCGCACAGCTTCTGTGAGCTGTCCTGAATCATCATAGCCGACGTATCCAGGTGGAGAACCAATGAGCTTGGATATACTATGTCGCTCCATATATTCACTCATATCTACTCGTACAAGTGCTTTGTCATCATGGAACATGAATTCAGCCAGAGCTTTGGTGAGCTCGGTCTTGCCTACTCCTGTAGGACCAAGAAATAGGAAGCTTCCTATAGGACGATTTGGATCTCCAATACCAGCACGATTGCGTCGCACCACGTGCGATATTTTTTCTATTGCTTCATTTTGTCCGACAACACGCTTAGCAAGTTCGGCTTCCATTTTCATAAGTCTCGCCCTTTCTTCTTCAAGCATCTTGGCTGTAGAGATACCTGTCCAGCGCGCAACTACATCTGCGATATCTTCTTCTGTGATTTCTTCTTTCAAAATTCTTCTATTCTTTTGCAACTTTTTGAGCTTTGTAGATTTTGTCACCAATTCTTTTTCAAGTGTTGGAATATGTCCATAGCGAATCTCTGCCGCACGCCCCAAATCAATACGCTGTTCTGCATTTTGTGCTTCAATCCGCAAAGTTTCCAAATCTTTTTTAATTTTGCTTATATCTTGGAGAAGTCCTTTTTCGGTCTTCCACTTCATTTCTAGCTCTTTTGTTTTTTCGTTGATGTTTGCTATGTCTTCCTCAATTGATTTCAATCTTTCCTTTGCAACTTTTGTACCAACATTTTGTCCTACATCTTTCTTCAGTGCCTCCTTTTCTATTTCCAAGCGCATTATTTTTCTATGAGCTTCTTCCAAAACTACTGGCTTGTTTTCAAGAGTCATTCGTAATGCTGAGCAAGCTTCATCTAGCAAATCTACTGCTTTGTCTGGGAGATATCTGTTGGTGATATATCGCACTGATAATGCAACTGATGCCACGATTGCATCGTCTGTGATTCTGACACTGTGATAGAGTTCGTACTTTTCTTTCAATCCTCGCAATATTGCAACAGTATCTTCTTCTGATGGTTCTTCAACATAAACTGGCTGGAAACGTCGAGCTAGAGCTGGATCTTTTTCAATATGCTTCTGATATTCTTTCAAGGTAGTTGCACCTACTGCACGGAGCTCTCCACGAGCAAGTGCGGGTTTCAAAAGTTGCGCAAGGTCTCCTGTACCATCTACACTTCCAGCTCCGACGATGTTGTGTATCTCGTCAATAAACAGAATGATTCTGCCTTCGGCTTTTTCAATTTCTTTCAAAATATTTTTCAATCTTTCTTCAAATTCTCCTCTGTATTTCGTACCTGCAAGCAAGCTACCTATATCAAGAGATACTATTTCTTTGTCTTTCAAACTCTCTGATACATCACCCTTTGCAATACGATTTGCTAATCCTTCTACCACAGCAGTCTTGCCAGTCCCCGCTTCTCCAATCAATATCGGATTGTTCTTTGTACGACGAGATAGTATCTGCATGATGCGCATAATCTCTGTATCTCTACCGATGACAGGATCGAGTTTGTCTTCACGTGCGAGCTTGGTGAGATTGCGAGTGAATTTTGATAACATGCGAGTCTTTTTATTGACACTAGTATCAGAGTTTTTGTTGTTTCTGAATTCTAATATCGCTTGTATAACAAGCGCTCGGTCAATCTTGAACTGATCAAGTATTTCCCTACTTTGATTTGTAGTGTCGAGAAGTGCCACAAAGAGGTGTTCAGTGGAGACGAAGTTGTCTTTCAATTCTCCTGCTACTTTCATAGAGTGCTCAATAGTCTGAGCAAGATCATTGGTTAGAAACATTTGGTATGACGGTGCGACAGTAGACTGATTGCTTACTGATTCAATATTTTCCAAAACTGAATCTGTGAGAAGTGTTGTGTCAATATCGAGTCTCTCTAATATTGTAGTCACATTGGACTCTTCTTGTATCAAAAGAGCAGTCAAAAGATGCACAGCAGAAACACTGTTCTGACCACGCTCTATTGCAAGCTCGTGAGCTCTCTTTATAGCCTCCTTTGCTTTGGTTGTGAATTGGTTTAATGGTGGCATCATATTGATTATAAAGTTTAAAGTTTATAAAGTGAAATTGGAAGAAAAAGTAGAAATGAGACTCCTATTCATACAGCCGTACGGATAAGTGTTTTATAACATATTTCCTCTATTTTTTCTAGGATTAAATATCTTTATATTTCTCAAGAATTTTTTTGAGTGCTAATACCATTTTGTCTAGATCTGATTTTGTAGTCCATTTACCATATGAGACTCGAATCGCTCCATATCCGTCTCCATATATTTCCTTTGTTATATCTGATGCACTTTCTGTATCTGTCGATGAATCATTCTTGCAAGCACTCTTGGATGATATTGCTATACCCTTGGCATCTAGCTCTATTACAAGAAGTTCACTATCTATGCTTGGTATTGCTACATGGCTGATATGTGGACTTCTCTCTGTTTCTTTTGCAGTGACAACTGCTTGTGATATTTCTGTTTCGACTTTGTTTTCAAAATATTTTTGGAATGATTTTATTTTTTCTGAAAACTTTTCTATATTTTTCTGTGCGTATAAAAATGCGTGTACGAAATGATGTATGATGTCTACTGATTCAGTCCCAGCACGCAAGCCCAGCTCTTGTCCGCCACCAAGAATTATTGGATTGAGCTTTATATTTCTCTTTTTGTAAAGCATTCCTACACCTTTGTGTGTGTAGAGCTTGGTCGCACCAAGAGTCATCATATCTATCCCTAGCCTATCTACGCGTAACTCATAAAAAAGTGGCGCCTGTGTAGCATCTATGTGAAATATAAATTCAACATCATTCCATTCTTTTCTCAATCCTCTAATGTGCTTCGCTATTTCTTTTATTGGGGCTACTACACCTATTTCATTGTTTACATATATGACAGAAAAGATTACGGCTTTTATTCTTTCTGGAAAAACTATTTTTTTGAAATCCCATACTTCATTTCGAGAAGATATTGAAAAATGCAAAACTCCTGATTGTTTTAAATAATTTACTTGCTCTGTGATCGAAGAGTGCTCTATGTCACTAGTACATATTGCGATTTGTTCATGTTTGAATCCTTTTTGCAGGTATCCTTTTACCAAACCCAAAACGGCGAGATTGTTGGACTCTGTTGCCGAAGATGTGAATACGATTTCGTCGCTGTGAGCGAAAATTGCCTTGGCAATTTTCGCTCGACCTTCTTCCAATACCTTCTTTAATTCCACCGCTTCCTTGTGAAGCGCACTAGGATTTGCCCCCAATACGCTTTTTGATATTTTTTTGAGATCAGTAAATAAGGTCCCATCGTATGGGGTACTGGATGCATAGTCTAGATAGATTCTCTGACTCTCTTTGTGATTTTTGAAAAAATGCTTGAAAAACATGGTAAAATGAGTACAATGACTTGTTATGGCAGTAAGTATAACATCTATTCCTATAGTGGCTGTTTCTACCCTTGCAATTGTGGTATTGGTACTTTTGATATTAATATCAAAACAAAGGAGAAGAATCAGTGCTCTCACTTCTAGCAAAGATGGTATATCTCTCGAAAGTGTTATTGTAAACTTGATTGCAAAGGTAGACGAAATAGAAAAAACACTAGCTATACACCGAGAAGCACTGGGCGCTGTAGATGCTAGAGTCAAAAAAAGCATACGAGGATATTCTCTAGTGAAGTACAATGCATATAGTGACAATGGGGGTGAGCAAAGCTTCGCATCAGGACTCATTGATGAGAATCAAGACGGCTATGTACTCTCTGTAATACAAAATAGAAGTCATGTTGGTATTTATGCAAAGAATGTTGTGAATGGAAATTCAGATACATCTTTGACGGAAGAAGAAATTCAAGCCCTAGAAAAAGCAAAGAAATCATTATGAAAGAAAAAATAACAACAACTAGACCCCCAGTAGTAGCAGTCATGGGTCACATCGACCATGGCAAATCTACTTTGCTTGATTATATTAGAAAGACAAATGTTGTCGGAGCAGAGGCGGGTGGTATCACACAACACCTCAGTGCTTATGAAATATCTGTACCCTATCAAGGAGCAACTCGTAGTATTACTTTTATTGATACTCCAGGACATGCTGCATTTTCTGGTATGAGAGAGCGTGGTGCAGTAGTAGCTGATATTGCTATTCTAGTTGTCTCTGCGGATGATGGGGTGAAAGCTCAGACAATAGAAGCCCTAAAGACCATAAGAGGGACTGGGATTCCAATGATAGTAGCTATCAACAAAATAGATAAGGGTGGAATAAACATTGAAAAAGTAAAACAAATGCTTTCTGAACAAGAAATAATGGTGGAGGGATATGGCGGCACAGTACCTTGGGTAGGAATATCTGCATTGAAAGGTACAGGGGTAGAAGATTTGATCGATACTATTTTACTTGTATCAGATCTAGAAGGTATCAAAGGAGACAGAAATGCAGAAATTGCAGGTATTGTGATAGAGGCTCATTTAGATACAAAGAGAGGTGTCGCTGGTACTATCATTATAAAGAATGGTGTATTGAAAAAAGGACAGTTTGTAGTAGCTGGAAATGCTATGACTACAACTCGCATAATGGAAAACTTCTTGAGTAAAAATATAGACGAAGCTCCACTCGGTACATCTGTACGAATAGTAGGATTTGACAAGGCACCAGAAGTCGGGACACCGATTGTAGTATTCGATAAAAAAAGAGATGCTGAGAAATATATAGAGGATTTAAAAGCTGTGACAAATGTAGGCAATCAAAATATAGATCAAGGAATGAAAGTAGTGCCGATAATTATCAAAACTGACGTCTTCGGCACAACAGAAGCAATAGAAAATGAGATCAAGAAAATAAAAATAGAAGGATTACATGTAAAGATTATAAACAAAGGTGTAGGCTCAATAAATGAAGGCGATATTCGTATCGCTCAAGGAGATAGAGATGTGATAATACTTGGATTCAACACAGACCTCGATGCTCGTGCAAAATCATTGAATGAAAGTGCAAATGTAAATATTCAAAAGTTTGACATTATTTACAAACTCACTGAATGGCTAGCGGAAGAATTGGAAAAGCGTCGCCCTCGCAAAGAGACAGAGGAAATAATAGGTACGGCAAAAGTTTTGAAGACCTTTAATAAAACAAAGGAAAGACAAGTACTTGGCGTAAGAGTAGAGAGCGGGTCTATCAGTGTCGGAGCGAGAGTCAATATTATCAGACGTGACTTCCCTATTGCTATAGGCACTGTAGTAGAAATACAACAAGCCAAGCAAAAAGTTCGCGAGGTCACAGATGGAGAATGTGGCGTAATGATAGAATGTAAAAATGATATTGCGGGAGGAGATATACTCCAAGCTTTTGTGATGGTCACTAGGTAATATGGATCCCGTTAGAAACCGCGGTCGCAGTGTGATATATTACCGAATGACAAGGAAATCGATATTTATTACTAAATTAATTAAAACAGGAAACGGCATGACCGCGACCTGTTTCTAACGGGATGGATGATAGGAAAAAAGAAAAAATAGAAGATAGAATAAAAGAGGTCGTCAGCCGTCTTGTAGAACAAGAGAGCAACAAGACTTCTATTATATCTGTGAATCGTGTAGAGCTTTATGACAAAGGTCGCAAAGCTACACTTTTCATTGGAGTAATGCCTGAAAGTGGCGAAGATAGCGCTTTGAACTTTTTGAAAAGAAAAAGAAAAGAAATGAAAGAGCAAATCAAAAGATATTTGAGTATCAAGACTATCCCCTTTCTCGATGTGGCGATTGACACAGAAGCAAAAGCCCGCAACAATATAGAAGCTCTTTTAAGGAAAGCTGATCAATAGTAAAAAGACCCGATGGCCAAGTGGTAAGGCGGAGATCTGCAAAATCTCTATACGCGAGTTCGATTCTCGCTCGGGTCTCCCCACCAAAAAGGCAGAGACACTGTGGTGTTGTCATTTTGTGTGTACCTTTATATAATAATAGAGATGGTAAGAACGAAAACATGGACAGATCAGCAATTAATAACTGCCGTCAGTGAATCTACGAGCGTAAGGCAGATTTTGAAAAAAATTGGACTTGTAGAAGCTGGAGGTAACTATGTTCAAATTCAAAATCGTATCAAAGAATTGAAGTTGAAAACTGAACATCTCACCGGTAAGGGGTGGAATGTAGGATTAAAATTTAAACCATTCAAAGAAGCTAGTCTAAAATCTTTACTTGTGAAAGGTTCAAATTATCAAAGTCATAAGTTGAAGAGAAGATTGTTTAGAGACAATATTAAAAAACCAAAATGTGAACTATGTGGATGGAATAAGGAATCAATTGATGGTAGGATTCCTGTAGAATTGGATCATGTAAATGGAGATAAAAATGATAATAGGTTAAAAAATTTAAGAATTTTGTGTCCTAATTGTCATAGTTTACAATTAACACATAGAGGTAAGAACAAAAATAGAAAATAAATGGGTCAGTGGCGAAACTGGTAGACGCGCAACACTTAAAATGTTGTCTCTTTAAAGGAGGTGCGGGTTCGATTCCCGCCCGACCCACACCTTGAAATAACATGATTCGTAATGTATTATGTTTTTGCACTTTGTTTTTCTCTGCAGTGTGCTGGAGTGGCGGAATTGGTATACGCGCTAGTCTTAGGAACTAGTCCCGCAAGGGTTAGGAGTTCAAGTCTCCTCTCCAGCACACTGCAGAGAAAAAATATTTTTAGAAAAAAGAATATAAACGCGCTTATAGCTCAGTTGTAGCGACTCCATGCGATACAATCGGTAAAAGTGTAGAATTAAAAAAAGAATATATTGCGCTTATAGCTCAGTTGGTAGAGCAACTCCCTCTTAAGGAGATGGTCGCTGGTTCGAATCCAGCTAAGCGCACTACGTAGTAGTGTGCTTAGAGCACGACAACTACTTGTCGTGTGTCTGGATTCAAACACCGGAGACATAGTCCGCTATCAAGCGGACAGGCGAGGTGGTGCCCAGACCGAGGTGAGCGACTGGCGAACCGAGAGTCGCGGGCGAACGAAAGCTAAGCGCACCACCTCACTCCTTTACAGGAGCTTCAATAAATTGTTGACTTTTCTATATATTGTGATATAATTCTCACAAACTAAAATAATTTGTAACTTAACAATTTAAAACCAATAAAAATATGGTAACAATAGTAATGTTTTTACTACTGATGGTGATAGTGATATCAATCATCAATGCATATTCTCCTAAAAAAGCTATTTTTAGGAAGAAGAACAGATGGCACGCAAAAGCTAGACTTAATCAAATAGTTGAATTCAGTGATGGTGACGAACCATCACGGTTTGGACTTGATGCAATGTTTTGGTTTGCTCGCAAGGGTTGGCTTACTCTCACTTATAATAAGTGGGTAGTAAAAGATGAAAATCTTAATAAATTTGGAGTCAATGGCAAAGAAATTCACTATCAACCATACCAAGAAATAGCCGGACTTAAAAAAGCAATTGTAACTGTAACAGAAGAGGTTACTAGACTTAGAAAAGTCGAAATACACCCCTATCTTGTACAAGTAACATTGGTTAGATCTGGTTATACCTTTTTCTTGGCATTCACAGCAAAGATTCGTGTAGAAAGACCTATGGACGCACTAAAGGTAGACAATTTCCTAGTCTTTTTTGGTAATGAATTAAATGATGCTGTGTACCCATGGGCCGTATCCAAAGAAGAGCTGTGGGAACATGAGCACATTGAAAAACCAGAAAAAGGAAAGAAAGATTTCAAAGATGTAGTATTGGAAAAAATGATAGGATTGAAAATCGATGACAAAAATTCTATAGAACTAGAAAATATTACAATTAGAGATCGTGACGGGAAAATAACTAAAACACACGCCAAAATTAGCCTCATTGATTACATGAATGAGAAAATCAATGTCTATGGTTTACACCTCAATGAGTTTTCTCTTGATGTCGGCTATGATGCGAATGTTAAAAACATTCTAGACAAAAGAAATGCTCAAAAAGTTGCGATTGAAGATGCCAAACTTGCTCAAGATCAACAGGCTGCAAAAATTAAACGAGCGCAGACTTCAGCAAAAGAACGTAATGAGGGTTTCAAACAAGAGAAAAAAGAGTGGATATTGGACAAGGAAAAAGTTGAAGTTATGGCTCTTGCCGAAGCAAAAGTTAATTCTGCTTGGAAAGTTGGCACACTTATGATTGGTGAACAAAAAGAAAAGTCATTACTGTCAGCAATGACAGCAAGACTCTTTTCTGAAAAACCAACAAAAGAAGTGGTAGAAGTGGCAGTGGAAGAAGAACTAAAAATTAAAACAAAGAAAAAATGATAAAAGATCAGGGAAAAACAATTACTATTGTACTTTTAGTTTTATTTGTATTGATTGTATTATTTTTGGTAAACATTGAATCTCCTTGGTATTTGAGTTGGAAACTATTGTTACCGCTAGTAATATTAGTCGGAATACTTTATACAATACATGAATTTCGACCAGAAACTTTTTCAGGATCATTTTCTGTTACAGGTTTGTCATTTCCATGGGAAAGAGTCAAGGAATTCTTGATATTGATTGGATGCTTATTGCTCTGGTTTCTCTTAGCTTTTGGTTTATATACTTGGCTTACTCCTAGCTCATGGTGGGGACACGAACCGAAACAAGAGATAGTACAAACTACAGAAGTGCCGACTTATAGTCAGCCGGTTCAAGGCCTGCCAAAAGTCAGTGGGTATCAGCTACCTTTAGAAAGTGGTATTTATCGCTTACAAAAAGGTATACCGTACTGGTGGTACAGAAATAGTACTATTAGAATGGATATTCTTGCAAAAGAAGAAACAAATGCGATTCTGACTTATCGAAGAAAAGATAGCGATATCTATTGGAAACAAAGATTGAGTAATCTTGGTTTTGTGGATATCTTGGAATCAAATGATGACAAGCAGCAAGGAGAGTACTTTGTGATATCTGATCAAGATGTAGATGTCAAAATTGTTATACTTGATAGGTAGTGTAAACTATTCAAAAGCAAAAGCGCCGTGTCTTTCGACACAGCGCTTTTTTTATTTATTCAGTTTCCAAAATTTTTTAATTCTTGGATATTTTGACGATTGAGATCAATGGTTTGTTGGTTTTTGTCTACCTTCACCCCTTGTATACCAAAAATATTTGTCAGGATATTGATAATACCAAAGACTCCAAACATAATGACGAGTCCAATGATACCCCACATCATATGCTCTTTGCCTTCTGTACGAGAATTCTCATTGTTTGCACCACGGATGAACTGCATCACTCCATAGATGAAATAAACGAAGGCGACGAGAAAAGCAAACTCTATAATAGGGTTGAAGATATTGGCATTGATCTTGAAGACAAGATCATCAAGTGTATCGGCGTATACGAACAAATCCATTGATATTTTAGGAGATTATATACACTTTCCAGCAACGTTTGTAAGACCTGGAGGACAAACAGAAGAAGGATTATTTCCAGTATAGCTATTTGTTCCTAGAATATTTCCAGCTAGTCCTATGATACCCCATACAGATACAGCGACAAATAATCCGATGAGAGATTGGATCATCAAATGTCTCTTTTCTTCCACATCTTTTGCTTCCTTTGTTCTGATGTATCTAACAACTGAAACTATAAAGAATAGAGTGATCAAGATCATGGCGATAGTCACTGCCTGACTCAACCATAATTTTATGTTTCCAATCCAGCTTGAAATGTAAAAGAAGTTTTGTGCTTTTGCTACTGCTGGTAATACCAATGCTGTGAATAGAGAAGTGAGTAATAATGTTGATTTTTTCATAATAAAATTAATTTTTAATTGCCTGAATAATAAAATAGGCTTGTATTATTATACCATAATAGCCTTTGGCAACACTATTGATTGTGTTTTAAGGTTTGGTCTGGAGTAGTGGCATAGGATTCCCAGATCCTAGACCCAGTACATTGCTCAGTATCTCTACTATCCCCCACACAGACACAAGGACAAAAAGTCCTATTAGTCCCCAAATAATGGTTTGTCTATGCTCTAGTTGCTTTTTGGAGTCTTTTTCTGAAATATATCGAAATACTGCCACCAAGAAGTAGAGTACGGCCACGACTATTATTATCGGTATTACCCCATTTCTAATGAAGCACTTCCCTGCATTCAAAATATCTATCAGAGAGTTGAACCTGGTATTGGCACAAGTAGCATTCAATATTTGGTCTGGGGAAGATTGTTGTTGTGTATTGGCTTTTGAATATGAGTCACATGCTATTCTGTTGGATAAATAATCTTTGGCATTGGTACAGCAAGATTGATAGTCCGACTGGAAACTGACCCTTGGACAAAATGTTTCTGCGTTTGCGCTGTTAAAAGAAAGAGTGGAAACTAGAAAAATTGAAACAAAAAATAATTTCTTCATATTTAACTAGCTATTCCATTAATAGTGCCGATAATAGCGTTGGTGATAGCCCATGCACCAAGAATGAGCAGTGTACCTATAATGGTGTAGTAAAAAGTATTTTTGGCAGTCTTGATAGCTTCTGGATTACCCCTAGCTGTGATGAAACTAAATCCTGAATAAATAAAGAAGACCACAATGAAAGGCAGAGCTACACGCACTATCGCTCCCATGAATGCTTTGATTGCTCCTTGTATAGTATCTACTCCTAGAGGATTCTTCAATTTGACACCAAAACCAATATTACCTGTTGCGGGTGTAATAGAATTGGTACCACTAGTAGCTGGCGTAATAGAATTGTTAGAATTTGCTACCTTGTATCCATCACATTTATAATCATTTGCATTATTGGTACTATATCCTAGACAATAATAATTGTAATCTTTAATTGTATTTATTTCACAATTATCACATATAGGCGATACCTTATCGCAGGTATTTTTATACAAATCATAAGCACTTTTTGTTCCGTATTGTGCTGTATAGGATGCGTATGTAGCACAACATGTTGAATAATTTGATGAAGCATTGTCTAGACTTACACAAAAATTTAACTTCTTATTAAAAATATTATATGCATCGCATTGAAATTTGTTTGAGATGATTTTGGAACTCGAACAACAAGTTGAGTAGTTTCTATTTGTGACAAAACCACAAGTATCTTCGGTGTACGAGCCGGTGGCATTGTACTTAAAACAAGCGTCTTCATTGTATCCGGGAATAGTCTTATCATATAAACAGCACTTCGCAAACATGTCGTAATTTATTATTGTTGCACAATATTCCTGTCCTGTTACTTGAGCAGATAGAGATCCAATATTTAGAAAAGAGAAAAGTAGTATAGAAAGTATTAGGATAGAAAAAATCTTTTTCATGGATATATTATATATTACTACTCAAAAAATAGTAGCCCTTCTGTATAACCTAGAGCATAAAGTATTCCTTTCACTATAATAAACGAGCATAGTACGAGTACAAGCCCCATAAGCATATTTGAAAACATACTCTTGAGATTGGCAACCTTGCTAGGGTTACCCAAAGCAATGATGTATTTGTACCCGGCATACATAATCATGATGACAAATATGGGTATTACCAAGACTTTGATAAAGAACTCTACAAGATTGTTGACTAGTCTGAAAACATCATCAGAGGTGCAGCTGTTGGTACAAGGAATCAAACCCCCTTCTCCGATATCCCCAGCTTTTTCTTGTGTGGAATATTCATAGGCCGAAAAAGCCTGACTTGTATGAGAAATTGACAAGAATATTCCAAGTATAAATATACTAGCGAGTATTTGACTGAAGGTTTTTCGATAACTCATATATAGCTCCTGTGGAATTTGTTTTACCACTTGTAACATCTCTAATCATACCACGAAAAAATGCTTCCGTAGCTAGATAGTTGTCATCTGGCCACGAAAAAGCTGATAATGCGCTCCTGAAAAATATATCTACATATGGATCTTTTTGTTGAATCAGGATCAAATCTCTACGCACGGGCGGGAGGGACAATGATTTGGAAATAGCATCAATACTTTCTTTGCTAGAAATGTACTTCAAAGCTGTGTAAGCGGCTATCGGATTTGGAGCACTCTTCAACATTCCTACTCCTACAAAAGATCCGTAGGTATAACTCCTATCACTGCCATTGGTTTTGAATAGTTCCATTGCATCGAAATTGAGGTTGGGATTTTGCTCTCTTATTTGGAATAGTTCACTAGATTTGCCTATATAAAATGCCAATTTACCAGATAGAAACATATTTAATGCATTTGGGAAAGAAGAATTCCATGAATAGTTGGCATTTGTAGGATTTGAAAAGCTTGTATAGAAATCCAATGCTTCAGCTATCCTGCCAATACTTTCATCATCCCCCTCTATTGTTACTGTTTTTGTGTCAGTATTGATATCATAAGAAACTATTGGGTTGCCAGTCTGCAGAAACATTGCGGATAGAATTTCTCTCAAGTTGTTTATGTTTTGAGTGGTACCTAAACCTATAGTAGATTGAGTAATTGTATTTTTCGCATCCTTTTTGGTGAGCAATCTTACTGAGCTTTGTAATTCTCCCCATGTAGTGGGAGGATTGACTATGTTTGCACCATAGAGAATATCTTTGTTGTAATACACTACTATTGGATCCACTACGAGAGGTGATGCTATGACACCGTCTTTTGATAAAAAGATTTTTGCGCCCTCAACATTGGTATCAAAAAATGTTCTTTGAGAATATGACTCATAAGGTGTGATGAATAACTTGTCTTTGAAAGAAGAAAATATTTCTGAAGAGAATACGACCAATGACGGAGGGACTCCATCAGCAAGTGCGACGATCAATTCCTGATTGAAAGTTTCTGCTTTATGTTCAGAATAATTTATAGTGTAGCCGAGATTTTGAACGTTGAAATCAGTAGCAAATTTCTGCATTGTTTCTTCTGGTAAAATACCCCACACTACGACCTCCCCGCTTGGACCATCGCTTGATTTGGAATTGCTACCACCAAAAATTCCAGCAAAAATCAAAATCGCTATAACAAAAGCCCCCACAAAGACAACCATTATTATTGTTTGGAATGATGATGACTTCATCTTTTGAAAATTATAGCATAGTGATGATCCCCCGCTGGTAATGAGTCCGTAATTTTTGTGAATCCTAATTTATTAAATATTTCTTCAGCTGACTGTTTATTAAAAACATTTTGTGGTGCAGGTCCAATACCACCAAATGATTCTTGCCAGTCTACTACGAGTACCCGCCCATCTGGTTTCAATACTCTCTTCACCTCTTTCATACAACCTGGTTTATCCTCTATATGGAACATAACATTGGAAAGAATTACAAAATCAATACTTTCATTCGCTATTTTTGATCCACTGGGTATTTCTATATCCCCCCACAATGGGTGCATATTACCTAGATGGAGCTCCAATACTTCTCTATTGAGTCTCGCTACTATGTCTCTATTTATCTCCACTGCAAAAACATTTCCTTGAGGAACGAGAGCAGCTGCAGCGCGCGCAAGAAATCCGCTTCCCGCACCAAAATCTGCAACGCTATCATTTGGTCTCAAATGAGCTAGTGAAAGTATTTGCGAAGGATCCATGAACATAGCTTTATTATACCAGCTTTTTTCCATAGTGAGAAAAAGATATGTGCCCGAGCGAAACTTTCGCAGACTGACTGATGCTAGAACAGCAATTTTCCAGCAGGAAAATATGCGTGTTGAGTGAGGATATATATCTTTTTCTAAAAGTCAATTACAAACAAGTCACAGAAGCCAGTGAGTCACCTGGACGAAGCTTCATAATAGTCACACCCTGAGTTTGTCTTCCAGAAGAAGGGATAGTAGCGAGATCTACTCTGATGACTTGGCCTTTTTTAGACATTGCGACGAGCTCCATACCATCGTGTACTACTTTTGCCACCATGAGTGCCCCTGTCTTTGCTGTGACTTTTGTGGTCTTGATACCACTACCACCACGGCCTTGTATTTTGTATTCATCTATTTCAGTTTTCTTTCCTATTCCATTTGTACCAAGAGTGAGCATGTATGTAGCATCTTTTGTCGTAATAACATCCGCTCCAATAATAGAATCCTTTTTGCCAAGCTTCATTGCTCTCACCCCTCCTGCTGTGCGGCCCATTTCTCTAATACTACTTTCTTCAAATCTGATAGATTGTCCTAGTCCTGTTGCAAGTATGACACTTGCTCCTTTTTGGACACGAAGCACTGACTGCAGCTCATCTGCGTCATCGAGCGAGATTGCGATGATACCACTTCTTCTGACATCTTTGAAACTTTCATAAGAAACCTTTTTTCCAACACCATTTTTTGTAATCAACATCAGCGATGCTTTTTCATCTTTTGCTATTTTTGGAACAGCGAGAATAGATGTGACTTTTTCCTCCCCTCCGAGATTCAAGAAATTCATAATAGATTTACCCTTTGTAGCTCGTTTACCTTCAGGAAGCTCGTACATTTTGATCTGATAAGCCTTACCTTTGTTGGTGAAGAATAGCAGATCGCTATGAGTGTCAGTGGTGAGCAAAATATCTACAAAGTCTTCTTCTTTGGTTTCCATATCTATCACTCCTACTCCTCCACGCTTTTGGATTTTGTATTCATCGGGATCGGTTCTCTTTACATATCCACCTGCAGTAAATACGAGGACAGAATCTTTTTCAGGGATCATATCTTCTTCAGAAATATTTTTGATACCACCACTTATTACTTTGGTCTTGCGATCATCCCCATACTTTTCTCTTATTGCCCTAAACTCATCTGATATTACTTTGAAAATTTTCTTGGTGCTTGCGAGTAAGCTTTCGAGCTCTGTGATGAGGTCTTGTTTCTCTTTCAATTCTGTTTCGACAGATTTTCTTTCAAGTCCGGCGAGCTTTTGCAATCTCATTTCTAGAATTGCTCCCGCTTGCAAGTCAGAGAATTTGAATTCTTTCATCAATGCGAGTTTTGCCAATGCTGCGTCTTTTGAAGCACGAATTGTAGAGATGACTTTATCTATGTGATCAAGCGCCTTTTTCAAACCTATGAGAATATGCTCTCGCTCTTTTGCTTTCATCAAATCAAATTTTGTTCTTCTTCGTACTACTACTTCTCTATGCGCTATGAAAGAATTGAGTGCAGATTTCAAAGAAAGTGTCTCTGGTACTCCATCTACTATTGCAACCATGTTGAAGTGAAATGTTTGTTCAAGCTGAGTATGTTTGTACAAGAAGTTTAATATTTTTTGTGGATTGACTCCATTTTTGAGAATGACAACTATACGAGTATCTTTTGTGGAGAGTTCTTGAATATCTTTGATGCCTTCTATCTTTTTTTCTTGAACAAGGTTTGCAATGTTTTCTATAAAGGTTGCCTTGTTGACTTGATATGGAAGTGAAGTGATGACTATTTGGTATGTTCCTGTTTTTGTTTCTGTGATCTCTGCTTCTCCTCGGCACACTACACCACCTCGTCCTGTAGAATAAGCATGCAAAATATCAGCTTTGTTGAAAACAAGTCCTCCTGTTGGGAAGTCTGGACCTGTGACAATCTTCGCCAAGTCTTCGTTCGTTGCATCATCGCTCTCTACAAGATGAATACATGCATCCATTATTTCTCGCAAATTGTGTGGAGGAATGTTTGTTGCCATTCCTACAGCAATACCAAGTGTGCCGTTTAACAAAAGTGTAGGTACAGCAGTCGGCATGACTGATGGCTCTTTTCTAGTAGAGTCATAGTTGGGACGGAAGTCTACAGTATCCTTTTCTATATCGAGCAAAAGCTGTGAGGATATCTTTGACATACGTGCTTCTGTATAACGCATCGCTGCAGCATTGTCTCCATCTACTGATCCGAAGTTGCCTTGACCGTGCACAAGTGGATATCTATAAGAGAAGTCTTGTGCCATCTTCACCATCGCATCATAAACAGAAATATCTCCGTGTGGATGATATTTACCCAAAACATCTCCGACTACAAGTGCAGACTTACGAAACTTTGCACTAGAAACAAGTCCGAGTTCAGACATAGAATAAAGGATGCGTCTGTGTACCGGCTTCAAACCATCTCGCACATCAGGAAGCGCGCGGTCAGTAATCACGCTCATTGCATAGTCGATGAAGCTGTCCTTCATCTCTTTGACTATGTTCATTGGGATAATACCTACCCTAGGTGTAAGTGGTACATTTTCCTTTGGGGTATTTGATGATTTTTCCATAATTTATAAGCCTATTATACCATTTATTTTTGGAATAACAAAACTCCTTTTTCAGAAATTGTGTTATAAAAATCAGTGATTTTTGATGGTTTTTTATCATTTTCAAGAGTATCTTTTGACTTCGAAATGTACATCAATGCCATAACTATCATTAAAGTAATACCGACTGCTGCAGTAACCGAAATAGCTATCATCTTGCGCACATCTTTTGGATATTTTTCAAAAAGTGCCATAAAAATGTCGAGTTTAATTCTGAGCTGATAATACTAAAATGTAACCCTCTTTGCCATCGAGATCTCTTCTCTTCAGTGTTGCCTTGTCTGCACTTTCATTTTTGTCTTGACCACCCTCTTTTAGAAATCTCGCCAAAGTAGCATTGTCATAGTCCATTGGGACAATCATATTGGCTTCAAATGAGAGTGCGGTCTTGTATGCTCCGACTGGATCATCTTTTAAAGAAATGAAAACCATGTCTGCCTCACCTGCTATTTCTTTTGCTTCACTAGATAGCTCTTTGTCATTATTCACAGAACCGAGAAACACAATCTTGATACCATCAAGCTCAAATCCATAAACTGTATTGATATAATCCTTTCCTTCAATTTTCACTTCACTTGGTGCACCATTTATAAAAATATTTTTAACTTCATAGCTTCCTGATCCATCTACTACAAATGGCTCTTTGTCGCCTAGAGTGATAGTGTCAGAATTGTTGTGATCTGGGTGAGAATCAGTAATGATTGCAATATCCGATCCAAATCTTGGAGCAGTCTTCTTGTTTCCAGGATTAAGAGCAATAGTAAGGTCGCCCAGTGTGAGCTTGAAATATTGATTGCCAAAATATGTAATAACCATGGGGGTATTATAGCTTGAAATATTTAAATAACAATTCTTGCCCTACAGAGAGAAAGGTGCTACAGTTGTGGTCTCTTTTAGATAGAGAGACACCCATCAATTTGGTGGGACGAAATTAACAATTAACCTTTTAGAATAACCTCTTATTTGTAGTTTCTCTGGGAAAGCAAATAGGAAATCTAGGGGGCTTGGGAAAAATCCCTATGCCACCATTGGTGGCAATTTATTTTTTATGCAAAAAACTAAAACAACAGAGAAAGAATTAGATCCGCCAGCTGGCGGAGAAGAAATAGTAGAAAATCATCCTCTAGTTGATGGAGAAGAAGCCGTAGATACTGGCCCTCATCGTCCACAAGTAGATGAACTAGTAGAAGGTCCTGTAATAGGAATCAAAAAAGCTTCTATATATATAGACTTGGCACCATTTGGTACAGGTATTATTTACGGACGTGAATTCATCGCAGTTCGTGATCTGATCAAGAAGACCGCTATTGGTGATATCATCAAGGCAAAAGTAGTAGAAGCAGAAAACGAAGATGGTTATGTAGAGCTCTCTCTCAAGGAAGCGAAGCAAGCTCTAATGTGGAGAGATGCTGAATTTGCAATCAAAGACAAGACTATTTTTGATCTCGCAATCAAGGATGCCAACAAAGGTGGGCTCATAATGGATTGGAATGGTATTGCAGGATTTCTTCCAGCTTCTCAACTTAAACCTGAGCACTATCCTCGTGTAGAAGACTCTGACAAAGACAAGATAATGCGTGAACTTAAGAAACTGATCGGTACAAAACTATCAGTAATTATGATTTCTGCAAATCCAGTAGATGCAAAAATAATCTTCTCTGAAAAAGAGCCTTCTGGAGAAAGTCACACAGATACAGTCAGTAAGTATTCGATTGGTGATGAGCTAGAGTGTGAAGTGACTGGCATCGTTGACTTCGGAGTATTCTTGAAAATTGAGGAAGGTCTAGAAGGATTGGTGCACATCAGTGAGCTCGACTGGGGACTAGTGGAAGATCCTAGAACAATGTTCAAGGTCAAAGACAAAGTAAAAGCGAAAATCATCGATATCAAAGATGGCAAAATATCTCTATCTATAAAATCTCTTAAAAATAATCCATGGAAAGCTTTTGAAGGAAATCTCAAAAAGGGTGACATGGTAAAAGGTGTAGTAATCAAATACAACAAGCACGGTGCACTCGTATCTATCAAGGAAGGAGTAGCTGGACTTGTCCACAATTCTACATTTGAATCTGAGGCAAAATTAAAAGAAATATTGCAACTTGGTAAGACTTACCAATTTACTGTGACCTTGTTTGAGCCAAAAGAACAACGTATGACTCTTCTTTTCGGAGAACAAAAAACAGAACAAAAAGCGAAGTCTGAGTAATTAAAAAATTAAAAAACGTGAGGCAAGACCTCACGTTTTTTAATTAGCGTTGTACTTCGTCATGATTTCTTCAAAGGATTTTGTTTGTAGATCTTCTATTACAGCAAGTACTTTTTTTATCCCTTCTTCCAATTTTTCTTTTTCAAAAGGAGCAAAATCTGTCAGTAAAAATTTCTGAAATCCATCTGGTGGAGCGATTTTTGGCAATAGTTCTTCATGCACTGGTCGCACACCCACTCGTACACGGAAAAAGTCTTTGGTTCCGAGATGATCAATCACTGACTGTACACCATTGTGTCCCCCACTTCCGCGACCAAAAGAACACTTGATTTCTCCAAGTGGAATCTGTACATCATCATAAATGACTACTACTTCATCTCCAAATTGATTCATTATAGCTTTGACAGCTACACCTGAATCATTCATCCATGTAGTAGGCTTTGCCAAATACAAATTATCATTTTGACACATCTCTGCTTGAAAAATACTTTTTTCTACGAAATGCAGTCCTTGATTTTCAGCAAAAATATTGAGTATTTGAACCCCGATATTGTGACGATGTTTGGAATAAGAACTCCCCGGATTGCCTAGTCCTACAATTATTTTCATATTGATAACTATACTCAATTTCTTTGTTTTTTCAAACTAGGTACAACTGCACAATTCTGATATAATTGCGCTACAAATGGAAAACGAGCCTATTATTACTCAAAATACACCATTCAATTCAAAGCTGCTCAGTTTTGTAGAGAATGTTTTGTATATTGGTTCTGCTGTCGCTCTTGCATTTCTCATCCAAACTTTCATAGTTCGCCCATTCATCGTCAGTGGAGGATCAATGGACCCGATAATTAAAAATCGCCAATATTTAATAATAGAAGAAGTTACTTATAGATTCAATCAACCACAACGTGGAGATGTAGTCGTATTCAAATCCCCTCCTGAACCAAAAAAATATTACATAAAAAGAATTATTGGTCTACCAGGAGATACTGTTATAATCAGAGGAAATGAAGTAATTATAAAAAATGCTGAGAATCCTAATGGATTTACTTTGAAAGAAGACTTTTTGGTACACAATTCTCGTGTAAACAATAACATTGAGAAAGTTGTAACCGAAGGCAACTATTTCGTAATGGGAGACAATAGAGACGGGAGTTATGATTCTAGAGGATGGGGTTTGTTGCCAGAAAAAAATATTAGCGGTAGAGCCCTTCTTCGTTTACTACCATTAAATGCGATAAGTTATTTGCCAGGAAAAGTTGATTATGAACAAAACAAATAATGCAAATCAAAAGAAGACTCGTGAACTTGGAAGTCCAAAAGGAATGAGAGATATTATTGGTGATGATTATTACAAATTTCAAGGTTTCTTTGAAAAAGCTCAAGAGATAGCGGTCTACTATGGATTCAAACCTGTAGAGACTCCAATACTCGAACACGAAGATACATTTACCACAGCCGTAGGAGTTGGGACTGATATTGTAGACAAAGAAATGTACACCTTGAAAACAAAAGGGGGTGACCATTTGGCAATGCGTCCAGAGCATACAGCGGGACTGATGCGCTCATATATAGAACACGGTATGCACAATCAACCACAACCAGTGATGATGTACCACTCTGGTCCAGTATTTCGTCATGACAAACCTCAGCGTGGACGATATCGTCAATTTTCTCAATTTGACCTTGATGTTTTAGGAAGTGAAAAAAGTATAATGGACGCTCTGGTGATCAAAACTATTTATGCAATCCTTGAGGAAGCTGGTGCAAAGAATCTATGTGTGACTATCAACTCTATTGGTGACAAAGAGAGTCGCACTGTATACATCAGGGAGCTTATAAACTATTACAAGAAAAATCTCTCCAAGCTCGCACCTATCGATAGAGAAAGATTGAAGACGAACCCAATGAGAATACTTGATTCAAAAGAGGCTGAAACCAAAGAAGTAAATCTTGGAGCACCGGACTCTGTTTCATTTCTTTCAACTTCTGATAAAAAACACTTCAAAGAAGTATTGGAGTATCTCGACGAAATGAATATTTCATACCAAATAGACAAGACACTGGTACGTGGTCTCTCATATTATACTCACACCGTTTTTGAAATAATGGAAAATAATGAGGATGGGACAAATCCTCTCACTCTGGCTGGGGGTGGTAGATATGATTATCTTGGCAAAGCTCTGGGTAGCAAAAGAGATGTTCCTGCAATGGGTGGCTCTATAGGAATAGATAGAATCATAGAGCAACCTTGGTGCAAAAATCTCACTCCTAGAATCATCAAGAAGCCAAAAGTTTACTTCATCCAGATAGGTATTGAAGCAAAGCTCAAAAGTCTCAATATTATAGAAATACTCCGCAAGGCTCATATTCCAATAATGCAATCCCTTTCAAAGGATTCTCTAGGAGCACAGCTCGCTGTAGCAGAAAAGTCTGAGGCGCCATACACAATAATATTCGGACAAAAGGAAGCGATAGATCGTACAGTCCTAGTCAGAAATATGGAAAACAGAAGCCAGGATATTGTCAAAATCGACGAGCTTGCTGTTTATATAAAGCAACTCAAATAAACAAAATCGTATGAAGAAAATAGTTCAAGAACCAAACATTGTGCTCCGACAAATAGCGGAAAAAGTAACACCTGATTACATAAAATCCAAAGAATTCTCTACCATACTGAAGGAGCTCAAAGATGCTTTGAACAGTGAGGATGATGGTGTGGCTATTGCCGCGCCACAACTTGGTTATTCTATTAGAGTATTTGTTGTTGCCAAAAAAGCTTCAGAAAAGTTTAAAGGTGACACTGTTTTTATAAATCCAAAAATAATAAAGTTGGGTATTAAAAAGACAGAGCTATCCGAAGGGTGTCTCTCTGTTCGATGGAAATACGGCCTTGTAAAAAGAAGTCTCTCTGCGACCGTCAAAGCCTTGAATGAAAAAGGTAATGAATTTGTAGTAAATGGTCGTGGACTACTAGCTCAAATATTCCAACATGAGACAGATCACCTTGATGGAATCCTTTTTATAGACAAAGCCAAGCATATAGAAGATTTGCCTCCAATAAAAAATACTAAAAATGACAAGGGGGAATAAAAAAATAATATTCTTTGGCACACCAGATTTCACAGTAAGATTTTTAGAATCATTGAAAAATAATGGTATTGATATTGTCATGGTGGTAACCAATCCTGATAGAAAAAGTGGCAGGGGGATGGAGATATCACAGCCAGCGCCAAAGTCTTGGGCACTAGAGAATAATATAGAGGTCAGACAACCTGAAAAAATAGATGAGACTTTTATAGAAGAGTTGGCAAAAATAAACCCTGATCTTTTTTTAGTAATTGCTTATGGCAAAATTTTGCCAGAAAAGTTTATAAATATTCCGAAGTACGGTACTATCAACGTACACTATTCCCTACTGCCGAAACATCGCGGAGCAACACCAGTAGAGAGCGCTATCCTAAACGGAGATAATATTACAGGTATATCAATACAACAAATGCATTTCAAGCTAGATTCTGGTCCAATAATTTTCCAAAAAGAAGTGGCGATTGATGTGGGTGATACGACCCCTACCCTTTTGGAGAAATTGAATAGTGAGGCTTTAAAAGTACTCCCTGAGATTGTAGATAATATTTTTGATAATAAAACAAATCCAAAAGAACAAGACGTGGCACTTGCGACTTTCTGTAGGAAGATTTCAAAAGAAGAAGGTGAGATTTTTTTAGATGGAGATCCTATAATAAATGATAGAAAATTTCGTGCATACTATGGTGGCGTAGGGACTTATTTCAATACAAAATATAGAGGTCAGAATATAATGGTAAAAGTAAAAGAAGCACATTTCTCCGATGGAAATTTTATAATTGATAAAGTTGTGCCTGAAAATAAAAAAGTGATGTCTTTCGAAGAATTTACAAAGTGGGTACAAAATTGAATACCGCTTAATGACCAAACCGGCACATACTTGGAAGCGAAGCTTCCAAGTATGATCACTACCAAGACCAAGTGTTTATCCTTTTGGAATTGGTTCAGGAGATGGAGAGATTACTTCCAGTGCCGAAGGTTCAGGATCTGTGGTTGAGTCTGGAGTAGGGGTTGATATTGGGTCGGAAACAGGAGTAGAGGATTCTGTATTGTTTATAAGACCTTTGAGTTGTAACAACTCTCCCCTATTTAGACATACCGGCTCCTGACCTGCCTCTGTAATACAAACTTCGCCGGTAAATATTCTAGTAATTTGATTTCCAGCATTTGCAAACCAAGCAATCAATGACTCTCTAAATGTATTTG
>Ga0163144_10005847_pt1 | contig 27320 bp, 32 predicted proteins | sample OliLak19BULKMAT1_FD_123175 | JGI IMG/M metagenome (GOLD analysis project Ga0163144, IMG submission 123175) | Freshwater microbial mat bacterial communities from Lake Vanda, McMurdo Dry Valleys, Antarctica - Oligotrophic Lake LV.19.BULKMAT1 | ecosystem: Environmental > Aquatic > Freshwater >... | reverse complement strand
TCATGGCTGAACCTGGTCGAGCGCTTCTTCGCAGACCTGACCGGCGACGTGATCCGGTCCGGCAGCTTCGGATCGGTCAACGAACTGGTGCGCGACATCAAAGCCTGTCTCGCCGAGCGAAACACCAATCCAAAGCCTTACATCTGGCGCAAAAAGGGGCGCCGAAATCCTTGCCAAAATCAACCGAGCCCGCAAAGCACTCGACAACGCTCAAACCGCATGAGTTATGAGGCCCTATTTGAGATACAGGACACTGGGGCAACCAACCCCAAAGCCAGAAGCGGGCAGGCAGCGATGTGGAACCCCTGTGCGGTGAGTTGAAGAGGATCGAGCACGACCATCACTCCAGAAAAGCTTGGGAACTGGCTGATGATTGCCCAGAACATCGCAAGGCAAGTTCTGCCCAGCACCAATGCCCAACCCGAAACCTTCGCCGAAAATCCGTCCATTCTTCTTGCTCCTTGCTCTCCGCACCAAATCGCGCAATGTTAACGTTGTTAATATACGATATTAACACTGTCAACACTGAGTATGGTCGAAACCGGTCTCTTGAGCCGGGCAGACAGGGTGCCCCTTCCCATTCCCCCCCATTTGAGTCATAAGCCCGTTTTTGGGGCGGAGACGCTGTCTCTTGACCCTGCTGGACGACATCCCGGCTGTGGCCACCTGATCAGGCCCGCTCCCAAAAAACCCGCCAATTCAGGCGATTAGTGAACCCAGCGCCCGCGGGCGTGTTGCAAGAAGGCTTATCCGATGTCGATTACCGCTGAACACAAACAAGAGCTGATCAAGAAGTTCGCCACGAAACCGGGCGATACGGGCTCGCCGGAAGTCCAGGTTGCGATCCTCACGGCGCGCATCAATGGCCTGACGGACCATTTCAAGGCCAACAAGAAAGACAACCATTCCCGCCGGGGCCTGCTGACCATGGTCGCCACCCGCCGGAAGCTCCTTGATTACGTCAAGGGCAAGGATGAGACTCGGTATTCTAAGCTCATCACGGAACTCGGCATCCGCCGCTAGTTCCAAAACAGGCCGGCCAGGCAATAGGGCCATGGCGGGCTTTTCGTATGTGAAAGAAAGACAGACATGTTCAATACGCAATCCGTGTCGCTGGAATGGGCCGGCCGCACACTCATGATCGAGACGGGCCACGTGGCGCGTCAGGCTGACGGCGCCGTTATGGTTACCTATGGCGACACCACCCTTCTCGCGACCGCCGTCTTCGCAAAGTCGGCCAAGCCGGGTCAGGACTTCTTCCCGCTGACCGTCAACTACCAGGAAAAATATTTCGCTGCCGGCCGCATCCCCGGGGGCTTCTTCAAGCGTGAAGGCCGCCCGACCGAGAAAGAGACGCTGACGTCGCGCCTCATCGACCGGCCGATCCGCCCGCTGTTCGTCAACGGCTTCAAGAACGAAGTCCAGGTCATCATCACCGTTCTCTCGTACGACCTCGAGAATGACGGCGACGTGATCGGCATGATCGGCGCCTCTGCCGCTCTCGTGCTTTCCGGCGCCCCGTTCATGGGTCCGATCGGCGCCGCGCGCGTTGGCTATATCAACGGCCAGTATGTCATCAACCCGACGGTTGCCGAACTCGAGGAGTCCGAGCTTGACCTCGTCCTCGCCGGCACGACCGACGCCGTGATGATGGTGGAATCGGAAGCTTACGAACTCTCAGAAGAAATCATGCTTGGCGCCGTTGTCGCCGGACATGACGCGATGCAGCCGGTGATCGAAGCCATCATCGCGCTCGCCGAGAAAGCGGCCAAGACTCCCTTCGATTTCGAAGCCGAAGACAATTCCGCTTCCGTCAAGGCGATCGAGAAGATCGTCGGCAAGGACTTGTCGAAAGCCTACAAGATCACCGCGAAAGGTGAGCGTTATGCTGCCGTCGGAGCGGCGCGCGACAAGGCAAAAGCTGCCCTTGTCGGCTCCGAAGATGCGCCCGGCGAAATGACCGCCGAACTATTCAAGACCGCATTCAAGGAAGCCGAAGCTTCGGTGGTGCGCGGCGACATCCTGAAAACAGGTGAGCGCATCGACGGCCGCAAGCTGGACGAGATCCGTCCGATCGTGGCCGAGGCAGGCTTCCTGCCCCGCACGCACGGTTCGGCATTGTTCACGCGCGGCGAAACGCAGGCGATCTGCGTGACAACGCTCGGAACGTCCGATGACGAACAATACATCGAAGGCCTGGACGGCACCCGCAAGGAAAAGTTCATGCTGCACTATAACTTCCCTCCGTACTCGGTCGGGGAGACAGGCCGCCTCGGCGGCGCCGGGCGCCGCGAGATCGGCCATGGCAAGCTGGCATGGCGCGCGCTGCAGGCCGTCCTGCCGAAGCATGAAGACTTTCCGTACACGATCCGTCTTGTCTCCGAGATCACCGAGTCCAACGGCTCGTCCTCGATGGCAACGGTCTGCGGCTGCTCCCTCGCCATGATGGATGCCGGTGTGCCGATCACGCGCCCCGTGTCCGGCATCGCCATGGGCCTCATCCTCGAAGGCAAGGACTTTGCCGTCCTCTCCGACATCCTCGGCGACGAGGACCACCTCGGCGACATGGACTTCAAGGTGGCCGGTACGGAGAAGGGCATCACCTCGCTCCAGATGGACATCAAGGTCGCCGGCATCACGCGCGAGATCATGGGCAAGGCCCTAGATCAGGCGAAAGGTGGCCGTCACCACATCCTCGGCGAAATGGCGAAGGGTCTTTCCTCCGCCCGCGGCAAGCTCGCCGACACCGCCCCGCAGATGGAAATCATGAAGGTCCCGGTCGACAAGATACGTGACGTGATCGGTTCCGGCGGCAAGGTCATCCGCGGCATCGTCGACGAGACGGGCGCCAAGGTGAACATCGAGGACGACGGCACGGTGCAGATCTCGGCGCTCGACCGCAAATCGATCGACGCCGCCATCAATATGATCCGCGGTATTACGGCGGAAGCCGAGATCGGCCAAGTCTACGAGGGCAAGGTCGTGTCGATGAAAGACTTCGGCATCTTCGTGAACTTCTTCGGTCCCAAGGACGGTCTCGTCCACGTCTCCCAGATGGCCAACAAGCGCATTGGCCATCCGAAAGAGATGGTCAAGGAAGGCGACAAGGTCTGGGTGAAGCTGATGGGCCTCGACGAACGCGGCAAGGTCCGCCTCTCGATGAAGGTCGTCGATCAGGAGACCGGCAAGGAAATCGAAGGCGCTGACGCCGGCGAGTAATCGCCCCCCAGCCTGGAAAACCGGAAGGGCCGCTCCTTGTGGGGCGGCCCTTTTTCAGGACAAAGCCTGCAATAGGGCAAAAGGACGTCCGAGATGTCGAAGAAAAAAGCGTTCCTGATCGCGATGTCCGGCGGCTCCGGCTCCGGCAAGTCCACGCTGGCGGTGGCGCTGCTGGAGCGGCTCGGGCCCGGCAAGGCGGTGATGTTCGGTGAGGACGCCTATTACCATCCGATGACCTTCTACGGCGCTCCGAAAGGCGAGGACGAGCAGCATGCTCTGGTGAAGGGCATCAACTACGACGACCCGAAATCCAAGGAGGTCGATCACCTTGTCTCGGACCTGAAGGCCCTGAAGGCCGGCGAAGCCGTCGACCAGCCGATCTATGACTACGAACTTCACGACCGCTCGAAGAAGACCCGCCGGATCGAGTCCGCGCCGGTGCTGATCCTCGAGGGCATCCACGCCCTTTCCATGCCGAAGATCCGCACCCTCATCGACCTGTCGGTCTATGTCGATACGCCGGATGACCTGCGCCTCGCGCGCCGCATCCGCCGCGACGTGATCGAACGCGGCCGCACGGTGGACTCTGTGCTGATGCAATACATGTCCACCGTCCGCGCCGCGCACTACCGCTTCACCTATCCCGCCATGTTCGAGGCCGATCTGGTGATCGCCGACGAAGGCGTGCCCGCCTACGGCGACGTGAAGCCCTCCGCCGATGCCATCGAGCGGATGCTGGCGCCGGTTCTCTCGCGCCTTCAGACGGCCGGTGTGATCTGACCGGTGAACACCCCCCGCGAGATATGCTAGACAAGGCTCTGCATGCGCGGCTTTCTCGTCCTTGTCCTGATACTTCTGGCGGGCCCGCCGGCTCTGGCCTGCGACCTGCGCACGATGGGCCGCCCGGCCGATGTGGCAGGCTATGTGGAACGCGGGGCCGATTGCCTCGCCGAGCCGCCGGAGGGTTTTGCCTTTGACGCGGCGCTGGAGGCGGGCTTCCTCAGTCGCGTGAACGCCGAGCGCCGGGCGGCAGGGCTCGCGCCCGTCCAGGCCCGCGGCGAACTCGGCGCCGCCGCCCGCTTTCACTCGCTCGACATGGCGGTTAATTCCTTTTTCGGCCATGAGGGTCCGGACGGGCGCGCCAGCGACGACCGCGTCGCCGCCTTCGACCGCACCGCGCTCGCGGACTTCTCGGCCGAGAATGTCGCCACCGTATCGAAATCCTCGGGCCTGATGGACCCGGACTATGCGCTGGACCGGCTGCACGAGAACCTGATGAACAGCCCCGGTCACCGTGTGAACATCCTGCATCCCAAGGCGACCCATGTGGCCTTCGGCGTGGTGCGCACGAAAAGCGGCGTCTGGGTCACGCAGGTGTTCCTGCGCCTGTCGGGCACGTTGCCGGAAGCCGCGCCGCTGCGCCTGTCGGAAACCTCGCTCCTGCGTGCGCCGAAGGGACTCGAGGGGTGGAAGTTCGTGCGTTTCGATCTGGTCACGGAGGAAGGCGAATCTGTCCCCGCCATGCAGCTGCCGCCCGGGAAAGCCGACGCCCGCCTCGCCGCCTATGCCACCCAGCCCGGCGAAGACCGGCTGTCGTTCTATTGGATCCGGTTTCTCGGGCCGGCGGTAACCGTCACGCCCTAGGGCGGCGCGCCGCCGCAGCACCCCGCTCTTCGGCCTGTTTCAGCCTGGCCGCAATCGTCTCAGGTCCCGCCTCCTTCACCGTGCCCACCTGCAGTGTACGGACGGATTCTACGCCCGCAAACTTCAGCATGAGGTTCTCCACCTGAAGCTTGGCCGGGCGGCCGTAGGAGAGCTGGTCGAACTAGGTCGGGCCATCCGCCATCATCAGCACGTCGGCAGAGCGGCCCGTCAGCAGTTTGTCCCACCACGGATTTTCTCGTGATAGCGCATCGCAAATCCGGGCAGGCAGGCGCAGTCGATCACGCCTTTCATCTTCGCCGGCATGCTCCCCCACCATCGCGGATAGGCCCAGCACAGGTGGTTCGCCCACATTATGCTTGCCCGCCAATCTTCGAGGCAGGGCTCCAGCGTCTTGCGGGCATGGTAGCCATCCTGGCGGTCAGGGTCGAACTGCATGTCCGACACGCGCATCCGGCGCGTTTCAGCGCCCGCGCCTTGCGCGCCACGCTCATACGCGTCCGCCATGCCATGGCTCAGCGAAGTCGCGCGCGGATAGCCGACCCAGATGAAGATGCGTGCCGGCTGGATCCGGCCCCCTCGTTCTTCTTGCAAGGACTAAACGAAGGAGCCGAGACTGGCTGGCAATTGTCCGGCTGCGACCGGACAAGCCTCAGTCCTCGCCGCTTGATGCGGCAGGGTTTGCCCGCGCTCGAGGCAGTGGGCCCCGGCGTTTCAGCTTGCGGAGAAGGTCGAGCCTCACGTCGCTATAGCGCCAGCCCTCCCGGGTGAAGCAATCGGCCTCGATGATCTTGGCGCCGTCGCCATGCTTGACGTCAATCCATCCGCCTTGCGCTGACAGGTGCGGCACACGCTGTTCCTCGCGTGAAATATCCCTTGTGTTGAGTGTCCAGCTTTGCGCCGTGCTTTCAAAGCAGCGGGCACACAAGAACGTGTCCGGCCCGCATTCGCGCCGGGGCGTCGCTCTTGTCGGCCTGCCTCGCACGGAATGCTCCGTGCACGTGCGGCAGGCCCTCCAGCGGGACCCGGACAGGTTGAGACACATAGGCGCTCTGGTTAGGCGCGCAGATTTGCGTGAAGGCCGGACAAGGTCAAGTCCTGATGGGATCGTCAGGGTTCGGCCTATTCCTCTTCCGCCGCATCCGGCACGCCCACCACGTGGAAGCCCGCGTCGACGTGGATCACTTCGCCGGCGATCGAGCGGCCGAGGGGGGAGAGCAGGTAAAGCGCGCAGCCCGCGACGCCTTCCATGCTGGTGTCTTCCTTCAGGAGGGACCAGCTGCGCCCAGTGCCCATCAGGCTCTTGCCGCCCCTGATGCCGGCGAGCGACAGCGTGCGCATGGCGCCGGCGGAGATCGCGTTGACGCGGATACCTTGTGGGCCGAGGTCGCGCGCGGCGTAGCGGGTGGAGGCTTCGAGTGCAGCCTTGGCGACACCCATCACGTTGTAGGAGGGCACAGTCCGCTCGGCGCCGAGATAGGTCATGCAGATGATCGAGCCGCCCGCCGTCATAAGTTTGGAGGCACGGCGGGTGCAGTCGATAAAGCTGTACACGGAAATATCCATGGCGCGGCGGAAGCCTTCGCGCGTGGTGTTCGCCACCATCGAGCCCTGCAGCTCCTCCTTGCCCGCGAAGGCAATCGAGTGAACGAGGAAATCGATTCGACCCCATTTCGCTTTTACGGCGGCGAAGGCTGCGTCCATGCTTGCGTCATCGGTGACGTCGGCGGGGACCATGAAGTCCATGCCGATCGACTCGACCAGCGGGCGCACCCGGCGCTCGAGGTTTTCGCCCTGATAGGTGAAGGCGATTTCGGCGCCCTGCGCGGCGAGCTGGCTGGAGATACCCCAGGCGATGGAGTTCTGGTTGGCGACGCCCATCACGATGCCGCGCTTGCCCTTCATCAGGTCGCCCTTGGGCATGTTCCAGTCATCGGCCATCGGGGGCTCCCTTGGTTGATTTGAGGTCTGCGGCGAGGGCTAGGCGGGCCCGCGGGGCGCGTCAAGTTTCCGGCATGCTTCCTGCAACTCGCGGTCACCACCGAGGGGCGCTTGCCCCCTTCGAGCTGCCGGGAGCCATCATGCGTGTCGCCATCGCCATCTTCGTGATCGTCGGCATTTTTCTTGAGCCGGCTTGGTCACAGGTCCTTCCGGCCGCCGGTTTCTGAACTCGCCTGAAAGGCGAATTCAGTCCACGGGTCCGAGCCGTCTTGTAGACGGTTTCTGGACGGGTGTTACGCGTCCTTTTCGAGGTTCTTGAGGCCGACTTTCATGTCGAGCGCGGTATAGACGTGCTCGCCGTCGACATAGACGCGGCCGTCAGCGATGCCGAGGTTCAGCTTGCCGCGCCGGACGCGCTTGATGTCGATCTCGTAGCGCACGAGCTTCTTGTCCGGCGTGATCTCGCCCGTGAACTTCACTTCGCCGACGCCCAGCGCGCGGCCCTTGCCGGAGCTGCCGGACCAGCCGAGCCAGTAGCCTACGGCCTGCCACATGGCGTCAAGTCCGAGGCAGCCGGGCATCACGGGGTCGCCCGGGAAGTGGCATTTGAAGAACCAGAGGTCCGGGGTGATGTCGAGTTCGCCGACCACATGGCCCTTGCCGAACGGACCGCCATCGGTGCTGATCTCGGTGATCCGGTCCATCATCAGCATCGGCGGTTCGGGCAACTGGGCGTTACCGGGACCGAAATAGCCGCCTTTGCCGCTGAGCAGGAGATCTTCCTTCGAATAGGAAGACTTGGGGGTGTGGAAATCATGCGGACCAGGCATTGGTTCTATCCTGTGAAAGGCGCTGACACAGCGGCCTTCCCACCGCCTGCCGGCAGTAAAGTCAACCTTTTGTGGCGCTGGCGCCCCAGAGTTGATCACGCGGTGCCCAGCCCCGGAAGCGGCTGGCCGTGACCTGACACATGGCGGCGTCGCAGGTTCCCAGCTGCACCAGTACGCCCGCCGCGACCGACGCCACATCATCACTGTCCGGCGCCCGGCCGGCTTTTAGCACAAAATCGCCAAGTGCAAGGGCGTTCTGCTGGCCCGCCAGCTGGGTTTTCTTGATCCAGACCTCGTCGCCCATCGGGTCGCGGACATAGCGCCAGTCCCCGCTTTCCTTGACGATCAGCATCGGCAGGCCCTTGCGGGCGTATTCCCACTGCACCTTGTAGTCTTCGCTCGGCCCCTTGCGGCCGTTCACCTTCTCATGTTTCAGCGTCTCGAACCGCGGCACGGGCTTGCCGGAAAACCGGCTGATCGTCACCTCGGCCCCGGTTTCAGCCCCGGTTTGAGCCATGGCTGGCGCCGGGGCGAGGGCCGCAACAAGAAAGGCGAGTGCAAGTACTGCCCTTTTCATGTGCAGCGATCCTCAATTTCCGGGAGGCGTAACTGTACAACGCCTTACATGAATCCGAGGTAAAACAGCGGGTCATTGGCGCGGCGCAGATGCTCTGGTAAGCGACAATGACAACAAAAAGATTCCACGGGAGTCCCATGCCGGCATCGAAGCTCAAAGTCGTCGTCACCCGCAAGCTGCCGGCTCCGGTAGAACTGCGGATGAAAGAACTGTTCGACGCCCGCCTGAACGAGACGGATACCCCCCTGACGACCGAGCAACTCGCAGAGGCGATGCAGACGGCGGACGTGCTGGTGCCCACCGTGACCGACCGGATCGACGGCCGCCTGATGGCGCGCGCGGGCGAGAAGTTGCGCCTGATCGCCCAGTTCGGGGCGGGGGTGGACAACATTGACGTCGCCAGCGCCGTGCAGCGCGGCATCACGGTCACCAACACCCCGGGCGTGCTGACCGATGATACAGCCGACGTGGCGATGGCGCTGATCCTCGCCGTTCCGCGCCGACTGCATGAGGGCGTGCAGATCATGGAGAGCGGCAAGTTCGACGGCTGGACGCCGACCTGGATGATGGGCCGCCGCCTTTCCGGCAAGCGGCTCGGCATAATCGGCATGGGCCGCATCGGACAGGCCGTTGCCCGCCGTGCCAAGGCGTTCGGTATGCAGATTCACTACCACAACCGCAAGCCCGTGGGCCCCCGTATCGAGGAAGGCCTCGAGGCAACTTACTGGGACTCGCTCGACCAGATGCTGGCGCGGATGGACATCGTCTCGGTCAACTGCCCGCACACGCCGGCAACCTTCCACCTGATCAATGCGCGCCGTCTCGCGCTGATGAAGCCGGATGCCTACATCATCAACACGGCGCGCGGCGAAGTGATCGACGAGGCTGCGCTCGCCCGCGCCATTCGCGGCGGCAAGCTTGCGGGCGCCGGGCTCGACGTGTTCGAGCGCGAGCCATCGGTAAACCCCGACCTCGTCGGCCTGCCCAACGTGCTGCTGCTGCCGCACATGGGCTCGTCCACGATCGAGGGGCGCACCGAGATGGGCGAGAAGGTGATCATCAACATTAAGACCTTCGCCGACGGCCACCGCCCGCCAGACCGCGTGATCCCCGCAATCCTCTAGCGTTCCGGAGTGCAGCTGAGCCCCGCTCAAGGCCGCTCACGCCTTTGCGTGCCCTGCTCTAGTCCGCCCTTTCGGGCAGGGTATCTAGGGCGACATCCTGCACGCCGTAGACGCGCGTGGTGAGGAATGCCCGCAGGTCTCCGGCGGAGAGATCGGCAATCTCTTCCTGGGGCAGGTGGCCGACGCCGGGATACAGCAGCAGCTGGGCGCCCGGGATCGCGGCCGCGAACTGTTCGCCGTGCTGGTAGGGGATCACCTTGTCTTGTTCGCCGTGCATCACGAGGGTCGGCGTGGTGATGCCTGCCAGAAGTTCGGCCGACGCCTCCCGGCGCTCGCCGCGGCCGGAGACGATCTGGAGCAGCGCCTCGCGGTGGCAGGGCGCCCGCGCGAGGCTGGCATAGCGTTCGACCATTTCGTCGGTCACGAAGCCCGGATCGCCGAAACTGTCTTCCAGACCGCCGCGGATCAGGGAGGAGAGATCGAGATCCTTCATCACACGCTGCGCCAGGTCGATCTGCAGCAAGCGGAAGACCAGCGGGCGCTCTTTGCTGTCCGTCCCGGTGCGCGGCCATCCCCCAGCGTCTACCAGTACGAGGCCGTCGAGCCGCTGGGGATAGGCCAGCGCATAATTCCAGGCTGCAGCGCCCCCCATCGAATTACCGGCCAGGGTGAACCGGTTAATCTCGAGGGTATTGGCCACGCGGTTGATCGTTTCGATAAATTGCGTCGGACCGATTTCTGCATTGTCGATGCAGCGCGAAAGCCCATGGCCGGGCAGGTCGATGCTGATCACGCGGTAATCGCGCTTCAGGTTGTCGACCCAGGCCTCCCAGGTGTGCAGCGAGGCGGAGAAGCCGTGGACCAGAATGATCACCTTGCCGTCGCGCGGGCCGACATCGCGGAAATGCACACGCATTTCCTCGCCGAAGGTGAGATAGCGGCTATCAATATTAGCGTAGATCGTCTCGAGCTGCTCGTAGGGAATGTCTTCTCGGCGGAGCGTCATCCAACCGGCGAAGAGAATTACACCCAAGGTGAGGAAGACAGCGAGGAAGCGTCGAAACATGGCAGTGCGCAACTTTCAAACTCGTATCTGCGGGAGATAACGCCCTTGGACGGCGCGCTGTCAAACCCTCAGTTCAGGCCTTGCAGACTGGACACTGCAGATCGCGGCGCAGAGTGAGGGTCCGCAGGTTGGCCGCCAGCCCCTCGATGAGCAACAGCCGGCCGATCAGGGGCTCGCCCGCGCCGGTGATCAGCTTGATCACTTCCAGCGCCATCGCCGAACCTGTCAGACCTGTAACCGGCCCCACGACGCCCACCTCGTCGCAGGCCTCGGCCGCCGGCGGCGCCTCCGGCACCCAGCACTGGTAGCAGGGGGCATCTGCAACGCAGCCGGAGGCGAATACGCCGACCTGCCCGGTCCATCCGCTTGCGGCGCCGGAAACAAGCGGGCGGCGCGATGTGTGCGCGAGACGGTTCAGCGCAAAGCGTGTGGCAAAGTTGTCGGAGGCGTCCACGAGGATTTCGCCCGCAGGCGCATCGCCGTCCGTGAAGCGGCACGCCTGCGCTGTGATCGTCAGTGCAGGATCAATTGCGCGCAGCCGTGCGGCGAGGGTGGCCGCCTTTCCGGCGCCGGTGTCGGCATCGGCGAACTGTATCTGCCGCTGAAGGTTTGACCGGTCGACATGGTCATCGTCCCACAACTCTATCCGGCCCACTCCGGCCGCTGCAAGGTAGAGCGCACACGGCCCGCCCAGCGCGCCGGCGCCAATGATAGAAACCGAGGCCGCGCGCAGTTTCTGCACGCCAGGCCCGCCGATCTCCTTCAGCAGGATATGGCGCTTGTGGCGATCGATGTCGGCGGACGCAAGGCTCATGGCGCGGGTCTCAGCGCGGTTGAGGAGAGGGATTTTCCGGGCGCCCTGAGATACACCCAGGCCGGCGGCGAGAGGCCGGGCAGCGTTCCGGCATCGCGCTCGGCAATGCGCGCATCTCCGAAATGACGGGTGAAAGGTAGCGCTCGCGTCATGCGGGTCCCCGGACGGGAGACGATGGCAATCGGCACGCTCGCGGCGATTGCCTGCCAGTCTTTCCAGAGATGAAAGCTTGCGGCGCTGTCGGCGCCCATCAGCCAGACGAAGCGCGCTTCAGGTTCCATTTTTTGCAGTATACGGACTGTATCATCCGTGTAGGTCAGTCCGAGTTGATACTCCACATCCGTCACGAACATGCCGCTCCCTTGCGCGACGAACCGGGCGGACTTGAGGCGCGTTTCATATGATCCGTGTTCGGATTTCAAAGGATTGCCGCGCGCGACTATCCACCAGACGCCATCAAGCCGCAGGCGCTTCATGGCGGTTTCCGCGACGTGGAGGTGGCCGGCATGCGCGGGATTGAAACTGCCGCCGAGAAGGCCGATGCGCCGGCCGGCTGCGGGGCCGGGCAGGATTGCGCGTTTCAAGGGCGGATCTGTCCCGTGCCGCGTACGACATATTTATACGTCGTCAGCTGCTCCGCGCCAACCGGTCCGCGTGCGTGAATGCGGCCTGTGGCGATGCCGATCTCGGCGCCGAAACCGAACTCGGCGCCATCAGCAAACTGGGTGGAGGCATTATGCAGCACGATGGCGCTGTCGACGCGGGCGAGGAAGGCCTCGGCAGAGGCCGTGTCCTCGGTGATGATGGCGTCGGTATGGCCTGACGACCAGCGCGCGATATGGGCGAGCGCGCCTTCCAGTCCGTCCACGACGGCAACCGACAGGATCGGCGCGAGGTATTCAGTTGCCCAGTCTTCTTCCGCCGCCGACGTGATGTGCGGCAGCAGGGCGCAGCTGCGGCGGTCGCCGCGCAGTTCGCAGCCTGCTTCTTCCAGCGCTGCCGCGATCTTCGGCAGCAGCGTGCCTGCAACCGCGACGTCGATCAGCAGCGTCTCCGTCGAACCGCATACGCCGGTGCGGCGCATCTTGGCATTGACGACGATGTCCACAGCCTTTGCAGGGTCAGCGGCGCCGTCCACATAGGTATGGCACAGGCCTTCGAGATGGCCGATCACCGGCACCCGCGCTTCGGCCTGCACACGCTCGACCAGGGTGCGCCCGCCGCGCGGCACGATCACGTCGAGCGCGCCGCCGAGACCTGCGAGCATGTGCCCGACAGCGTCTCGGCTAGTGGTCTCGACCAGCTGGATCGTATCAGCCGGAAGGCCTTCCTGCGTGAGCGCGGCCCGCATGGCGCCAGCGAGGGCGCGGGACGAATGGATGCTTTCCGAGCCGCCGCGCAGGATGGCGGCGTTGCCGGAGCGAAGGCACAATGCGCCCGCATCGGCCGTAACGTTCGGGCGGCTCTCATAGATGATGCCGATGACGCCAAGCGGCACGGCGACGCGCGTGATGTCGAGGCCGTTTGGCCGGCTCCAGCGGCCGAGTTCCCTGCCGACCGGATCGGGCAGGGCGGCAACGGTGCCGACGCCGGCGGCGATCGCTTCGACGCGGCCTGCATCAAGCGCGAGACGGTCCAGCATCGATGGGGCGAGATCCTTGGCGGCCGCCGCCGCCATGTCCTCGGCGTTGGCCTTGAGGATGTCCGGCGCAGCGGCGCGGATCGCGGCAGCGATGGCGGCGAGGCCGCGCGTCCGGTCAGCGGCGGTCATCAGGGCGAGCGCGCGCGACGCGGTCCGGGCCTGTACGCCCATGGCATGCATGAGCTCGGCAAGGACAGCGTCCGGGGGTGGGGCAGCAAGGGTCATAACAGGCAGGGATGTGCCGCAAATGGGCGCCAGCCGCAAGGTTTGGCCGAGAGCGATTGCGGAAATCAGCACCCGGCGCGTCCGGACGCGACGTGTTCCCCGCTTAGCGCAACGCGGAAACCATACTGGCGGTCGCGCGTCGAGACAGACAGCCGGGCCCGGTTGGCCGAACGGTGGGCGGCCGGACTGCTCTTGATCGATCCGCCGCGTACAACCCGGCGGCTGCAATCGCCGCTGGTCACCGCACTGCCATTGGCAGGCGCGCCGGCATAACCACTGACGTAGCAGTCCTCCACCCATTCGCCGACATTGCCGGGCATGCCCTGCAGGCCGAACATGTTCTCCGGCAGGCTGGCGGCTTCGCGGATCCTGTCGCGTGGCGCCTGGGCGGCATCAAACTTGTTGCCCCACCAGTCGGCCGTGTTGGTCCCTGCCCGCGCGGCGTATTCCCATTTGGCCTCGGTTGGCAGGCGATCGGCGTTGCCGGTTTCCGCCGACAGCCACTTCACATAGTCCCCGGCGTCCTTCTACGAGATCGCGGCTGCGGGCATCGCATCGCCGACGCCCGGCGGATCGCGATCGCACTTGCAGCCGCCATCCTCGACGCAGGCACGCCACTGTCCCATCGTAATTTCGGTCTTGCTGAGCGCGAAGGGTTTCAGGGTGACTTCCCGAAAAGGGCCTTCAACCGGATCGCGGCCGACTTCGGTGACCGGCGAGCCCATGACGAAGGTTCCGCCCGGGAGCGCAACCATGGCAGGGCAGATCTCGCAGACGGGCACGGGCGGCGGCTCCCGTGCAGGAGCTGCTTCGGCCGGAACTTCAGGTTCGGCGATGGTTGTTTCCGCAGCCGCGATCTGCAAAGCCGGAATTTCGGGCAGGTGGACTGCGGATGTACTTTCCGACCCGGTAACCCCGGCAATTGCGTCCGGGGGCATCGCTTCCTCGTTGGCGGGCAGGAGTTGCGAGACAGCCTAGCCGGCCAGGATGACTGCTACCGCGCCGCCGATCAGGACGAATACGGAGGATCCGGATTTTTTGGCGGGCGCAGCGGTTTTGACCGGCATTGACTGGGCGTGCGGTACGGCGGAGGCCGGTCTGGGCGCGGCCGGTGCGGCTGCTTTCGGTGGCGGGGTCAACGCAGCAGGCTGCGGCATTGCGGCAGGGGCGGCAACGCGGCACGCGCATCCGCGCGGGTGAGCGCCGCGATGCGGTTGCGCACAAGGTCGGAATAATGGCCGTCCGGATAGCGTTTCAGGCAGGCTTCGAAATCTGCCTCGTCGCTTGTGTCCTTCACGGAGGACCAGAAGGTCGGCGCCAACATGTTATCGCCCGCGTGGCCCTGCGCCGGAGGGGTCGCGGCCTGTTCGGCGGCGCGCCGGATGTCGCGCACGAATTCCTTCCAGCGCGGATCAGTCCGGTCTCCCTCCCAGCCGACAAGATCGGCCGACTGTGTCTGTTTGAACATGATGGGCCGGTCGACATTCTCCATCATTGCGGGAACCAGCACCGAGGTGCGCTAGCCCAGTTTCGCCTCGGCGCGGACCAATTTCGATTTTACCGACACCGCCGACCAGAGCACACCACGACGTCGGCATCCCGGAGCATGCCTTCGGTAACCTCGTCATAGGTCTGCCCGGCTCGCAGCACCTTCTCCCACCAGACGGAAAAACTTTCGGCGATCAGCGCCTCTGCCACCAACTGCGCTTTCGGGCGATCCGCCCGGCTGTGGGAAAGGAAAATGTCCGCCATCGGTCTGTCCCCACTCCGCATGCTCATGCCAGCTCCCGCGTGAGGGGAGCGTTTGCACAGAATCCCCGGCGCCAAAGAGCTTGCAGCCCGGCACTTGCGGTGAGCGGCCCGCGAGGGGCTGACAGGTGCGGGAAATGCCGTAAGTTCAGCTCCAAAGAGACGTATCAATCATACCCGGAGGAAACCCATGATCGACATTGAGGCAATGCCCTACCTGGCAGACATCGCGCGCGTGCAGGCAGAACGGCGCCCGAGTGAAGCCGCGCTCTGGTTCGAGGGCAAGGCGACCAGCTATGGCGAGCTCGACGCGCGCACCAACCAGGTTGCCAATGGCCTCCTCGCGCTCGGCATCCAGCCAGGCGACCGGATCGGCTATCTCGCCAAGAATACCGACGTCTATTACGAGATGCTGTTCGGCGCGGCCAGGGCGCGCGCGGTTATGAACGGTGTCAACACGCGTCTCGCCCCGCCGGAAGTGAAGTTCATCCTGTCCGACGCGCGGGCGAAGGTGCTGTTCGTCGGCAAGGATTTCTACGCCATGATCGACCAGATCAAGGCCGAACTGCCGGATTTGAAACGCATTATCACGCTCGATGGAGACCGCGAGGACTGGGACTTCTACCCGTCATGGCGCGGCTCGAAGGCGGCGACAAATCCCGGCCTCACGGTGCGCGGCGATGATGATGTCATCCAGCTCTACACCTCGGGCACCACCGGTCTGCCGAAGGGCGTGCAGCTGACCAACGACAATTACCGCGCCTTCTTCACGCAGGCCGGCTTGCTTGAATGGTCGAGCTATGACGCCGGCGAAGCGGTGATGAACGCGATGCCGCAATTCCATGTCGCGGGAGTCAACGTCGGCGTGCTGGCCACGCTGCAGGGCGCCAAGACCGTGATCCTGCGCGATATTGATCCGCAGCTGATCCTGAAGCTGATCCCGGAGCACAAGATCGCGCACGCCTTCTGGGTGCCGGCGGTGATCCTGATGCTGACGCAGCAGAAGAATATCCGCGAGGTCGATTTCTCCTGCCTGAAGCAGGTGTTCTATGGCGCCTCGCCGATCTCGGAGGCGCTGCTGCGCACCGCGGTGGAGATCATGGACGCGCGCTTCACGCAGCTCTACGGCCTCACCGAAACGCTTGGCGCCGGTACTTTCCTGCCGCCGGAAGCGCATGACCCCGCCTGGGGCAAGCTGCGCTCCTGCGGCGTACCCTGGCCGGGCGCGGTGGTGCGGGTCGTGGACGGGGCGGGCAAGCCCGTGCCGACCGGCGAAGTCGGCGAGATCGTCATCAAGTCCAGCTTCGTGATGAAGGGCTACTGGAACCGCGAGGACGCCACGAAAGACGCCGTGCGCGAGGGATTCTTCCATACCGGCGACGCGGGATATTTCGATGAGGACGGCTTCCTCTACATCCACGACCGGGTGAAGGACATGATCGTCTCCGGCGGCGAGAACATCTATCCGGCCGAGGTCGAGAACGCGATCTTCGGCGCGCCGGGCGTGGCGGATGTCGCGGTCATCGGCGTGCCGGACGAGAAGTGGGGCGAGGCCGTGAAGGCCATCGTTGTGAAAAAGCCCGGCGAGGAGCCGACGGCCGAAAGCGTCATTGCCTGGGCCAAGGAGCGCATCGCCGCCTACAAGGCACCGAAGACGGTGGACTTTATCGACGCCCTGCCGCGCAACCCCTCCGGCAAGATCCTTCGCAAGGACCTGCGCGAGCCCCACTGGAAAGGCATGACGCGCCGCGTGGGATGAGTGCGGCGATCAGTTCGCCAGTTTCATCCAATCGCGCGCGGCCTGAAGGGCGAGCTTCACTTCCGTGGAGGTCAGCATTTCGGCCATGTCCTGGCGCAGCGCCCGGGCATCCTCGTGGCCGCGTGCGGCGGCGAGGTTGAACCATTTGTGCGCTTCCACGAGATTGATCTCGGTGCCTGTGCCGGTCGCGAAGGCGAGGCCGGCGCGGTAGAGATCTTCGGGCAGGGAGTGGGCGCCGATCAGCGCGCCGGGCTCCACGGGGATATCTGAATAAGCCATTCTAGTCGTCCTTTGACACCACTCGCAGCAGGCTGGGATTTTCCCCTGTCCGGGCTGCAATTCATTCACCTGCCAGACCATCCGGCAACGGATGAAACGTGACGCCAAGGGATTTGAACATGGTTAATTTCGCGCGCCCCGGAAGGCGGGTTCGTGAACGCTGAGGTCGTTGCTGTTAGGACCTGCGCCGCAGGCGGACTTTTCAGTCGATTCCCGGATAGCGGCTGAACGCGGGCAGGGCATGGATATGCGTGGTCCAGCCAGGCTGCTCGGCGGTCTGAACCTGTGCGCCGGGCGGGTAGGCAGACGGATCATCGAGCGTGATCGATTGCACATCGACGAGCCCTGGCAGGAAGGTCTCGTTCACGTAGAACAGGCCCGTGCCGCACTGGCTGCAGAACCGGCGGAAGCTTTCGCCGGACGAATTGATGGTTGCCGGCGTGCCCTTGGTGATCTTCAGGTTGCCGGCCGGCATCACCGCCCAGGCGACCATCGGCGCGCCGGCGCTCATCTGGCAGTCCCGGCAATGGCAGATCGCCACCCGGTCCGGCGCGGCATTCAGTTTATACCTAATAGCGCCGCACTGGCAGCCACCTGTGATCAACATGACACTCTCCTCATGTTCATGATTTGTTCAAAATCGCAGTGCCCGCCGCGAAAGTCAAAATGAAAATCCCCGCAGGCCCATCGGCCCACGGGGATTTCCTCGATTTAGTTTCGATATTCCGACCGGTCGCGGCGTTTATCCGAAAACCGGTCCCGCTTTTCGGATCGCCGCTCCAGGCCCGAAATCAGGCGGCGATCTTCTTCTTGGCCAGCGACTTGGCGAGTTTTTCCATCGCCTTGACCTTGTCGATGTTCTCGACGGCGGCCAGTTCACGGGCCATCCGGTCCAGGGCGCTCTCATAGAGCTGGCGCTCCGAGTAGGACTGTTCCGGCTGGTCGTCGCCGCGGTGCAGGTCGCGCACGACCTCCGCGATCGAGATCAGGTCGCCCGAATTGATCTTCGCTTCGTATTCCTGGGCACGCCGCGACCACATGGTGCGCTTTATGCGGGCCTTGCCGCCGAGCGTCTTCAGTGCGTCATCGACCAGTTTCGAGCCGGCCAGAGCACGCATGCCAGAGGCTTCGGCGCGGTTGGTAGGCACGCGCAGTATCATCTTGTCCTGATCGAAGGCAACAACATAGACCTCGAGCGCCATGCCGGCGACCGTCTGTTTCTCGACAGCGGTGATCCTGCCGACGCCGTGAGCCGGGTAGACAACGCTTTGCCCGACCTCGAACGCCAAAGTCCGAGTCTCTGCTTTTTTCGCCATTCTGAATTGACCCTTTTGCTACACACACTTAAGCGAAATCTTCCCAGCCCAACGCCCTCGTTGAGGTACTGAGTTAGGGATTCCCAATGCTCTAGGCTTGTTTATCAGGATCGATGTTTAGCATGATTTTGACGCATTTACAACAGTTCCGCGCAGGCCGGAGCGAAATGTAAACGTTTTGGAATCAAGCGCCTCGTTGACTTTTGAGGCACCTTGCAAGCTGTAGCGGCTGCAGGGGGAATCACTGCCCTGGCCCGCCTCAGTCTCCCGATCCGGGGTTCGGGCTGAAGTATTTTTCCAGCTTCCCGGTCTCCTGCGCGAATTTTTCGCGGTCCTCCGGCGGCGCCTTCAGCCGGGTGATGTTGGGCCAGATCTTGGCATACTCGGTGTTCAGCTTCAGCCACTTGCTGTCGGGATCGTCTTCCGTGTCAGGCTTGATCGCCTCCACAGGGCATTCCGGTTCGCACACTCCGCAGTCGATGCACTCATCGGGGTGGATGACGAGCATGTTCTCGCCTTCATAGAAACAGTCGACCGGGCAGACCTCGACGCAATCTATGTATTTGCAGCGGATGCAGGCATCGACAACGATGTAGGTCATGGGCGCAACGGTCTCTCGGGGCAGGTTCGGGTCGAGCTAGCCAATTGGCGGCGAGGCATCGCCCTGTCAATGTCATGCACTCAATCGGGCATGCAGATTCACTCAAGCGCCGCTGGAAGCCCGCGCCTCCGCCCGCTGGCGCGCCTGTGTCCGGCTCACATCATCGACATGCAGCAGCCCGGCGACATGCCGCACGTAGGACTCTTCGACGCTGGAGCGCTCGCCGTCCGACAGGATCACGCGGTAGATCGCCTCGATCACCTTGATCCGGGCCGGCAGGGCCAGCTTTTTCGCATGCCTGGTGAACTGGTGGCTGCCCACGGCCTCCTCCGCAAGGGTTTCCGCCTCGGCCAGCACGGCGTCCGCCCTGGCGGCGTCGAACTCGAAGGATTCGAGCAGGATCTCGGCGATCATGTCGCTTTCGATGTTCACGTACACGCCGTCGACCAGCGCCGCGTCGACGAGCAGGGCGCCGACGGCCACCTCCGCCGGCATCGGCAGCTCGGCCGGCGTGCGGGGCGTGAACAGTTTCCTGAGAGACTTCATCATGGCCTGGGCTCCAGCGGGCGAAAGAGCGTCCGCGCCTCTTGTGCCGGTCCCCGCCGTGTCCCGAGGCCCAACACTTCGAGGCTGAGAATATCTGCACCTTTTCCGAATGTCACGATGTCGCCCACCGCAAGGCTTGCGCCTGGCTTGTCGGTGCGCCGGGTCAGACCGCCGTGCGAAAGGCGCAGGCCGGATTTACGCACAAATGCGGTGGACAGGGCCCGCGTGCGGAAAAACCGCGCGCGCCAGAGCCACACATCCGCCCGCACCGACGTTTCACCGCCGGCTTCTGGCATCATCGGCCAGTTCATCGGCCAGTTGCGGGCGTCATCTGAACGGATGGTACCGGAACGCTCCGGACCTGTGCGCGGCTTCCGGCCTTGCGGGGCGGGGCGGTTTGGGCGCGCGCGCGGGCTTGGCCGGTTTCGGCGGTGGCAGCAGCGCGGCCAGCGCGGCAAACGGGCTGTCGGGGTTGATCGGCCTGGCGCGCCGCTCGGGCGCCGCAGGCGGGCCAGGCCTGCGGGTGTCGGGGCGCCGGTCCGGCCTTCCGTCCGACCTGTTTTCTGGCCTGTTTTCTGGCCTGTTTTCTGGCCTATTTTCTGGCCTGTTCTCTGATCGGTTTTGCGGCCTGCCTCCAGGCCTGCCGTCCGGCTTGTGATCCAGGTTATCCTTCGGGCGGCGGTCCGGGCGCGCCGGTGCGTCGGCGTTTGTCCCGGCGGTGTCGGTGCGGGCCGGGCGGCGGGCAGGGCGCTCCTCCGCGTCCGGACGGGCGCGCGCCACATAGCGCCACAGCGTCACGGCGCCGGTCTCCGGGTTCTTCCCCGCCGGGGCAATGCCGAAGCCCTTGAGCACGGTGGGCCAGTCCTCCGCAGGGCAGGAGATCACCGAGGCCAGATCGATCGGAATCTCGAACACGGCCTTCGCCGCGCCCTTGCGCCGTTTGGCGAGTTCCCAGCCGAGGCGTTCGGCAAGGTCGGCGCGCACGGCGCGGCGGCCGAAGCGGAGATAGCCGTTCGCGGCGAGCGCGGGTTCCGGCCAGGTTCCGTCCAGCCCGAACGAGCCTGCCCCTTCCGGAGCGAGGGGGTATTCCGTCGACGATTCGACGGCTTTGAGGATCGCGATCATCCGTTGTGCGGCCGGCTTCTGCGCGTCCGGCGCATACGCGGCGACGCGGCCGACGCGGATGCCGGCGGCCTTCAGGGCCTCGCGCTGCTCAGGATTGAGGCGCGGCGCAGACTCGTCCGTCCGCAAATCAATCGAGGCGCCGCTTTCAAGGATGCGGAAGGCGAGGCCCCGCAGCAGGCCTTCGAGCGCTTCGCCGGATTTCGCAAAGGCGAGCTTCGCATGCGTCGGCAGTACGCGGCTGATCTCGCCGCGCACCCATTCCTCGATCCGGACCAGCGCTGGCTGGCGCTCGGAGGCTTCCGCTTCCACCGCGCCGATCAGTTCGGTGCGCGGGCTCATCCATTGCGCGCCCTTGCCGAGACGGCCAATGGGCGCATCCTTGTATTCGATTTCGGCGGCTTCGGTCAGCTTGAAGGCGGCCGCCGGGGCGGCGGCAATTTCCGCCAGCCGCGCACTCAGCAGCGGGCGGATGGCGGCGAGGGCGGCGCCCCGCACGGCCTTGCCTTCCAGGGTGCGCGCATCGACCACCGGCTCGAAGCTCAGCCCCCGGAGGCGGCCCACGAGATGGCCCTCCACGGTCACATCGCCTTCCGGCGTCAGGTCAGTCACGAGCGCATCTTCTTTCCTCAAGCTTGCGAGCAGGGCAGTGGTACGCCGGTCCACGAACCGGGCCGTCAGCGCAAGGTGTAGCGCGTCTGACAGGGAGTCTTCAATCTCCCGGGTCTTCTCTTGCCAATATGCAGGGTTCTCCAGCCAGTCCTCGCGGTTGGCGGCATAGGTCCAGGTGCGGATCGCGGCGAGGCGTTGCTGCAGCTGGTTGATGTCGCCGCGCACCGAGGAGAGGTCGTCCATCCGGCGCCGCAGGCCTTCGTCCGACAGACGCGTATCGGGGTCGGCCAGCGTTTCGGCGAGGCCCAGCACCAGGCGGCCATGCCCCTCCGGCCCGGCCTTGCGGAAGTCCGGCAGGCGGGCGAGGTCCCACAGGCGGCGGACCTTGCGCTCGCCGGTCACGTTCGGCCCGATGGCGCCGTCCTCGCTCATCCGGCGCAGCACCCACTCGTCCAGCGCTCGGGGATTGTGGATCAGAACCGGCTTGCCGGACGGCCTCTCCAGCGAACGGATCAGTGACTTCAGGCTCGAATAGTCGAGCGCCGAATTGCGCCACTGGACGGCATCGACCGGATCGAAGCGGTGCGCCTCGATGGCTTTCCACTCCCCCTCGTGGAAGGGCGGGCAGCTGCCGGTCTCGCCGAATTCGCCATCGGTGCGGAAGCGCCCGGCGCGCCCCGCGATCTGGGCACATTCGGCCAGCGACAGGGGGCGGTGGCGGTGTCCGTCGAACTTGGTGCGCGAGGCGAACACGACGCGGTCGACGTCGAGGTTCAGCCCCATGCCGATCGCATCGGTGGCGACGATGTAATCGACTTCGCGGGACTGGTAGAGCGCGACCTGTGCGTTGCGCGTGCGGGGCGACAGCGCGCCCATGACGACCGCTGCGCCGCCCTTCTGCCGGCGCAGCAGTTCGGCGATCGCGTAGACTTCCTCGGCGCTGAAGGCGACGATGGCGGTGCGCTTCGGCAGCTTGGTGATCTTGGCATGGCCGGCATAGCGCAGTTCGGAGAAGCGCGGGCGCGGTTCGGTCTCGACGCCGAGCTTCAGCTCCTTGAGCAGGCCGCGCATCGTGTCGGCGCCGAGCAGCAGCGTCTCATGGTTGCCGCGCATGTGCAGGATGCGATCGGTGAACACGTGGCCGCGGTCATCGTCCTCGGCAAGCTGGATCTCGTCGATGGCAACGAAGTCGGCCCGCACATCTGACGGCATCGATTCCACCGTGCAGACGAAGTAGCGCGCGGTCGGCGGGTTGATCCGCTCCTCGCCGGTCAGCAGCGCGGAGTAGGCATAACCCTTGGCCGCGACGACCCGGTCATACACTTCGCGCGCCAGCAGGCGCAGCGGCAGGCCGATCATGCCGGTGCCATGCGCGAGCATCCGCTCGATCGCATAGTGGGTCTTGCCGGTATTTGTGGGGCCGAGAATCGCCTTCAGCGTGGTCATGTGCGGGGAAGGGGTGGGGACGAGGCGGGCTTGAGTCAAGCGCGGCCAGCGGTGATCCGCCGGATCATGCCGTGTTCCGACGGGCGGAAGGCAGGTGGCAGGATCGTGGCGCCGTCATGGATCGCCCCGGTAAGGTTGACCAGCTCGCCATCCGACCAGCGGCAGTCGGCGCCGCAGAGATTGGCGCCCGAGAGGTTGGCCTGCCGGAGCGAGGCGCCGGTAAAGTCCGCGCCGATGAGGCAGGCGCCGGACAGGTCTGCGCCTTTCAGCGAGGCATGGCGCAGCGACGCCCCGCGCAGGTGGGCGTGGCGGAACGTGGCCGACATCAGGCGCGCATGGTCGAACCGGGCGCCCTCAAGGTTGGCCCAGTCAAGGCAGGCCGCGCGCAGTTCGCAGTCCCGGAACACAGCGCCGGAGAGGTCGCGCCCGCTGAGATCGGCGCGCAGGAAATCCTGCTGCTCGATCCGCGCGCCGCGCAGCTCGGCCAGGCCAAGTTCCATGACACGTTCTGACCCCAGATAGCGGATCGCGATCACCTTCAGCTCCCATTCCCGAACGTCAGGTTGAAGTGATTGGCCCGGTTGTACAACCGCCTGGATGCGGGTTTCCGTTTGACCGGGAAATGGCGCTCCGATACCGGATGGACAGAGTTTCGGAAGGCCTGCCGCCCGTGATTGTCTATCACTCCCTCCTATTCGTTCCCGGCGCCCGGCCTGACCAGTTCGGCAAGGCCGTCGCTGCCTGGGCTGACGCCGTGATCATCGACCTTGAGGACGCGGTTCTGCCGGCCGACAAGGACAAGGCCCGCAGCGAGACGCTCTCCTGGCTCGGCGCCTGGCGCGGCCGCAACCTGGGACTGCGGATCAATTCGCCGCGCACCGCGCCGGGCTGCGCAGACCTTGCTGCCCTTGCGGACTCGGCGGCGGCGCGCGCGGATTTCATCATTGTACCGAAGGCCGAAACGGCGGTTGACCTCGAGATCGTTGCCGAGGCGCTCGGCCGGAAAATCCCCCTGATCGCGATCATCGAGAGCGGCCGGGCCCTCTCGAACGCCTTCGAGATTGCGCGGCAGGCGACCGGCGGCGTGCTGTTTGGCGGCGTCGATTACTCGGCCAGCCTTGGCGCCGATCTGGCGGACTGGGACGCGATGCTCACCGCGCGCGGCACGATTGCGGCCGCTTGCGGCGCAGCGGGCGTGCCGGCCTATGACGTGCCGTATCTCGATACGTCGGATACGGACGGTCTCGCCGCCTCGACCCGCAAGGCAAAGGCGATGGGCTTTTCGGGACGTGCCTGCATCCATCCGGATCAGGTGACTACTGTGAACGCCGCCTATTCGCCGAACGAGGCCGAGATCGCCGACGCGCGCGCCATCCTCGGCGCGATGGAAGCGGCGGGCGGCGGCGTGGCGCTGCACAAGGGCAAGATGATTGACCGGCCCGTCGTGATTGCTGCCGAGCGTGTCCTTGCGGGTATCCGAACCACCTGAACCGGGAGCCTGATCATGTCCTCCGCACGCGTCTCACCCGTCGCCCATGTACGCGGTGGCCGGGCGGCGCCTGAAGACGACAATTGGGGCGTGGAGCGCGCGGTCATCATTCTTGAAGAGACCTTTCCGCCGGACGCGCTCTTCGGTCTCGATGGCTTCAGCCACGCCGAGATCATTTTCCAATTCCACCTTGTGCCCGATGCGAAAATCGAAACCGGGGCGCGCCGCCCGCGCGGCAACCCGGAATGGCCGCTCGTCGGGATATTCGCCCAGCGCGGCAAGAACCGGCCCAACCGGATCGGTGTCACCGTCTGCCGGATCGTGTCGGTGTCGGGCCGCGAGATCGAGGTTGAGGGTCTTGATGCCATCGACGGCACGCCGGTGCTCGACATAAAACCCGTGATGCGGGAATTCCTGCCGCGCGGTGAGGTTCGCCAGCCGGACTGGTCGTGCGAGCTCATGAAAGATTATTGGTAGACCTGAAGGACCTTGGCCATGGCCGACACGATTGTGCATTCCGAAGCCGACGAGCGCCAGATGCTCTATGCGATCGGCAAATGGATCGAGAAAAAGGTGGCGCCCGTCGCCCTGAAGCTCGAGCATGACAATGAGTGGCCGGCCGATCTTGTTGCCGACATGACGGAGCTTGGCCTGTTTGGCGCGCTGGTGCATCCGGACTATGGCGGTCTCGGCCTTTCGGCGACCTCCTATACGCGCATCGTCTCGCTGATCTCCGAGGAATGGATGAGCCTGACGGGCATCTTCAATACCCACATGATGATGGCGATCATTGTGCAGAAATATGGCACCGAGGCGCAGAAGGCCTACTGGCTGCCAAAATTTGCGAGCGGCGAAATGCGCGGCGGGCTCGGTCTGACGGAGCCGGATGCCGGAAGCGACCTGCAGGCCATCCGCACGGTGGCCAAGCGCCGGGGTGACACATACGTCGTGAACGGAACAAAAACATGGATCTCGAACGCTATCGAGGGTCATTGCGTGGCGCTTCTGGTGAAGACCGATCCCGACGCCGTGCCGCGCCACCGGGGCATGTCGATGCTGATCGTGCCCAAGATCGATCCGGAAACGCGCCAGCCCCTGAAGGGCGTGCGCAATGGCAAGAAGCTCGGCAAGCTCGGCTACAAGGGCATCGATTCCGGCGAGTTCATCTTCGAGGACTATGAGTGTGATGCGAGCCTCTGCCTCGTCGGCGGCAAGGAGGGCGAGGGCTTCTACATGGCGACCGGCGGGTTGGAGCTTGGCCGCATCAACATCGCCGCGCGCGGCGTCGGCATCGCTCGCCGGGCGCTGCGGGAATCGGTGGCCTATTCGCAGGTCCGCAAGACGATGGGCAAGCCGATCTGCGAGCACCAGGCGATCCAGCTGAAGCTGGGCGAAATGGCGGCCAAGACGCGGGCGGCGGAGTTGCTCGTCGAGGACGCGGCGCGGGCCTATGACAGCGGCGAGCGCGTTGACATGGAAGCCGGCATGGCCAAATGGTTCGCCTCCGAGACGGCGCTGGAAGTCGCCACCGAAGCGATGCGCATCCATGGCGGATACGGCTATTCCACCGAGTACGTGCTTGAGCGCCTCTACCGCGATGCCCCGCTTCTCTGCATCGGCGAGGGAACCAATGAGCTGCAGCGGATTATTATCGCCAAGCAGCTGATCAAGAGAAACCCCGCCTGATGTTACGCTTCCTGACGATCCCCCTCGCATCCCTCGCCCTCGCCGCCTGCGTCGCAGGGCCTTCCGGTCGTGCCACGGATGCCCCGCCTCTTGAGGCGGTCGCGTCTGTCGATGTCCCCCGTTACATGGGCCTCTGGTACGAGATCGCGCGCTACCCGACGAGTTTCCAGAAGGATTGCGAAGGCACAACGGCCGAATACACGCTGCGCGAAGATGGCCGTGTCGATGTGGTCAACACCTGCCGCTTCGGCACCGAGGACGGCGCCCCGCGCTCGGCGGAGGCGGTAGCCCGCGTCATGGACGGCTCGAACGGCGCCCGTATCTTCGTCAACTTCGCACCGCTCCCGCTCCCGGCAGGACGGGGAAACTACTGGATCATCCACCTCGACGAGGCCTATCGGCATGCGCTGATTGGTGAGCCGTCGGGCCGTTTCCTCTGGATGCTGTCACGCGCCCCGGCGGTCACGCCCGAGGTGCGCGCCGAGCTTGATGCGGCGGCGATTGCTGCGGGATACGATCTCGGCATGCTGAAGGAAACGCAGCAACGCTGAGAGGCGCTGAGTTTGTGATCTCCTTTTCGGTTGATGACTTGATTCACCTCGAGCCCCTCACCTCCCGCCGCTTCGCGGCGGGTCTGCTCGGGGCGATTGCAGTGCAATCGCTTGCCCCTTGCAGCCTCTCCCAGAGGGAGAGGGGTTAATTGGTGCTTGCGGAGAGGCGCCAACCCCTCTCCTGCGTCGTGGGATAGGAGGGACAGATTGCGCAGCAATGGGAGGTGAGGGTCTTGCTTGCAGCCGCCAGCGCCGGACGCCAGGTCCGCCCGGATACGGAGCAAAATGGCCGTGCGCGGCGGACGCCCGCAGGCATCCGGGAAAATAAAGATTTTGCGGTGTGGACGCCTTCACGTTCACCGCGCGCCGCCACCGGCTTTCGGGCAGTTCTCGGGATGACTTCGGCGCCGCCAGGTCTTGACTGCTTATGTCCTGTCGAGACCACGGGCTTTGGGCCCGGGGTGGCCAGACGGGATTCTCCACCGGCATTTGCCCGGCTCACCTGGATCGGCGTACGTAGGGACAGCGCATGCCGCTACTTCACGCGCGGTCCCGCATCCGGGGCGGTCTGCCCGGCCAAATGGACGGTAGGATGCGGCCCCTGCCAGGCAGATGCGAGGGAGATTACACCGGGGCGGATGCTGCCGGATCCGGAAGCTGTGGAATACTTGGGGCTCGGTGTTAGCCTGCGAGGTGGTGACCGCGTCCGCTCCCGCAAGTGTTTGTTCTGCTTGGCTTTCTGGGTCCCGGTCTTCGCCTGCGGCGAAACCGGGATGACGACAAATTAGTTTCGGGATTAGGGCTGAAGGGGGGGGGAACATAGGCGCAAGGGCCGCGCTTGTGCAACCAGTTCGGCATCTAGAGCGCCGTCCGATTGATATGCCACATATCCAGCGGCCTTAAAGTAGTTCCGGCATTCGGCCGGGTCGTAGAGTTTGCAGATGCTTCCGATGGCGGCTTCGAGGTCTTCGAAGGTTCGGGCTGCTGCGGCGCGTAGATGGGCTTTGAGTTTCGAGAAGGCTTGTTCGACCCGGTTCAGGTCGGGAGAGTATTGTGGCAGGAAC
>Ga0163144_10005845_pt1 | contig 27324 bp, 21 predicted proteins | sample OliLak19BULKMAT1_FD_123175 | JGI IMG/M metagenome (GOLD analysis project Ga0163144, IMG submission 123175) | Freshwater microbial mat bacterial communities from Lake Vanda, McMurdo Dry Valleys, Antarctica - Oligotrophic Lake LV.19.BULKMAT1 | ecosystem: Environmental > Aquatic > Freshwater >... | reverse complement strand
TACGTGCGGAACGCCCTCACGCGGGATTGGACGACCTCCGCGGGCCAGTATGTGCCCGACTGGAACGACGCGTATTTCATCCAGCGATACAACGCGATGCTCCTGGCGCTCGCCGCCGAGTTCGATGGCAGCCCTGACATCGCCTATCTCGATATGGGCACCTATGGTTCCTATGGCGAATGGCACACCAGCGGCCTATCGTATCCGAAAAGCACGCCGGGGGGCACGGCGGACAAGGCGACGACGAGCACCCTGCAGGCCTACGTCGACGGTTACGTGGCGGCGTTCCAACAGACGCGGCTGCTGATGATGACGGACAACGAGACGGCGCTGGTTTATGCGATGGGCAAGACACCCGCAAGCGGCCAGCCGTGGATCGGCTGGCGGCGGGACAGCTTCTCCGACCCGCATTTCGCGACGGGATTGACGACCGCGAAACTCGCGGCGATCGCGGGCCGCTGGCAGAAAGCACCGGTGGTCGCGGAATACTTCAACGGCTTCGGCGATCCGCGGCGCACCTACCCGGACATCGCGGTGCAACAGGTCGCCGAGTTCCATATTGCCGGGGTTGGCAATGGAAACATCGAAGGCTGGACCACTGCGACGCCGGCGTGGACGCAGGAGGAGAAGGACAATCTCACGCTGGTGGGCGAGCTGGCGGGTTACCGCTTTGTGCTCACCAATGTGAACATCCAGCAAGGCCTCGTGGCCGGCGCCGGCTTCACGCTCCAAAGCACGTGGAAGAATGTCGGCGTGGCGACGCACTACGAGCCGGTCGACCTCGTATTTCAACTCAGCGACGGCGCCTCGGTCGTGTGGCAGGGCACATCGTCGCACAAACTGGAAGGCTTTCTGCCCAACACCGCGACGACCACGGTGAACGACACGTTCACCCTGCCGGCGCTGGCGGTCGGAACGTATGCGCTGCGCGTCATCGCGGCCTCGGCGGACAACTCGCGCGACCCGCTTCGGCTGGCAATCACGACGGCGCGGAACACCGATGGAAGCTATACCCTGGGCAATGTGACCGTGGCGAGCGGCGCCACGGCGCCAGCGATCACCACCCAGCCGGCGAACCAGACAGCGAATCTCGGCGCGAACGCAACGTTCTCGGTCGTCGCGACGGGATCGCCCACGCCCACTTATCAGTGGCGGAAGAACGGAGTGGCGCTCAGTGGAAAGACGTCCGCGACGCTCGCGCTGACGGCGGTGCAGGCGGCGGATGCCGCGACCTACAGCGCGGTCGTGACGAACAGCGCCGGTTCGGTGACGAGCAGCAATGCCACGTTGACGGTGGTGTCGGGCGCGTTTGGGACATTCGCCGACATTGGCGGCCCGACGCTGGCCGGCAGCACGACGTATTCAGGAGGGACCTACACGGTGAACGCGAGTGGTGCGGACATCTGGGGGACGTCGGACCAGTTTCACTACCATTATACGACGCTCTCCGGGGACGCGGTGATGGTCGCGCGCGTGGCTACGGTGGAAAACACCGATCCGTGGGCGAAGGCCGGCGTGATGATCCGCGAGACCTCGGCGGCGAATGCGCGCTGGGCCTACGTCTACGTGACGCCCTCGAATGGCTTGCAGTTCGACTACCGCGCCACCGCGGGCGGCACGTGCACGCACGCCGGCGCGAGCGCGTCGTCGATCACGGCTCCCTACTGGGTCAAGCTGGTAAGATCGGGAAATGTGTTCACCGGGTTCATGTCGAGCGATGGGGTTGCCTGGACTCAGCTCGGGGCGCCCGCGACGCTGGCCATGGGAGGCAGCACTCTCACCGGACTGGCGGTAACCGCGCATACGAATGCGACGCTGAACACGTCGACGTTTACGAACGTCTCGCTCAACACCTACGTGAGCGCCATCGACAACTTCGACGACGGCAACGTCACCACGCCAGCCTGGACAACGGCCACCGGAACGGGCGGGGCGGTTACGATCAGTGCGAGCACGACAGATGCGCGGGCGGACGGGTCGACCCACTACGCGACAATCGGCTATAATAGCGTGGCCACCTAGCAGCACGCGGTGCTTGTGCGTGGCACGGCGATATTTGGCACGCCGTGGACGGCGAATGGGGCGAACGCGCTCCGGTTCTGGCTGAAAGGGAGCACGAGCAATACGATCTCGGCGAACAACAAGGTGAAGGTGCAGATCCGGGAAGGGCTGGAGGGGGAGCGCTGGTCGTTCGACATCGGCAATGCGTCGAAGGTCGGCAGCTGGCAGCAGATCACGGTGCCGTTCTCGGCGCTGTATTACGACGGCACGGTGAACCCGACGGGCACGACCGGCGCGCTCGACATCGCGCTGATCGATCAGCTGCGGTTTTTCAACAACGACAACGGCGCGGCGATCACCCTCAAGGTCGACCGGATCGAAGCGATCAAGCAGTAGGCCGAGCGCGGCACGTTGAAGAAACGATCGAGACCGCTGCGACGACGCGGCGGGCTTTTCGTTTTGCGGCTCGAGAACCAAGCGAACCGGAGCGAGCGCTCGGACGAGAACTTTGACGAGACGCGAGGGAGCCGGGAAGGCTGCGCGAGGGGACCTGGAATTATCGAAGATTCCGCAGTTAAGAGCGCCTCAAAAAGGCGCAAAATGCACAAAAGCAGACGCTCAATCCCACTTTAACCGATCGATTTTCCTCCACCCGGCAGGTGAAGCCAATCCGATCGAAGAATTCTCAAGAAGGGTTTGTTTTTTCGGCTTTTGTGCTTTTTGCAGCCACTCCAACTGCGCCGAATAGGACTATTCGAATGCGATCAGCGGCTGCTGGGTCGGAGCCGCTTTGGAAGTTTCGCTGCTCGTAACGGTGAACCGGCGCGGCTCGTCGAAGGTGAGTTGGCCGGCTTTGTAGGTGCGGAGGACGAGAGCGAACTCGGCGCCGACGGTGCCGGGGACGGTGAAGCGCACGGGGATGTCGCGATGGGTGCCGAGCTCGAGGTCGATTTCCTGGCGAGCGGAAGCGAGGGTTTTGCCAGTGGATTGGAGGAGGACTTCAAGGGTGACCTGAGTGCCGCGGAACTCGTCATTGTAGGCGACGAGCGTGCGCCGCTGCTCGCTGCCAGCGGCAAGCGCAGGGAGCGTGCCGCCGGGGGTGAGGCCGGTGACATAAGGCTCGATGCCGAGGTCGTCGTAGGCTTTGTCGAAGAGGGCGACGGGGGCGAGCGCGTTACGGAGATTGAGCGAGCGCTGGCGTTGGGCGGGATTGTCGCTGCCGAGGTCTTTGTCGGTGAACCACCAGCAGGCGGGTTTCACGTTGGTCCAATTCGTGTAGCGCAGGCCGCGGAGCCAGAGGCCGAGCCACCAGGTGTTACGTTCGACGGCGACCTGTTTTTCTTTGAGCGGAGAACGGGTGTGGAGAAGCTCACCCGAGCCGGTGGGGCGATTGGGAAACACGAGGAATTCCCAACTGTAGATGCTGCCCTTGGGCTCGTTGTTGTAGCCCTCGGGGTAGTGGTAATCGATGACGTCGCTGTCGGGGATGGCCGCGGCGCCGCGCACGAGGTTTCCCGGCTTGGATTTGAGGGCGGTGCCGGAGCTGGCGCTATCGCCGTCGTAGGCGACGGGGCGGGTCGGATCCAAACGGCGGATACGTTCGCCGAACTCGACGAGGCCGGCAGCGGGGAACGGGCCGGCGAAGCCGTAGGTCATCTCGTTGGTGGCGTTCCAGAGGTAAATCGACGGGTGATTGCGATCGGCGCGAATCCAGGGCTCGACGGTTTTCAGGGCGTTGGTCAGGTAGCGGCCGTGGTGGGATTTTTTGTGGAAATCGCGGGCGTAATTGGCGGACTCGTCGCAGATGAGAAGGCCTTTCTCGTCGGCGAGATCGAGGATGTATTGAGGGACGGGGTTATGATGCCAGCGAAGGACGCGGAGGTTCATCGCCTTGATCCGGTCGATCGTGGCGGGCCAGGCTTCAGGAGTGTGGAGCTTCGCTGAGTCGACATACCACGTGTCGCCGAAGACTTGGTAGTCGCCGTAGAGATTGGCGCGGACGCCGTTCCAGTAGAACTGGTTTCCGCGAAGCGTGATCTCGCGAAAACCGAAGCGACGGGTCTCGGTATCGAAGATGGCGGGAGAGGATGGGGCGTGCGCTTCGGCGGAAGGAACGACGCGGCTGCGGAGGTGGTAGAGCGTGGGTTGGTCGGGCCAATAGAGCGCGGCGCGGGGGAAGGCGGCGCTAACGTGGACGACGCGGGTTTCGTTGGGCGCGAGGCGAACAGTCTGGCTGGTGAATGTGAGTTCACGGGCGGGGGCCGCGTTGGTGGCGGTGGCGGACGCACGAACGATGTCGGCGGCGACGACGACGGATTGCGGTTCGGCGGTGGCATTGCGGACTGTATAGTCGACGCCTATTTCTTTGCGCTCGACGGAGGTTTGGATAAAGGCGTCCTCGAGGTGCACGCGGCCGTAGGCGCGGAGCCAGACGTCCTCGGCGATGCCGCCGTGGGTTTTCCAGCCGCCGATGGGCCAGGCCACGGCGTTGTTCCCGTCGACGATCGGCGGGTGCGTGGGGCCTGTGACATCGACCTTGAGCCGGACGGTGGCGCCGGGTTTGGCGCGGGACGTCACATCGATGGCGAATGGGCACCAACCGCCGACGTTCTCATAGACGAGCTCACCATCGAGGAAGACGGCGGCCGTGAAGTTCACGGCGCCGAACTCGAGCTTGACGATCTTGCCCGTCCACGCGGCCGGCACCGTGACGTCGCGTTCGTAGGTGCGCTGGTCGAAGTTTTTTATGCCCATGTAGGTCGGCACGAGGCCACCTACGGGCCACTCGCCGTTGAGCGAGAGCTGCTCGCGCAGCGCAGGGGGAGTGGCGCACGCGGGGCTTGGGGCGAAGAGCGCCCAGACGAGCACGGCGAGGACGGCGAAGCGCGGGAAGGCGGAGCAAGATGGGCGCATGGGGAGGATTTTTGGGCGCGGTCGGAAGACGCGCAACCGCGGAGGCGTTATAGAGTAGAATACCGGAGAGCGCGGAAGGCCGGGGGCATTCATCGGTTGAATGCACGGCCCCTTGTGAGGGCCGGGGCTCGTTTGTGTGCTGCTCTCGCGACTCGCGGATTCTGCGCGAGGCTCATCCCCAGGACCCCCATGCATTCTACGTTCATCCCTCTGTTCGCGCGGCGCTCGGCCGTGATCGCGTTATTCGGCGTGGCCAGTGGCGGCACACTGAACGCGCAAGCGACCGCGCCTTCACCGGCGGCGATCGCGCGCCATGACCGCGACAAGAATGGCCGGCTGGACGCCGGCGAGCCCGAAGCGCGCCGGATTGATCAGGAGAAGACGGCGCGGGCCGCGGTGGCGGAAGGCGATCGTGAAGGCCGGGCGACGATGGCCGACGGCGCGGGCGAGACGGTGCAGCTCAGCCCGTTCGAAGTCGTGAGCGACAACAAGGGCTACTACTCGGCGAACACGATGTCGGGCACGCGGCTCAGCTCGAAACTCGAGGATCTCGCGTCGTCGATCTCGGTGAGATCGAAGGAGCAGATGGCCGACTTTGCCATACTCGATATCAACGACGTGTTTCTCTACACGGGGAACACCGAGGGCACGGGGACGTTTACGGATTTCACGGTGAACCGAAACGGCGATATCTTCGACAACGTGAGCCGGTCGCTGTCCGTCCCCGAGGGTTTCCGCACGAAGCCGATGCTGAAATACCGACCGTTCAAAGGCACGACGATCACGGGCTCGTTCCAATATTATCAGCTCGAGGGCCGCCGGCCAAACGCAACGCCCCCGCGCGACAATGTCTCGTATTGGATCAGCCGCGGGCGTCCGACGTGGGACCCGTTGACGTCACAGGTGAAACTGAACGGCGCAGTCGTGGGGACGTTTACGGGGACGACGGGGCTGCCGGATCATTTCAACGCGAGCTATTATGGCAGCAGTCGCTCGCAGCTCTTCGTGGACCGCGACGGCCTCGGTTACTGGTCGGCGCCGAACGGGGTGTCGGGGACGACGCCGAATGCGAATGCGCAGACGCAACGCTTCATGACGACGAGCCCGGCGCCGGTGCGGCTGAACCAGCCGCTCTTCACCACGAATCCGTCGGTGAACGACCGATCGCTCTACGACTGGGAGTCGATCAACTACGCGGCGGCGAACTGGATCAAGGAGCAGACCGAGACGGCCTCGCTGCAGGTGGAACATCTCCTGCTGAACAACCGCCGGCAGACGCTCGTGGCGCAGGCGGGATGGACGCGGGAGGCCTCGGAACGTTACACGCGGAATCTGATCGGCATCGCAGGCGAGGGAGGATCCACCGGAGCGTTGCAGATCGACGTGAACGAGCGCTTGCTCGACGGGTCGCCGAACCCTTACTTCCTGCGGCCGTTCATCGGTGTGGCGGAGCCGATCACGCAGGAGTTGCCGCAGCGCTGGGACACCTTATACCACGACACAGCTGAATGCGCGGAACATCGACACCGCGACCCTCGGGTCACGGCTGTTGAATCTGGATTTCGCGGGCTCCCAGGCGTTCCAGTTGAAAACCCATGCGACGCGTTGGTTCGCGGCCACGCCGCCGACACTCACGGCGGCTCAGCAGAAAGCGGAGGTCGAGCGAGTCATGGCGCTCACGGAGGCGGACGAGGATGCGATCGACGCGATCCCGCGCGCCGAGACGGACGACGTGCGCGGCCAGGGCACAAAGCTGAACCTGAACTACAATCCATCCAATTTCTGGACCCTGCAGCTCACGTTCAACGAGAAGCGATCGATCAACTCGAACCTGTCGACGAGCGTGACGCGCCATATCGCGAAGCGGATGGCCGTGTGGTCGACGATCAAAGACCCTACGATCAATCCGGTGCTGGAGCCGCAGCAGTTGTGGTGGAGGCACAATTACGGGGGATCGCAGACGGCGGAGCAGTATTACGAGTCGCAGGTCGCGAGTCCGCTGCTGCAGTTTCAGTCGCTCGAAGGCAAAGCGCGGCCGCAGCTAACGCGGTATGCGGGCGCGTTGAGCACCAGCTACCGGCTGGCCGGCCTCGTCGAACCGCCGATCTTGAAGCGTGTGACGGTGGGCGGTGCGCTGCGTTGGCAGGACAAATCGGCGATTGGCTTCTACGGGAAGCAGCAACTGCCAGCGACGATCAACGAACTGGATATCGGCCGGCCGATCTGGTCGAACCCCCGGTTCTACGCCGACGCGTTCGTTTCGTATCGGACGCGGCTGCTCTCGAACAAGGTCGGCACCACCTGGCAGCTCAATGTGCGCAATCTCCAGGAGACCGGACGGCTGCAGCCGGTGGGTGCGTATCCCGATGGGACGCCTTACAGCTACCGTATCGTGGATCCGCGGCAGTTCATCCTGAGCGCGACCTTCGACCTCTGATCGTCGCGGAATGGCGGATGGCGTCGAGTGTGCGGTATCCAAAGTCGAGCTACATCGGTCAACATGGGTTGCGCCGACAGTTCTGTGAGAACTGCACAAGCCGGGTGGCACGAGGGCGGCTGGCTAAAATTTGCAGCTTCCCGCCCGCCTGCCCCCGGGCCGCTCGCAGCCCCGTGCCGGCATTGGACACTTTGTCAGGCCGAAGGAGCGTGGCGCTGATCTTCTCTCCTGGATAGCCATCCGCTGCAAGTCAGGCCGAGGGAAAAACAAAAACCGCCCGTGGGAGGTGAAGATGCCAGCGTCGCGATATTTTAGCCGTGCCGCAGATGCAGGCGCGAAAGCGGAGCTCGATCCGTCCGCTCGCCTAGGATTACGGATCTCCGTCTCACCAGATCTTCGCCCGCAATTCCGGCGCCCGCCACATCGGCTCCCCTTCTTCGATGCCGAAGGCCGCGAAGAACTCCGGCAGATTCACGAGCGGTCCGAAGGCGCGAAACTCCCCGGGTGAATGCACGTCGGTCTGCACGAGCGTCTTCAACCGGTCCTCGCGCGTCTTCGTCCGCCAGACCTGCGCCCAGGAAATGAAGAACCGCTGCTCCGGCGTCAGGCCGTCGATCCGCTTCCGCTCCTTGCCCGCGAGCGAACGCTGCAGCGCCTCGTAGGCGATCGAGACGCCGCCGAGGTCGGCGAGATTCTCGCCGAGCGTGAGCTGGCCGTTGATCGCCAGCCCGGGCAGCGCCTGGTAGGCGTTGAACTGCTGCACGAGTTTTTGCGCGCGCTCGGCAAACGCCGCCGCGTCCTCCTTCATCCACCAATCCGCGAGGTTCCCCTTCGCGTCGTAGAGCTTTCCCTTGTCGTCGAAGCCGTGGGTGATCTCGTGGCCAATCACCGCGCAGATCGCGCCAAAGTTCACCGCGTCGTCCATGGTCGGATCGAAATACGGCGGCTGCAGGATGCCGGCGAGAAACACGAGCTGGTTGGCCGACGGCTGGTTGTAGGCATTGACCGAGTGCGGCGTGATCAGCCACTCGTCACGATCGAACGGTTTCCCAAATTTTTGGAGCTGCCGCTTCGTCTCGAAAGCCGACGCCGTTTTTGCGTTTCCGTAAAAGCTGTCGCGCGCAATCGTCAGCGCCGAGTAGTCGCGCCACTTCGGCGGCACGCCGACCATGACGCGATACGTGCTCAGCTTTTCCAAGGCCTTCCGCTTCGTCGGCTCGCTCATCCATTCCAACTTCCTGATGCGATCGCCGAGCACCACCTTCATCTGGCCGATCATGGCGTCGAGCCGCGCCTTCACTGTCGGCGGGAAATACTTCGTCACATACAGCTCCGCCACGGCGTATCCGATTTTAGGATCAAGCCGCTTCGCCACCCGCTGCCAGCGCGGCTCCGGCTGAGGTGTGCCGTTCAGCTCCTGGCTGAAGAAACGGAAGCTCTCCTCCTCAAAAGGCGCCGCGAGGTAAATCGCCGCATCTTTCAGCGCATGGTAGCGCAGATAAGTCTGCCAGGCGGCGAGCGGCTCGGACTGCAGCAATTCGCCGAGTGTCGCGAAAAACTTCGGCTGCCGCACGATGATCTCCGTCTCGGTCGCCGGCACGAGCGCTTCCTTGAGGTAAAGCTTCAGCGGAAAACCCGGCATCGCCGCGGCCGCCGCCCCGACGGTCAGCTTGTTGTAGTTCGCGAGCGGATCGCGGAGCTCCGTCGGCGTCTTTGAGACCTGGGCGAGCTTCGTTTCGAGGGCCATCACCGTCTCGGCCTCGCGCTGCGCCGCGTCGGGCGCCGCGCCGGCGAGCTGGAGCATCTTGGCGACGTGCTCGAGAAAACCCGCGCGCGCCTTGGCGTGCTTCCCGTCGAAATAGTAGTCGCGCGTCGGCAGGCTCAGCCCGCCCTGCGACAGATAGAACCGGATCACGGTATTGTCCTTCTGGTCGGCGTAGATCGAGGAGCCAAAGAGTGGCGCTCCGATGTGCGCATGCGCGTCGGCCACGTGCCGCACCACATCGTCGACGCTCGCGATCGCCGCGATGCGATCGAGGTCGCGCTGCAACGGCTTCAAGCCCGCCGCATCGATCGCCGCGGTATCCATCGCGGACGCGAAGAAATCGCCGACCTTCTGCCTTTGCGTGCCGGCCACGCCGGGATTGGCTGCGGTTTCCTCGAGGAGGCCGCGGATGCGCTGCCAGTTGTTCTGGCCCAGCATGTCCCCCGAGCCCCAGCGCGGCTTGTCCGCTGGAATCTGAGTGCGTGCCGCCCACGCGCCCCAGGCGTATTTCGCAAAATCCGTGCCCGGCGGCACCGAGCGATCCATCAGCTCGACGTTGAACGAGAGCGGGATCATCGGATCGGCGGCGCGCAGGGCGAACGCCGAACCGGCGACGCCGGCACCCAGGGCGAGGAGGAGACGAACGTTTGTCATAATGGCACCGTTGGCCAAACGCGGACGAAAATGCAATCCGCCGGGAGACGAACGGTCGATTTTCGGGTTGGGCTCCGGCAGGCTCACCGTGAGATTTCCGTCGTCCCGCGCGTGAGCGCAGGGGTCGATTTCGGTCCAAGGGCGAGGCGTCTGCGGGTAGCGGAGCGCCTTGCGTTCCGTCGGCGCGGGAAGCCGCGCCGCTACCAGAACCGGCTCCAGTTTTGGTTAAACCGAACTAGAACTTATACTGCACCCGCCCGTAGAACAGGTGCGCGTTGAAATCGTTCTGCCCGCCGAAGGTGCCGTCGCGATTCGTCGCGTAGCCGTAGCGGGCCGTATAGATCAGGCGCTCGCTCTGCCGGCGGACCCAGGTGAGAAACACGCTCTGCGTCATCTGGCCGGCGTTCAGCGGCAGCGTGACGGCGGGATTGTCGGTGTAGTTGTCTGCGCGATAGTGATTCGCCTCCAGGTGGAGGTCGGTGACTTTCCCCAGCGCATAGCCGGCACCGAACGATGCGGTGGTGTAGTTATTATCGCTGTTGAACGTGAGCCGGTGCGCCGGAACGACGAGTTGGTCCCACGTCACGTTGACGGCGCCCGTGAAATTCAGACGCGCGGTCGGCTGCCACGAGGCGGTCTGCGTAATGATGTGACGCACGAGCCGGCCATTCCGGATTTCCGGCTGACCATCCATCGTGCTGGTCACAATCGACTGCTGGTGCGCGTAGCGCGTCACGAAGCTGAGCATCGCTTTCGGCCGCCACGAGAGGCGGACGTTCCCATCGTGCGACTCAATGTCCTGATCCACGATAAACGCGGGGTAGCGGTCGTTGGAACGATTCGAGGTGCTGTCCCGCCGATGCTCGTAGTCGGCGATCTTCACGCGGTAGTTGTATTGCGCGCCGAGCGTCAGGCCGGGCCGCAGATACCAGGTGGCGTTGGCGATGTAGCGCTGCCCGATCCGCTCATACTCGGTCTCGCGATCGATGACGCGGACGGCATTCGGCACGAGGATGCTTTGCTCGACGAGATTGCCGGTCCCCTGATTCCACTGGCCGCGCACATCGAGCACCCAGTCGCTCCACCGCTTGTAGCGAATCTCGAGTTCCTCGGTCACTTCGTTCCAGGCGTTGCGGCTGTCCGCCTCGATCTGGCGCTGAATCGCCGCCCCCGCGGCACCGCCGCCAAAATCGGTGTCGATGTGATTTTCACCGCTGTCCTGCCGCAAGTGCTCGTATTTCACGCCCGGTCGGATCAGCCAGTATTTCGCCGGCTCGTAGACGACGTTGAGGTTGCCGAGATACTGTTTCATCCGGGTGTTGCCGGAGAGCCCATAATACCCGACGTCTCCGGTCTGCCGGCCGGGAACCGTGGGGGAATACTCCGCTTCGGGCCGCGCGCCGTAGATCTTGCTGCCCGTCACGTCCGCATCGATCGTCGTGAACATGCCGCCGGCGGAAGCCCGCAGCTTTTCGTGGAAGATCCGTTCGTAGAATCCGTGCCCGGCGAAGAGATCGGTGGACAACCCGTCCTGGCTCGTGACGTAGCGGTTCTGATTCTCCAGGGCGCGGCGGCGCGCCACATGCCGGTTGCCCGTTTTCGTGCGCTCGTAGCGGGCGCCCGCCTCCCAGTTCGCCTGCTCGGTGCGCTCGCCGACATCGAGCGTGATGACGTCGCGCTCTTCGTCGATCAGGTAATAGGACGGAATGAAGGCGCGCGGCACGAACGGCTGGCCCGCGAGGTTCGAGTCGCCCCAACGGATGGAATTCTTGGTGCCGCTGCGCGTGCTGCGCTCGTAACGCAGCCGCCAGAGCGGCCGGTTCGGCGCCAGCGTGCCCAGCTCGAGCGTGAAAAAACTGCGATCGAGCGCGAGGTTCTCGTCGAACCAGGAGATCGCGAGATTGCGCGGGAGCAAGCGGCCGCCCGATCCGTCGTAGAACGTGCGGAAGCTCCGGAAATCCGCCTGCACGTAAAACGCGTCGAAGCGCTCGAACCGCGCCGCGAGCCGGTAGTCGTCGATGCCCTCCATGAAGCGCGCGTCAAAGCGGAACAGCGTGTCATTCGTCGTCCGCGTGACGGACAACTCGTCGAGGCCCGCATAGCCGTCCTTCCGCTCCCGCATCCGCTGCTGAAACGCCGGTTGATCGCCATCGACGAGCGCCGCCCCGCCGGCGACGCCGAGAGTGCCGGAGACCGTGGTTTGGGCCTGCGCCAGCACCGGCAACAGCGCCAGGATGAACCCGAGCGCGACGAGAGTCGGGTGCTGTGGGTAGGGCGGGTTATCCTTAACCCGCCGTCCGAGCGGTTGCGCACGCCAAAGGAACGGCGCGTTAAGGATAACGCGTCCTACCTGACCCGCGATTCGCACTATTGTGTTATTTCTCATCGCACGCCTCTCACGCTCAGTAGCGCAGGTTCGAATTCACCTGCGACCCGTGGATCGCCTCGTGGCATCCCGCGGTCCAGCACGTGCCGCGAATCACGTTGTTACTGTGATCGAAACCGCCGTGCATGATCTGCACGCCGCTGGTCTGGTTCTGGAAATGGCACTGGTAGCAGAGACTCGTGCCGCGCGCTTTGAGCATCTTGTCGTTCACCGTGCCGTGGGGCGAATGACACGTCACGCAGCCCTCGCGCATCGCCTCGTGCTCGAAGGTGAAGCGCGTCGTCTGCGCCGGGTGGCACTTCGCGCAGGTCGCATTCGAGGCGGTGACCAGCGCTTTCGTGCCGCCGAGCGGATTGGCGTCGCCCCGGTGCGGCTCGTGACAGCTCGTGCAGGCGATCTTGCCCGCGAGCACGGGGTGCGTGTGCGGCAGGCTGAATTCGGCGCGCGCGTTCGTGTGGCACTGCAGGCACGTGTCCGGCGAAATCTTCGGATTGACGATCGTGCCGCGCGTGCCGGCCTTCGCGTGCAGGCTGCCCGGGCCGTGGCAGGATTCGCACGAGACACTCTTCATCTGACCGGCACCGTCCTTCATCATCAGGTGCGCATGCGTGGCATCGTGAAAGCCGGCGGTGATGTTGCCGTGGCATTTCACGCAGGCGCCCGATCCCACGATGGTGGCGCCGGCGACGAACGGCGGCACCAGCAGCGTGCGATCGGTGAGCGTGCACGAAATCGTCAGGCCCGCCCAGAGGGCCAGCCCGCCGATCAGCGCGGCGCGGGGAGTCAAACGCGACAGGAACGACTTCATCGGCTACTTCGCCAACCCGCGCAGATAGGCCCCCAGCGCGCTGATCTCCGGATCCGAAAGCCCGTCGCCGAACGCCTCCATCTTCTCCTCCCCCTTGCTGTTCTTGCGACCGAGCTTGATCGTCTTGAACACCTCGTCGTCGCTCAGCTTTGCCATCGCCTTCCTGTCCGTCAGATCCTTCGCACCCGATTTGCGGCCGAGCCGCGTCTGCGCCTTGCCGTCGGCGCCATGACAATCGGCGCAATGCTTCTCGAAATTCTGCGGCGCGGATAACGCCGCGGCCGCCACGCCTGCCGCCGGCAGCGCGGCGACAATCAAGAGGGACCGGAGAGGAAGCAAAGTCATGGGGCGGGAAAGGAAGGTCGGGCCGGACGCAATGGACACGATGCCTGCCCGGGGGCGCGACAGGGTTTTCGTAACCGTCCTGTTACGACCGGCGCCGCCGAATCCATTTCCCCCTCGCTTGACCGTTCCCCTGCGCGCACCTCAGCCTCGGCGCCGCTTGCAGCGCGTCGTCATCACCAAACCTTACCGCTTCGTCCCGCCGCACCGCGGGAGAATCTGGTGGCGGCTCTTCCATCCGATTCTGCCGCTCTACCTGCGCCGCACCTGGGGCATCGCCGGCGTCGCATGCCGCCACGTCGATCGGCTGCGCGCCTCGCTTGATGCCGGCCATGGCGTGATCCTCGCGCCCAACCACTGCCGGCCCTGCGACCCGATGGTGCTCGGGTCCCTGTCGATCGCGCTGCACCGGCCGTTCTACATCGTGGCGAGCTGGCATGTGTTCAACCAACACTGGCTGCAGACCTTTCTGCTGCCGCGGCTCGGCGTCTTCAGCATCTACCGCGAAGGCACCGATCGCGAGGCATTGAAGACCGCGATGACCGTGATCGCCGAGGCCCGGCGCCCGCTCGTCATTTTTCCCGAGGGCGTGATTTCGCGGCACAACGACAAGCTCAATCACCTCATGGAGGGCACCGCACTGATGGCGCGCGGCGCGGCGAAACAACGCGCCGCCGCCACGCCGCCCCGCCGCGTCGTCGTCCATCCCGTGGCGATACGCTACCGCTTCGACGGCGACATCGCGGCCGCCGCTCCGCCGGTGTTGCGCGACATCGAGCGCCGGCTCACCTGGCATCCGCAGGACGATCAGCCGCTGAAGGCCCGGATCGCGAAGATCGGCGGCGCGCTGCTCGCGTTGAAGGAGGTCGAGTATTTCGGCAGCGCCCAGTCCGGCCCGATCGACGGGCGGCTCGCGCGACTCATCGATCGGCTGCTCGTGCCGCTCGAGATCGAATGGCTCAAGGGCCGCCGCGAAAAGGCAATCGTCGGTCGCGTCAAACTCCTCCGCACCGCCATCGTCGCGGAGATGGTCACGGGCAATCTGAGCGAAATGGAACTGCAACGCCGCTGGCGGCACCTCGCCGACATGTATCTCGCGCAACAGCTCTCGCTGTATCCGCCGGACTATCTCGCCGCCAGCCCGACGCCCGAGCGCGTGCTCGAGACGATCGAGCGTTTCGAGGAGGATATGACGGATCGCGCCCGCATCCATCCGCCGCTGCGCGCCGTGGTCGAGGTCGGCGAGGCCATCGAAGTCTCCCCCGAACGCGCCCGCGGCACCGAGAGCGATCCGCTCATGTCGGCCATTCGCGAACAACTCGAGTCGATGCTGGCCGCGTCCGCGCGCGTCCCCGGCCCAGCCTGAAGCGTCCACGCCTTCGACAGTATGGACAAAATGATCCCAAATCCAGTGGCCGATCGCTCCCTTTAGTCCGGTAGAATCCTGTCCAAATTAACCCGTCGACTTCCCCGCACTTTCCCTCCTCGCCATGAAACTCCTTACCCGTCTCGTCTTCCTCGCGCTGCTATTCACCGCCGTCACCGCCGCCGTCGCCGCCGAGTCGCGCCCGAAGCTCGTCATGCTCATCGCCGAGCCGGAATACGAAACGGAAAAGACACTGCCCGTCTTCGCCGCGGCGCACCTGGCGAAGGAATTTCGCGTCGTCACGGTCAGCGGTTCCGCGGCCGCCGGCGACACCTCGCTCGCGCCCATCGCCGAACTCGCCGACGCCGATGTGCTGCTCGTGAGCGTGCGCCGCCGCACGCCACCGGCCGCGCAGCTCGCCGCGATCCGGAAACATATCGCCGCAGGCAAGCCGGTCGTCGGCATCCGCACCGCCTCGCACGCCTTCGCGCTCGGCAAGGGCCAGACGCTCGCCGCCGGCAACGCCGACTGGCCCGCGTGGGATCACGAAGTGATCGGCGGCAATTACGCGAATCACCACGGCAAGGGCCCCGTCACCACCGTCACCCGCACCACCTCCGTGCCCGCGGATCATCCGATCCTGCGCGGCGTCACCCTGCCGTTCACCACCGCCACGACGCTTTATCGCAACACCCCGCTGCGCCCGGGCGCGGTGGCGTTGCTCACCGGCACGATTCCCAATCAGCCGGCGGAACCGCTGGCGTGGACCTTCACGCGCGCCGACGGCGGCCGGACGTTCTCTACTTCGCTCGGCGGGCCCGACGATTTCCAGAACGAAGCCTTCACCCGGCTCCTGCGCAACGGCCTCCTTTGGGCGGCCGGCAGGTAATCGGCGCTGCCATCCAGGCGGCCGCAGGGCGCGACGGCGGTCAGAGCGCGCCCGGCGCGGGCGCCGGCGCCAGCGCCTCGGCCATGCCGGCCTCGAGCCGGTCCCAGTTAAACGGCTTCATCACGACGGCGTGGGCCCCGAGTCCGCGCGCCATTTTCAGGCAGTCGTTGCCTTCCACGTATCTGCCGCCACCGGACATGGCGAGAATCCGTGCCGCGGGCTGCGCCAGTTTCAGGGCCGTGATCAAATCCAAGCCATCGCCATCGGGCATCAACACATCCGTGATCACCAAGTCGAAGCTGCGCTGTTTCAGCGCCGCAATCGCTTCCGTCGCGCTCCCCGTGCTCACCACCGCGTGCTGTGATCGGATCAGCCAATTCTCGATCAGGGCCCGGATGCTTTCTTCGTCATCGGCGACGAGAACCGTGAGTGGCTTCATGAGTTGCCAACGATTGTCCGCGCACTGCAGATGAGTTTCAAGCGCACGCATCGGAATTTCCATACGCGTTTCTTGGCGCCGGCCCGGAGGACGCCCTGGCAAATGTCGCCGAGTCGATTGGACGTTCAGAAAATCAGGATGAGCCAGAGTCGGGCGGGGTGCGTGGCGGTCACGAAACGGGTGCATCTGCCGGTTGGCGGCGGTCGGCCCCGCGGCGGCGAAGGGATTCGCCGCCCTACCGATCCCATCGCGACTTTTGAAAAGGTAGGGCGCGGACTCCGCTCCGCGCCGGGGCTGGAACCGCCATCCGGCAGATGCGCCCTCACGAAGCCGTTTCCAGAGTTCCTGCCTGCCCCTTGGGTTGGCCCAGTGCCTCGCGGAGGCGAATTTCGCAGATCGGATTTGAACTGCCCGCGCCGGCGCGCTGACATGCGCGGCCCCATGCTGATCCCGCTCCCCCGCGTCATCTTGCTTTGCTGTTCTGTGCTCGCCGCCGGGGCCGATGCGGCCGCCGCCGCCGCCCCCCGCGCCCCGATGACGATCATCGCGGAGATGTGCGCCGGCTGCCACGGACCCAGTCTCGCGGGCGGCACCGGCCCCAATCTGCTCGACTCCACGTGGAAGAGCGGCGGCGACGACGAGAGCATCCTGCGCAGCATCCGCGTCGGCTTCCCGCAAGCCGGCATGGTGGGCTTCGGCGCCGCGCTCTCCGAGGAGGAGCTGGCCAGCCTGCTCGGCACAATGAAGCGGCTCAGCCGCCAGTTCGCCCTCGGAATGATTCCGCCGACCGCGCCCGCTCCGGATGTCGTCACCTTCACGAGCGAGAAGCAGACCTTTCGGCTGGAGACCTACGCCGCCCCGCTCGACACGCCCTGGGGCATCGTCTTTCTCCCCGACGGCAAAATGCTCGTGAGCGATCGCATCGGAGCGTTGCGCGTGATTGCCAACGGCCAATTGCTCCCCGCACCGATTCGGGACACGCCGAGGCCGTTCGTCCGCCAGGACGGCGGTTACCTCGATCTGATCGCGCATCCCCACTCCGCGCAGAATGGCTGGCTCTATCTCGCGTATACGGAACTTGGTGACGACCCCAGCACCTCCATGACCCGCATCGTGCGCGGCCGAATCCGCGACGGCGCCTGGCTGGATCAGCAGGATGTGTTTCGCGCCGAGCAGAGATTTTATTACAGCGACACGAGTCACTACGGCTGCCGCTTCCTCTTCGACCCCACGGGTCATCTTTTTTTCACCCTCGGCGATCGCGGCAACGCCGCCGCTGCGCAGGAACTCGGCAGCCCCCTCGGCAAGATCCACCGCGTGAAAGACGACGGCAGCGTCCCGCCGGACAACCCCTTCGTCGGCCGGCCGGGTGCGGTCGGCTCAATCTGGTCGTTTGGCCACCGGCACGTGCAAGGGCTCCAGTATCATCCCGCCACCGGCAAACTCTGGGCCACCGAGCACGGCCCGCGCGGCGGCGATGAGCTCAACCGCATCGAGCCCGGCCGCAACTACGGCTGGCCGATCATCTCGCAGGGCCTCGCCCAGTCGCGCGAGAAAATCGAAGGCACCGCGCGCGCCGGCCTCGAGTCGCCGCTCGCTTGGTGGACGCCGTCGATCGCCCCCGCCGCCATCGAGTTCTATGCCGGCCATCGGTATCCAAAATGGAAGAACAGCCTCTTCGTCGCCAGCCTCGTCGGCCGCCAGCTCCGCCGGATCGAGACCGAGGGCGACAACGTCATGCACCAGGAGGTTGTCTTCAGCGACCTGGGGCGCGTGCGCGACGTCGTCACCGGGCCCGACGGCCTGCTCTACGTCGCGCTGAACAATCCCGGCCGGATCGCGCGGCTGGTGCCGGTGGAGTAGAAGCTCCAGGCGCCAAGACCAAGCTCCGGAGAAACACCAAAACCAAAACTCCAAAAGACCTCCCGTTTCGCCTGCTGCTTGTCACTTGGTGCTTGGAGTTTCCCTGGAGTTTGGAGGTTGGTGCGTGGAGCGTCTCAAGTCGTTTCCAACGGCTTGAGCCCTCGTTCGATCGCCGCGCGCCGCGGCTCGAGGAACGGCGGCAGCGCCAGCTTCTCGCCCAGCGCGGCCATCGGTTCATCCGCGGCGAAGCCCGGACCATCCGTCGCGATTTCGAAGAGGATGCCGTTCGGCTCGCGAAAATAGAGGCTGCGAAAATAGAAGCGATCGACCGGCCCGCTGGATCGGATGCCGAGCTCCGTGAGCCGCTTCGCCCAGGCGAGGCATGTCTCCTCCGTCGGCGTGCGAAACGCCACATGGTGCACGCCGCCGGCCCCCTGCGATCCCGGTTTCGCCCCCGGCTCGATCACCACGTGCAATTCCCCCTGCGGTCCCGCGACGCCCATCCGGTAAACCTGCACATCGCGCTCCACCCCGACCGGGCCATCCGTCGCCATCGCATACTCGCGCACGCGCTGCATCCCCATCACTTCGGTCAGCACTCCATCCGTCGGCCGCACGTCCGGCACGCTGATCATGATGGGCCCGAGCCCGCGGACCTGGTGCTCCGGCGGCACCGGGCTTTTCTCCCACGGGTGCGCGGCGTCGCGCGTTTCGTCCACCACCAGACTCAGCCGCTGGCCCTCGAAGTCCTCAAAGTCCAGCGTGGCCCGGCCATCGCGCTGGACGATGTGACCGTGCGCCACACCCAGATCGGTGAAGCGTTTCTCCCACCACGCCAGCGTGGCGGCCCCCGCGACGCGCAGTCCCGTGCGCACGATGCTGTGCGTGCCCCGGCGCTCGCGCCCGACCGGCCAGTCGAAAAACGTGAGATCGGTCCCAGGCGAGGCGAGCCCGTCGGCATAGAAGAGATGATACGCCGAGACGTCGTCCTGGTTCACGGTTTTCTTCACGAGCCGCAGCCCGAGCGTCAGCGTGTAGAAAGCATGGTTGCGCGACGCGTCGGCGGTGACCGCGGTCAGATGATGGAAGCCGTTCAGTTGCATCGGTCCACCGTGTCCAACATTTGCCTTTCGTCCAGTCACGGCTGGCCGCGCCGTCACGGGTGAAGCGGCCTGCCCCCAAGCTGCTCCACCTAAAACCAACTCACCCCGCCGGGGCCGGCGGCGTTTCTCCGGCCACAGGCGCCACGCCGAGCTGCGCATCGAAACGGTGGAAAAGCTCCACGTAGTCGAACGGCTTGCTCAGCACCTCCAGTGCGCCCGATTCGCGCGCCGCGCGCTCGAGCTCGGGCGTGCGTGCGCCCGTAATCATCCACACCGGAAAATTCCAACCCGCCTCCGCCGCCCGCGTGCGCAGCGTCCGGCACACCGCGAGCCCGTTCATCCCCGGCATGTTCACGTCGATGATGCCGGCATCGACCCGATGCTGCCCGGCCAGCGCGATCGCCTCCGCGCCGCTCCCGGCGACCAAGACCGTGTAGCCCCGGCGCTCCAGCAGGAGGCGGAGCGATTCCCGCACCGACGGGTTGTCATCCACGATGAGCAGCGTGCGCGGCATGAATTCAGGCGAAGGTTCGATGGACAACACGACAGCCAAACATCGAAAACGTCCAAGCGAATTCGTCCAGCCGCAATCTTCGCCGGATATTTTCGTCAGCCCGCGTCATCCGCCCTCGCGACCACCGGCTCCGCCCGCAACGCCCCGCGCCGCGCCAGCCGATCCGCAACATAGCAGCACAGCAACGCCCACGCCGTCCCCGCCGCCCACCCGGCCAGCACATCCGTCGGATAGTGCACGCCGAGATACACCCGGCTGAAACCGGTCAGGAACGTCAGGAAAATCGCCGTCGCAAGGAAATACGCCTGTTCCCGCCGCCGCTCCGCCGCCCGCGCGAGGACGAGTCCCACGGTCAGGTAGAAAATCGATGCCGCCATCGCATGCCCGCTCGGGAAGCTCGACGACGACACCTCCACCAGCCGCAATGCCGCATCCGGCCGCGCCCGCTCGAAGGTATTCTTCAGGCTCGTATTCAGGATCTCCCCACCCGCCGTCGACAGCGCGAGCAGCAACGCCAGCCGATAGCGGTGCCGCAGACAGAGATAACCCAGAATCAGCAGAATCATCAGAATCACGACGACCGCGCTGCCCAGCGCCGTCAGATCGCGCACCGCGCTCAAGGCCCAGGACGGACCGAGCGGCTGACCATCCCGGCGCATCGCCGCCATGAAGTGGAGATCGAGTGCCTGGTAAGTGCCCTTCGGCGCGTGCCGGGCCAGCCCCACAAAAAACAACACCGCGCCGACAAACGTGACCCCGCCCAATAGCCGCACTCCCTCGTTCCACCCCGCCGCGCGCCACCAAGTTTGCCAGTGCGATTTCACGGCGCGGATGCAAATCGCCGCCGCGACCGACCGCAAGACCGCGCCGTCGCCACGCCCGCCTTCCGTCCCGCCCGGCTCACCGCCCCTTGCCAACTGCCGCCCGCCCCGCACGGTAGTCGGCAAACATCATGGCCTTTCTCCTGCCGCCAAACCGCCTCCTCCTCGCCCTCGCCCTTTCGCCCCTCGGTCCCATTGCCGTCGCTGCGAACGCCAATCCGCTCCTCCAGGAAAGCGCGCTCGCCTACAACTATCCGCGCTTCGATCAGATTAAGGACGAGCACTTCGCCCCGGCCTTCGCGCTCGGCATGGCGGAGCAATTGCAGGAGGTCGAGGCGATCGCCCGCTCCGCCGAGCCGCCGACCTTCGCCAACACCATCGTCGCCCTGGAGCGCGCCGGCGTCCTCTTCGGCCGCGTCCAGCGCATCTTCTCCAATCTCACCAGCGCCCACAGCAACGACACGCTCCGCGCCGTCGAGAAGAACCTGGCGCCCAGGCTCGCCGCCCACGCCGACGCCATCCGGCTCAACGCCCCGCTTTTCGCGCGGATCGATGCGCTGCACACGCGCCGCGCCTCGCTCGGCCTCGACACCGAATCGACCCGCCTCCTCGAGCGCTACCACAAGGACTTCGTCCGCGCCGGCGCCCGGCTCGCCGAACCCGGGAAAACACGTCTCCGCGCCCTGAATACCGAGCTCGCCGACCTCAACACCACCTTCACCCAGAACGTCCTCAAGGAAGTCAACGCCTCCGCCGTCGTCGTCGAGCGCCGCGAGGATCTCGCCGGACTCTCGGCCAACGAAATCGCCGCCGCCGAGGCCGCCGCGAAGGCGGACAAAAAGGACGGCAAGTTCGTCCTGCGGCTGCTCAACACCAGCGGCCAGCCCGCACTCGCCTCGCTCGAGCACCGCGCTCTCCGCCAGCGGCTGCAGGAGACATCGGTCAACCGCAACCAGCACGGCGGCCCCTTCGACAACCGCACCGCCGTCGCCCGCGCCGCCCGGCTCCGCGCCGAGCGCGCCGCCTTGCTGGGTTATCCCGACCACGCCGCCTATCAACTCGAGGAGCAAACCGCCGGCTCGGTCGCGATCGTGAACAAGCTCCTCGCCGATCTCGCCGCCCCCGCCGTCGCCAACGCCCGCCGCGAGGCCGCCGATCTCCAGGCCATGATCGATCAGGAAAAAGGCGGCTTCAAACTCGCGCCCTGGGACTGGAGTTTCTACGCCGAGAAAGTCCGCAAGGCCCGCTATGCCTTCGATGCCGCCGAGCTGAAACCCTACTTCGAGCTCAACCGCGTCCTGATCGACGGCATGTTTTTCGCCGCGACGAAGCTCTACGGCATCACGTTCCAGGAGCGGAAGGATCTGCCCGTCTACGAGCCCAACGTGCGCGTGTTCGAGGTCTTCGAGGCCGACGGCAAGCCGCTCGCGCTTTTCCTCTCCGACAACTACGCCCGGCCCTCGAAACGCGGCGGCGCCTGGAACTCCGCCTACGTCGTGCAATCGGAGCTCTTCGCCCAGCGGCCCGTCTACGCGAACCACCTCAACATCCCCCAGCCCCCCGCCGGCCAGCCCACGCTGCTCACCTTCGACGAGGTGGAGACACTCTTCCACGAATTCGGCCACGCGCTGCACGGCATGTTCTCCGCGGTGAAGTATCCGCGTTTCGCCGGCACCCAGGTGCCGCGCGACTTCGTGGAGTATCCGTCGCAGGTGAACGAAATGTGGATGACGTGGCCCGAGGTGCTGAAGAACTACGCGAAACACTACCAGACCGGCGCCCCCATCCCGTCCGCGCTGCTCGACAAGCTGCTCGCCGCCGAAAAGTTCAACCAGGGCTTCGCCACCACCGAAATCCTCGCCGCCATGCTGCTCGATCAGGCGTGGCACCAGCTCAAGCCCGCCGCGGTCCCCGCCGCCGACGGCGTGCCGGCCTTCGAAGCCGCCGCGTTGAAAAAGGCCGGCGTCGATTTCCCGCCCGTGCCGCCGCGCTATCGCTCCACCTATTTCTCCCACATCTTCGCCGGCGCCTACTCCGCCGGATACTACTCCTACATCTGGAGCGAGGTCCTCGATGCCGACAGCGTCGAGTGGTTCAAGGCCAACGGCGGCCTCACGCGGAAGAACGGCGATCACTTCCGAAAAACGCTCCTCTCGCGCGGCGGCAGCGTCGACGCCCTGGAGCTGTTCCGCGCCTTCCGCGGCGCCGCCCCGGACGTAAAGCCGTTGCTGATACGCCGCGGCCTGAACCGCCCGGCCTCGACCGGCGAGTGAAAGGCAGGGGCGGCTGGCCCCCGCCGCCCTCGTTGGGCGCTCGCACCTCCCAAGAGAACGCTTGCGGACAACCGCCCCTACCCTTGCTTCGCGCCCCTTCGCGTCTTCGCGCTTGCTCCGCTTGGTCACCGCTCGGCCGATTTTATCCAGCTCCGCGCACCGATAATCCATGTCGGCGCCCGCAGTTAACGAATATGCTGCGGGCTCGCTCGCGCCCGAGTGGAGCACGTTCCACATCGCGAACAACCTCGGCGTCACCTGCACCGCGGGCGTCACGGGCTCCTTCTGAAGGATTTCCCGCCGGCGGGACGCGCTCCGCGCCGGCCTGAGGCTCCGAGTTGGCCACCGATTGAATGTCGCGCGCCGGGTTCCGCTTCACCATGGATCGACCGACCATGAACCGCCGCTCGTTCCTCGCCTCCTCGCCCGGCCTCACGCTCGCCACCGCCCTCCACGCGGCCGCGCCCGCGCGCCGGCCGCGGATTGTTCTCCGCTCCTCGTGGCAGACGGTGAACATCGGCGACATCGGCCATACCTCGGGCGTCCTCGCCCTCATCGAAAGGCATCTGCCCGAGGCCGACGTGATCCTCTGGCCTTCGACCGTCGAGAACGGCGTCGAGGAAATGCTTCGCCGCCGTTTCGCGAAACTCGTCATCACGAAGGACCGCGCCGTCATCAACGCCTGCGACTTCCTCCTGCACGGCTCCGGACCGTATCTCACCGCGCATCGCGACGTCGCCGACTGGAAAACCAACGTCCGCAAACCCTACGGCGTCTACGGCATCACCATGGCGCCCGCGGGCGATCCCGGCATGAAGATCATGCGCAACAACGGACTCGACGCGCCCACCCGCGAGCTGCTCAACGGCGCGAGCTTCGTTTTCCTCCGCGACAGCGTGTCGCTCCGCGTCGTGCAGGACGCCGGCGTCACCGCGCCCGTGGTCGCCTTCGGCCCCGACGGGGCGTTCGCCGCCGACGTGCGCGCTGACGCCGCCGCGATCGCGTTCCTGCAAAAAGCACGGCCTCGAAGAGGGCAAATTTCTCTGCTGCATTCCCAATCTCCGCAACGCGCCCTACTGGCGGATCAAGCCCGGCTACGCCTTCGATGAAGCGAAGCATCGCCGGAATCTGGAAATGCAGGAACACGATCACGCTCCTTTGCGCGAGGCGATCATCGCCGTCACGCGCGAGACCGATCTGAAGATTCTCGTCTGCCCGGAGGACGCCACCCAGATGGAGACGGGCAAGGAGTTGCTGGTTGATCCGCTGCCCGCCGATGTGAAGGCGCGGGTCGCGTGGCGCGAGAAGTTCTGGCTGACCGACGAGGCGCTCAGCATCTACACCCGCTCCGCCGGCCATTTCGGCAACGAGATGCACCGCCCGATCATGTGCCTCGGCAATGGCGTGCCCGCGATCGTCTGCCGCTTCGTCGAGCAAACCACGAAGGGTTTCATGTGGCGCGACATCGGCCTCGGCGACTGGCTCTTCGATCTCGATCAGCCCGCTGACCGCGCCCGCCTCCCGGCTACCGTTCTCACGCTGGCGAAAGATCCCGCCGCCGCCAAAGCGAAGGCTCACCAAGCGCGCGAAGTCGTCCGCCGGCACCAAGCCGACACCATGGCCGTGCTCCGCCGCAGCCTGCCAGCGTGAAAGGCCTATTCGGAGACAGCACTCAGCAATCAGCCGTCAGCGTTCAGCGTTCAGCGTTCAGCCGTCAGCGTTCAGATTCGAATTTCGGACTACCACGCGATCCCTACGTGGGAGAGTGATTGCGAGAGCTGATCGCTGACCGCCGATCGCTCCTTCTCACCGCCACGCGCCGAGAATCGCGCCCATCATCGTGAACGCCACCGCGTGGTAGCCCGCGTTGATCAGGAAAAGTTTCAGCGAGCGGTGCTCGAAAAGATACGTGACGCCATACGCCGTCGCCACCCAGCCAATGCCCGCCGCGGCGCCCGCGAAGAGCCCGAACGACAGCGAGGCCTTCGGCCCGATGAAGGCCGCGAGGTTGAACGCCATGATCGCTTCCAGCACGAACGAGACGCCGAAGATCCGCGCCGTCCCGCCCATCCGCTCGAGCGACTCTTTCGTGAAGCCGCTCTCGCGCATCCACGCGTTGCCGAAAACCGGCGGCGCATACCAAACGCCACCGAGAATGAAGGTGCTGACGGTCGCGACCAGGATCGCGAGATAGTTGAAGCTGATGTTTTCAGGCATGGGAGGAACGGGGTTGTGCGTGGGCGTTTTTCTGCCGCCCTGCGTGGGCGGCGGGACATTTCGGTTGGAATTTCGGGGAGCGCCGCCAGAGGTAATGCGCCGCCCAATGACCACAACCCGCACCGGCCCGAAGTCGGAAAACCGCTTCCCCAAGCCGGACCCAGCGGTGCCGAACCCGGAGCCGGCCGATACCACCCGCCGGCCACCCGCCGCCATCCGCGACGGCTGGATGCGCGCCATCGGCATCCCGTTCTTCGGCCTCGTCATTCCGCGCATGACCGGCCTGCTCGGCAAACTCACCCCGTCGGATCCGCTCTACTGGGCCGGCACCGCCTACTTCATCGCCGTCGCTGCCATCATCTGGCAGGGCAATCGCTGGCTCCTCTTCAAACAGCGTGCGCACCTCGACTGGTTCGCCCAGCCCGGCTTGAAACTCGTGCTCCTCGTCGCAGCCAACATCGTCTACACCGCTCCGCTCACGATCGCGCTCACCTGGCTGTGGCTGCGGTTGATCGACGCGCCGTTCTTCATGGAGAACTGGGCCATGATCAATCTCGCGACCGCCTACGTCGTCATCGCCGTCATTTTCGTCACTCACGCCTACGAAACCGTTTTCCTGATCAAGGAGCGCGAGAGTGATCAGCTCCGGCTGGAGCGCGTCGAACGCGCGCGCCTCGAGGCCGAGCTTGAGACGATGAAAGCGCAGCTCGCCCCGCACTTCCTCTTCAACTGCCTCAACACCCTCGCCGCGCTCATCGAGAGCGCGCCGCCCCAAGCCGCCGCGTTCAACCAGCACCTCGCCGACGTCTGCCGCTACCTGCTCCTGCAGAAAAACCGTGACCTCGTGCCGCTCGATGACGAGCTCGCGTTCTTCCACTCCTACGCCGAGCTGACGCGGCTGCGTTTCCCGCGCAGCGTGCAGATCCAACTCACCGGTCTCGACGATTCCGCCGCCCGCGCGGATCTCCTCATCCTGCCCGCGTCGCTCCAGCTCCTCCTGGAAAACGCGATCAAGCACAACCAGTTCGACGAGGCGTCGCCGCTGCCCGTCGAGATTCGCCTTGAAGCCGGCGCCGTAATCGTCACCAACCCCCTCCGCCCAAAATCCAGCTCGCTCCCCTCGACCGGCATCGGCCTCCACAATCTCCGCGAACGCGTCCAGCTCGTCTGCGCCGCCACCCTGCAAACGGGCGCCGTCGACGGCCACTTCCGCGTGCAACTCCCTGTCGTGCGACTCACCCATGCCTGGCCGACCAAAACCAAACCGCTGATCCACGCTGATGCTCGCTGATTGGAATCAGTTCTACTTTGTTGGCCGCCCCCGAAATCTTCGCTCGGTCCCATTTCACGTATTACGTGAAATTCCCTCAGACGGCCGCGTGCAGGGAGGTCATGGTGACAAAGTAAAATTAGCGCCGATTAGCGTCCAATAGCGGTTTCTTCCGATGCTCCGCATCCTGATCCTCGAAGACGAGGCCCCCGCCCTCCAGCGGATCCGTGCGCTCCTCGCCGAGGCCGCGCCCGACGCCCACGTCGCCGGCACCGCCGACAGCGTGCGCGCCGCCACCGCCTGGCTCGCCGCCCACCCCGCGCCCGATCTCATCCTCGCCGACATCCAGCTCAGCGACGGCCTTTCGCTCGATCTCTTCCGCACCGCGCCGCCGCCCTGCCCGGTCGTCTTCACCACCGCGCACGACGACTATCTCCTCGACGCGTTCGCCACGCACGGGATCGCGTATCTGCTCAAGCCCCTCAAAGTCGCCGACCTCGCCGCCGCGTTGAAAAAATACCGCGACCTCGGCCGCCATTTCGCCGCCAACTTCTCCGCGCTCGCCACCCAGCTCGCCGCGCCCGCTGCCGCCTCTACTCCGCCGACTCCCCGCCGCCGCCTCCTGGCCCAGAAGGGCCTCGCCTTCCAGCCCGTGGCCCTCGACGACGTCGCGTATTTCTTTTCCGAGCACAAGCTGACCTTCCTCGTGACGCCCCGCGCCGAGCGTTTCCTCGTCAACGACTCGCTCACGACGCTCGAAGCCGATTTGCCCGCGGCGGAATTTTTCCGGCTCAACCGCACCGTCCTCACCCGCATCTCCGCCGTCCGCAGCTTCCGCCCGATCGGCAAAGGCCGGCTCGCCGTGCAGCTCCATCCGCCGACCGCCGAGGAAGTGCAGGTCGCCCAGGAACGCGCGGCCGATTTCCGAGCTTGGGCCGGCCGCTAGCCCGGATATTTCATGCCCTACTCGCCAGCGACCCTACACGGTGTGCTCGGATCAAGTCTACCGATTCAACCGTTTTGGCTATCCGGGCTAAGTGCAAAACCCCAAGCGGTTTTGCTTTCAGCCCGCATAGGACGCACGCTCACGCAAGCTCACCGCCTGTCCGCCGACAAACGCCGGGAAACAGCCGCAGAAACCATGAAATAGGCGGGCTAGCCCTGCGCTTGGCCCACATTTCGAGCGCAGCAAATGTGGTTCGTGCAGCGGAATCTCACAAAGCCGCGGCCTTCGAACTGCCGAATCGCGGCTCCACCAGAAAG
>Ga0163144_10005844_pt1 | contig 27324 bp, 22 predicted proteins | sample OliLak19BULKMAT1_FD_123175 | JGI IMG/M metagenome (GOLD analysis project Ga0163144, IMG submission 123175) | Freshwater microbial mat bacterial communities from Lake Vanda, McMurdo Dry Valleys, Antarctica - Oligotrophic Lake LV.19.BULKMAT1 | ecosystem: Environmental > Aquatic > Freshwater >... | reverse complement strand
TCCATTGGTCAAAAGGTGTACCCTTTGAAGAGGCTTTCTTTAGGGCACAAAAAGCTTTAAAAGCGAAGTATGAACCCTATTATTGGGCAGCGTTTCAATTGGTGAAGTAATGGATTTTTTTTTAAAAACTAAAACTTCCTCAAGCGGCATCCCAATTTTATCCAACAATGCTTAACAACAGGTTTCAGTGAATAGATTTTTATTTTCATAAATGGATAATGCAGGTTACTGTTTTAAATGAATTGTTTTTAAACAATGAAATAGAGCTTGATTTTTTAAGATATAGAAGATAAAATAGGCCTGCAATTTCAATGTTTTATGTTATCATCGTAACAATGTATTACAAGGATACGAAACAAATAGCCTACCTCATATACATGTTAGGTATTAGGGTAATGAAGTGGTAATGGATATTGAAATGGGAAATGTATTGACTGGCAGTCTACCAAATAAACAGCTAAGAATGATGCAGGCCTAGATAGAAATTTACAAAGAAGAATTAATAGCAGATTGGCAACTTGCCGTAAATGGAGATGAACCCTTTAGAATTGCACCTTTACGATAAATAAAAATTAAAAATGGATATTATTTCAATATTTACAAAAGACAATTATCAAATAGAATTGACATACCAAAATGATGAAATTAAATTATTTGATATGCTACTGTTACTGGACGAAAAACCTTGGAATAAAATTAAAACACTCCACATGTTTCGGCAAGCAAAAGTTGAATATGAAATGGTAGTTTGGCAATGCGAAATAGATTTAGCCCCGGAAACATTGCACTTAGATTCAAAAATTCTACCGCAGTCTGCTAATTCATCAACGCCTCAATCTCATCCACCTCAAGCGGCATTCCTATTTCATCCATTAAATCCAAAGGGCCGTTTTCTGTTAGCAGGATGTTGTTCTCCAAACGAATTCCAATGCCCTCATCCTTGATGTAAATACCAGGTTCGCATGTAAAAACATTGTTTGCTTGCATGGGTTCGTAGCGCATTCCTACATCATGAACATCAATTCCAAGGAAGTGTGAGGTGCCGTGCATGAAATACTTCTTATAGGCTGGCCAGTTTGGGTCTTCCTTTTTTATTTCATCCATAGTGAGTAAGCCAAGGTCAACCAATTCTTTCTCCATCAATTCTTTACCCACTATTTTGTGGTAATCCATCAACATGGTCCCTGAAACGAGCAATTTAGTAGCACTTCGCATTACACGCAATACTGCATTGTAAACGTCTTTTTGTCTTTGCGTAAATTTTCCGTTAACAGGAAAAGCTCTCGTCATATCAGAAGCATAGTTGGCATAATCAACACCACAATCAACCATCAAAATATCACCATCCAAGCATTGACGGTTGTTTTCGACATAATGCAGAATACAGGCAGATGCACCACTGGCGACTATTGGGTGAAATGAATGCCCGGTTGCTCGGTTACTCAAATATTCGTGAATGAGTTCAGCTTCTACTTCGTACTCCCAAATGCCAGGTTTCGTAAATTTAAGAAGTCTTTCAAAACCTTTTTTTGAAATGCTAATGGCCTTGCGAATAGTATCTACCTCTATTTCAGATTTTACAGAACGCAACCTTTGCAAATGGGTAGAACTTCTCTCGAAATGATGCAATGGGAAACGCGCCTTCACTTCATTTACAAAATCAAGCTCGTTGTAAGGGGCTTTGAAAGCAAAACGGTCGTTTTCATTCAATGGCAAATAAATAGATTTTGCCATATTAATAATCGGTCTGATTTTATCCCAAAATCCTTCATTCCAATGAATATGCTTGATGCCAGAGACTGCGGTGGCGTGTTCTTGAGTATATTTATAACCTTCCCAAACTGCAATTTTTTCGTTGGTTTGTTTTAAGAACAAAGCTTCTCTAAATTCCTCTATCGCACAGTCTGGGTATATTATAAGAATAGAATCTTCCTGATCAATACCACAGAGCCAGAATAAATTTGAATTTTGTTTAAAGGTATGGCTCGCATCTCCATTGAGCACATACTCATAATTGCTGGTAAAAATGGCAATACTATTAGGTTTTAAATTTTTTTTAAATCTTTCTCTGTTTTCGATAAAAAGTTTGCTGTTTATTTCTTGATATTTCATGACTGAATTGAATGTTTGTTAATGTTGTTATTTTTCTTTTGTTAAGGATTTTTTATTATCTGGAGTCAATTTATTTGGTTTGTCAGATTCGTTTTTTTTCTCCGTAAAGATTTTTTTGAGCAAAACATAATTAAGAATGGCGACAACCAGCCCGGCGAGTGCAATAAGTATCCCAACAAAAGGACGTAAATTTGATTCTCCCAACCAAAGTGTATTGGACTTTCTATAATGGAATACCATTTCACTCAACCAAAACCAATCAATTAAAGTAAATGTTAAAAAAATTACACCGGCCCAAATAAAAGTGTCCCAATACCGCACTTTAATAAACATGAAGTTTGCTATAAATAACAAAATGAGGTATACGATGAAATTTCCTGTTGTTAAGTAATGGTTATAAAAATTAAATTCCTCAACATTAAGTTTTGCATTTTCTTCTGAAAGCAACTGGTTTTTAGTTAAAGTCACAAAAATAAGTAAGACCAAAATTCCTATTAAGGCAAGTGAAAAAAAGAGTTTACGGGACTTAAAATAATTCATGATTTTAAATTGTTTCTGCAAAAAACGTCAAAATCAATTATATACTTACATGATTATAGAAATATTCAAAAATAGAAAGTAAAAAAATATCTTTGCCCCACAAAAAAATTAGAATGAATAGAAATTACCAGATTTTAGTTGCCCTTTTTGCAACAGGTTCTTTGCTGAACAGTTGCAAGCAAACAGATTCTAACGTGAACGCCGGAATTAAGTTTGAGTATATGGATACTACTGTATCACCTGCGGATGATTTTAATGAGTACTCAAATGGATTTTGGCTAAAGAACAATCCAGTTCCAGCCACTGAAAACAGATGGGGCAGTTTTAACGAAATTGTTGATCGCAATCAAGAAAAGTTACGTTCAATAGTCAATGAGGCTGCCGGCGATAAGGATGCAGCAAAAGGAAGTGATCGCCAATTGGTTGGAACGTTTTATCGCATTGCACTCGATAGTAATAAAGCAGATAAGGACGCTTTAACTCCTATTAAATCTATGCAGGAAGAAATTAATGCTATGAATTCTACCGATGATTTTCTGAAATTACTTGCTCATTTTCATAAAATGGGAATTCCTGGAGGATTTAGTTTCTATATTACATCTGATTTAAAGGACAGTAAATCAAACGCACAATACATTGGTCAGGGTGGTTTCAATCTGCCTGACAAAGATTATTTTTTTGAATTAAAGCATGACAGTATTCGTATTAAGTACCGTCAGCATATTGGTACTATGATGAATCTTGTTTCTACGATAAACCCAGAGGTTAAAATTAATCCTGAGAGTCCATATAATATTGAAAAACAACTTGCTTTTAAGGCCATGAATGCCGTTGAGCAAAGAGATATTCCGGCTCAGTATAATCCAATGACTTATGCCAATTTTAAATTGAAATATCCAAATGTTAATTGGGATTTATATTTCAAAGAATTAGGTGCTAAACCTTTTAATACGATAGTGGTATCACATTTAAAATTTATAGCAGAATTTAACAATCTTATAAAATCAATTAAAATAGAAGATTGGAAATCATACATGCAATGGCAATTAATAAATGCAACAGCCTCAAATTTGAGTAGTAATGTTGATAAACAGGATTTTTACTTTTTTGAAACAGTTTTGCGTGGTACCAAAATGATGAAACCTCGCTGGAAAAGAGCCCTCGAAAAGACAGATGCCAGTCTTGGTGAACCACTGGGTAAGTTGTTTGTTGAGAAATATTTTACAGCAGAAGCAAAAACAAAGGTGAATGTGTTGGTTGATAACTTAACTGCGGCCTATCGTGAACGGATTAAAAGTATATCGTGGATGAGTGAACCTACTAAAAAACAAGCCTTAGCCAAATTGGATAAAATAATTCGCAAGCTAGGATATCCTGATAAATGGAAAGACTGCAGCAAATTGGTGATCAACGACGACTCCTATTGCATGAATGTTATAAGGTCAAACGAATTTAAATTCAACGAGATGATTGATAAAATTGGAAAGCCTGTTGATAGAATGGAATGGGGAATGAGCACACCAACAGTAAATGCATATTACAATCCCTCTATTAATGAAATTGTTTTTCCTGCTGGAATTATGCAGCCACCATTTTTCGATGCCAATGCAGATGATGCCGCCAATTATGGTGGAATCGGTGCAATTATAGGACATGAGCTTACCCATGGCTTTGATGACCAAGGGAGTCAGTTTGATGGAGATGGAAATATGAAGGACTGGTGGACCGTGGAAGATAAGACCCAATTTAGAGCAAGAACAGGTTTGTTAGTAAAACAATTTAGCTCATACATTGCCATTGATACACTGAAAGTTAATGGCGAATTAACACTGGGTGAGAATATAGCCGACCTAGGTGGACTCACTATGGCATATTATGCCTACAAAAAATCACTCAATGGCAAGCCTTCTCCTATAATCAATGGCTTAACTGGAGAGCAAAGGTTATTTATTTCTTGGGCACAGGGCTGGAAAAACAACATTAAACCAGAAGCCTTGAAGCAAAGACTTGCCACAGATTCACATTCGCCAGCTAAATATAGAATACTTGGACCAATGAGCAATATGCAAGAGTTTTATAATGCATTTAATGTAAAGGAAGATAATAAGATGTATTTGCCTGTCTCACTAAGAAGTAGTATCTGGTAAGGGTACTGTATTTTATCATGACAATTAAATGACAATTTTAAATTTTCCTCTGTAACTTTTATCACCAAAATGTTGTCTAAGCAATTATATAAACCAATATTTGTACTTTATTTAAAATAAAAAAAATGAAAAAAATCAGCTCACTCTTAATCGTTTTCCTAGCTGCTACTTCGGCGCTATTTGCCCAGACAAAATTCACTTATTGCGATAGTGTTTTTGTAGAATTTGGAACTACGGTATCAGGAACTACTGTAAAGTTTGTCCCTAAAATCACAACGAATACCAAAACAAATCCAACGGTAATTTCACAAGAATGGAGTTTTGGTAATGGTGCGGGAGCTAATACTTACGATGCTTACTACGATTATGGTAAGGCAGGTACCTTTCAACCTTGTTTAATTGTAAAAATTAAAAATCCAAGAGATCCAAATACACCTTGTATTAAAAAGTACTGTGGAAGTGTAACCACCACAAGCACTGATCCATGTGCTAAGTTTGCCCCAGATTTTACCTACACAATAGGAAATGATGGTGTAGTAACCTTTGAAGCTTCTGCAAGCGGAACCTCTACGGCTTTTACCTACAAATGGAATTTTGGTGATAATACCACAGGCACTAATCGAAAGGATACTAATACATACAAACCAGGCACTTATAAAGCTTGCGTAACGATTTATGACCCAGTTACCAAATGCACAAAAACAGTTTGTAAAGAGTTTACAATAAAAGATCCTTGTACTAATTTTAACCCTTCGGTAAGTGTTACTGTAAATAATGATGGAACAATAACCTTTGAAGCAGGCACCGGAACTAATTATACCTACAAATGGAATTTTGGTGATGGAACTTCAGGCACTGATCGCACAGGAAAACATTCATACAAACCTGGTACCTACAAGCCTTGTGTAACAATTTACGACCCTGCAACCAAATGTTCAAAAACAATTTGCAAAGAAGTAACCATTGCAGGAGAAGATCCTTGCAAGAATTTTAATCCAACAGCCGAATTTAGTATTAGTAATTCAGGACTCTTAACATTTGCTGCGCAAAAAGATTCTAATTTTTCATATTTCTGGAACTTTGCAGATGGAACATCTTCCAACGATAGAATCGGAACTCACCAATTTAAAGCAGGTACCTACAATGTGTGTATTAAGATTTATAACAATGTTACAAAATGCTACAAGATTATCTGTGAAACATTTACAATTGGAGGTGAGGATCCTTGTAAAAACTTTAACCCATCTTTCAATTTCAGAGTAGATGGAACCATAGTAATTTTTGAAGCCCAATCAGGAGATAAATACACCTACAGCTGGACTTTTTATAATTCATCAACGAATGGAAGTCAAGATAGAGTCGTAAAAATTGATTATAAAAAGCCAGGAACCTATAAGGCTTGTGTTTTAATTACTGATACCAAAACTGGATGTAAAAAAACAGTTTGTAAAGAAGTTGTAATTAAGGCGAAAGAAACCGACGATCCATGTAAAAACTTTAACCCATCTATTGGCTTCCAAATACAGGGTGGTAAAGTTAATTTTACTGCTGATGGAGGAAAGGGTGCAGAGTTTGAATGGAATTTTGGAAATGGTAAAACTAGCACAGATCGCTCTCCTAGTCATACTTATACTAAGTCTGGTAAATATAACATTTGTGTAACTGTTTATGATGCAAAACGCAAGTGTAAAAAGACAATTTGCTTTACCATTGAGGTAACTGTTAAAAATTCTGATCCATGCGCTAACTTCAAACCAGATTTTGGTTTTACTACAAATGGCAACAAAGTCGTTGTTGAAGCAACCAATCTAACTGGTGTACAATACACTTGGGCTTGGGGTGATAAACAAACAGGTTCTGGAAGAGTTGCTGATCATGCCTATAAAGTCAATGGTACTTACACAATCTGTATGACGGCTTACGATCCAAAAACAGGGTGTAAAAAAACAATTTGTAAAACAATAAGTTTAAAACAAAGAATGGTTGGCGATGATGATAACAGTGACAAAGAAACATTGCTTATTTATCCAAACCCTGCTTCAAGTGTTGTATCTATTGTAACCCTTACAGATGCCGATGCTAAAATTATTGTGAAAGATTTAAATGGTAATGAAGTACTTCGTTATGATGCTACTCCAAATGAAAATAAAACCATTGATTTAATCATTAATACTCTTCCAAGAGGAACATATTATATAAGCGTTGAACAAGATGGTAAAATTGAAACTTCTAAGTTTATGAAGTAGTAGTTAGTAATAATTATCTTGGAAAGGGCGAATTCTTAACTGATTTTGCCCTTTCTTATTTTAGTTTAATAAGAATAAATTGATTTTAAACGGCTTAGAAATATTTATAAAATAATATGGCATTTAAATATTAATAATATTATTTTTGCAGCCTTATTGTCCGATGGTGTAACTGGCAACACGCCTGGTTTTGGTCCAGGAGAGTCTAGGTTCGAGCCCTAGTCGGACAACTTAGCAATAAGTTTATGATAGTCGAACATCAGTGAAGACGAAAGTAAAACAAAATGGAAAAATCGCTTAACAAAGTAAAACTATTCACTTGCCGTGGATCCAGACATTTATCAGAGAAGATTGCTGATGAATTCGGAGAACCTTTAGGTGATGCATCATGCTCACTTTACAGTGATGGTGAATTTCAACCAAGTCTTAATGAATCAGTAAGAGGAACGGATATTTTTATAATCCAATCAACCAATCCACCTCAAGATAATTTAATGGAACTTTGCCTGATGATTGATGCTGCTAAGAGAGCATCAGCCCATAAGGTTGTGGCTGTAATTCCATATTATGGTTTGGCGCGTCAGGATAGAAAAGACAAGCCACGCGTTCCTATTGCCGCTAAAATGGTTGCAGATATTTTGACTGCCGTAGGTGCAGACAGGGTAATGACTATGGATTTACACGCACCGCAAATACAAGGTTTTTTCAATATTCCAGTGGATCATCTCGATGCTTCTGTTATTTTTATACCTTATATTCAAAGTCTTAAATTGAGTAATTTAAAGGTGGCGGCTCCAGATATTGGCGCATCAAAACGTGTGAGATTCTTTGCTCAGGCCATGAATGTAGAAATGGTGATTTGTGATAAGGAAAGGAAAATTGCTAATGAAATAGCTTCCATGACTGTAATTGGTGACGTGGAAGGATACGACATAGTTTTAATTGACGATATTTGTGATACGGCCAATACCCTTTGCAAGGCAGCACAATTATTGAAAGAAAAAGGTGCTAAGTCTGTAAGAGCTGTTTGTACCCATCCAGTACTTTCAGGTAAAGCTTATGAAAATATAGAAAATTCTGAACTGGATGAATTGGTAGTTACAGATACCATTCCAATTAAAAATATCAGCAATAAAATAAAAGTACTAAGTACTTCTAAATTATTCGCCAATGCCATAAGAAATGTAATTGATCATAGCTCTATCAGCTCATTGTTCAGCATTGAAAAGGCTTTTCAACAAAAATTAAATGTATAAAATATAAATGAAGACAATTGTTCTTAAAGGTGATGCCAGAATTGGCTCCGGTAAAAAGGCAACCAAGGCGTTGCGAACTGAAGGTAAAGTTCCATGTGTGGCTTACGGTAAAAATGGAAACAAGCATTTCGGTGTTTATGAATATGATTTCAGAAACTTAGTTTACACCCCAAATACTTACCTTGTTCAATTAAATTTAGAATCAGGAAAGATATTGGCTAAGTTGCAGGATATTCAATTTCATCCTGTTTCAGAGGCTATCATTCATGCCGACTTTATGGAAGTATATCCTGATGTACCTCTTACTATTAGTATTCCAGTAAATGTATCAGGCAATGCTCCTGGAGTAAGAGCCGGTGGAAGACTTATTACAAAAATTAAAAAACTAACCGTAAAAGGTATGATAAAGGATATCCCTGATTCTATAGAAATCAATGTTGACAAAATGGAAATTGGTAACAATGTAAGAGTTAGTGATATTAATATTAAAGGCTTAGAAATGCTTGATACCAAAGCAAACTCTATCCTCTCGTGTAGCGCAACCCGCGCTAGTATCAGTGCAGCAAACGAGGAAGCTAAAGATACTAAGAAAAAGTAAGATAAATACGCTTTGTAAATATAAAAAGCCTTTCGAAAATCGAAAGGCTTTTTTGTTATAATTAAAATTCGAAAACTATTATGTCTTCAATGCAACTTATCTACAAAAATCAGAATTAGATTTCCTGAAAAATGTGATAGTAAAACTTTCAAAATAACTTCAACAATTCTAATACTCAGAAGCTGATTTTTAAATGATAAATATCGACAGAGTTTTTGGGATATTTATCTTTACAACGGAATTAAAATATCAATAACGCCGCCACTTTCTGAAAAGGTGGGTTCGAAGCACTGGTGTGGCTGACCATCCAAGGGAAGAGCGAACTGCAAATTTTTCAACCATTTAAAGTCTTTTTCCTAATGTCAGTAAAAATTTTGAAATTGGTCTCGGCGCAGACGAGATTGGTGCCTTTTTTTGTTGCCTTTTTTTGCAGAAAAGAAAGTAAAATAAGCCGTCTGCAAGATAAATCACTACAGGATAACTTATATTGAATTTACTTCTGATATGCAGAAGTTATTTCGAAAATTTTCTATAGAAATCCTTCTCCAAGTTATAATTAAACTCATCTTCACAATTTATAAATATCTTTGCTGTCCACATGCTAACTATAAAGGACATTGTTACAGAACTTGAAAGCATAGCTCCATTGCAACTTCAGGAAAGCTATGATAATGCAGGATTGATTACAGGGCAGCTTCAACAAAAAATAACCAATATACTTGTTTGCCTAGATTGTATTGAAGCAATCGTTGATGAAGCAATCCGTAATAATTGTAACCTCATTATTGCCCATCATCCCATCGTTTTTAATGGTTTTAAAAAGCTAAACGGTAATAATTACGTAGAAAGAACCATTATCAAAGCGATTCAAAATAATATTGCTATCTATGCCATTCATACTAATTTGGACAGTGTATTGAGCCATGGAGTCAATACAAAAATTGCAGAAAAGCTTAGATTAAAAAATTTAAAAATATTAGCTCCCAAATCCGGAATGCTCGCCAAGCTTGTTACATATGCTCCTATAGCAAATGCCAATGGTTTAAGACAAGCCTTGTTTGAAGCAGGAGCAGGTCGCATTGGAAACTATGATTCTTGTTCTTTTAGCACAAATGGACAAGGAACTTTTAGGGGAAATGAAAAATCAAATCCATTTGTTGGTAACAAGGGTGAAATACATTCTGAAAATGAAATTAGAATTGAAACAATTTTCCCTATTCATCTTAAAAATAAAATTGTTTCCGCACTTTTTGGGGCTCATCCTTATGAGGAAGTAGCGTATGATATTTGCATCTTGGACAATGAATGGAATGATGCAGGCTCAGGAATGTTTGGGGAGCTTGGTGAACCTTTAGCGGTAAAAGATTTTTTGGAATTGGTAAAAAACAATATGAAAACGCCGGTCATAAGACATACAGAATTTAGTAAGTCAATAAAGAAAGTAGCGATATGTGGAGGGTCTGGAAGTTTTTTGTTGAAGCGAGCCATACATGCCGGTTGTGATGCTTTCGTCACCGCAGATTTTAAGTACCATGAGTTTTTTGATGCCGACAACAAACTGATTATTTGTGATATAGGCCATTATGAATCGGAGCAATTTACATCTGAATTAATAATTGAAATTATTAAGAAAAAATTTCCTAATTTTGCACCTATTTTAGCGGAAACCAATTCAAATCCGGTTAATTATTATTATTAATGGCAGTACAAAAAACATTTTCAGTAGAAGACAAATTAAAAGCACTCTTTAGTGTTCAGGCTCTTGACAGCAAATTAGACAAATTACGTGCAGTACGTGGCGAACTCCCAATGGAAGTATTAGACCTCGAAGATGAGTTAGCAGGCTTGCAAACCCGTATAATAAATATCGAAAATGAGATCGTAGAAATTGATGATAAAGTAAATTCAAACAACATCCGTATCAAAGATTCTCAAGCACTTATTAAAAAATACACTGATCAACTTAATAACGTTAAAAATAACCGCGAATTTGATGCTCTGAATAAGGAAATTGAATTACAAGGGCTCGAAATACTTGCAGCTGAAAAACGAATTGCTGACTTAAGCAGACAGGTTGTTGAAAAAAGAGATTCAATCGAAAGTGTAAAGGCTGGTCTTGAAGGTCGTATTGTTGATTTAGAACACAAAAAATCTGAATTAACTGAGATAGTAACTGAAACTGAAAAAGAGGAGGCACATATTCTACTTGAAAGAAATGAAGTTGAAAGTCATGTGGATGAAAAGTTACTTAAAGCTTATGACAGAATACGCATTAATGTGAAGAATGGTATAGCGGTTGCTCCTATTTTAAGGTCTTCTTGTGGAGGTTGCTTTGCAAAAATGCCACCTCAGTTAGAAGCAGACATTAAATCTTATAAAAAGATTGTAATTTGTGAACATTGTGGCCGTGTATTGGTAGATGCCAAGCTTGCCGGAATTGATGATGAAATAGTTGAAGAAGTTGAAAAACCAAAATTACGCCGTCGTTTAGGTGGTAAAAAAGAAGGAGAAGAGTAGTCATTATCTAAAATAATATTTACAAAGGACTGGGAAACCAGTCTTTTTTTGTTAAGTCTGTTTTTTGAACTTTAAAAATTCCCTTAATAATTAGGACTGGTTTTTAATGCAATTTCGGGCTTATCAATTAAGGTTTCAGAAATCGCAAATCTATTACAAAATTTGCAAGCACCATGGTTGTTATTGTGCAATTAATATTCAATTTATTATTGCGATTCGAGTTAATATAAATATAGTTTATTCCAGCACCAATGGCTTCAACTACGTTTATGACGCAATTGCCGCAATTATGACGCAATTCAAATTAGTGTATAAAATGCTCCTGCTCCCTTTTGTCCGCTTGATTTCATAAGTTGTTTATCAATCAGTTCTTTTAAATCTCTTGTTGCCGTTTCTCTTTAAACACTATTCAAAGTTTGATAGTCGAGGTTTGTTATTTTTCCTTTTGCTTTCACATGCAAGTCTGCTTTTACTTGTCGCCCGTTAATGTCGAGCGATTGGAGGTGTTCTTCATTATAAATGTCTTTTCTGAACTCTAAAGAAATGTCGCTTAAATCGAAATTAAAAATTGGTTCAGGACTACCTGCCTGTTTGCATTCTCTGCTAATTTTTATAATTCCTCGCCCCCATGATTCAATGTAGCCACTGCGAAACAAAGCATTTGCAATATCAGGGTTATATGGTCGTGAGGCATGTTTTTCAGATAGGTTTTTTAACCGTACAGTTCTCAGGTAATTGATCATCATTCCAAATAATAATTTTATCACGGTAAACTCTTATTTGAATAGAAACGCCGCCTGAATAATCTTTTAAGCCCCTATATTAAGGTTTTTAATTTTTCCATTATTTGCCCTCAATTAATTTTTGTTCTTCTTCACCAATATCATTAAGCTTATAAATTAATATATCAATTTGCTTTTCAAGGTCTGAGCTATCTTTACCTTGCTGCTTGCAAGCTATTATTTTTTCAACTAACACAGTGATTTGTTTCCGCTGATTAGAATTCATTTTAGGAATCAGTATTTGACCAAAATATTTCCAAATAAGTTGAAATCCATTTTGAATGGCCGTACAATATTTTGAAATTAACCACCATCCCATTTTTGAATTTAATATGCCTACCAAGCATTTATCGTCCTTTGGAATAATCCACATTGAATTATTACAATACTGATTTTTATCATCATAAATAAAACAAGGCTTCACTTGCAATACTTGATACATAATTTTAGGTTTTTCAAATTCATTATAATAGTCGCAAACCCTCAATTCCCACCAATAATCACCTTGATCTGTTCTGGCTTCTGCTTTAGTTTTGTAAGGCAATAAATGGTTTGCAATAGCAGGATAATTTCTCTTAAGCCATTCCCAGGCATCGTCGTAAGGCAAATTACCATAACGAGGTTCTGGTTCTTTGATGTAATTAATATTGTCGGGTGATAAATTTCTTTTAATTGTAAACCCTTTCGGAATCAGTATTAACCAATTATCTGCTTCTGAACTGGCATAAGGTTTTATATTTCTTCCTTGCAAAAAAGGCTTTATCAATCTTTTTGAATTAATATCTTCCTTTATTAATCGCTCTTTAGTTTTTGTATCAATTAAGAAAGCTTCAGTGAGACCGGTTTTAATCCCATAATGGGCACTTCCATTTGTATAGTCAAATAAACTAATCGAGTGTGTTTTGATTTTTGACAGAAGATTTTGTTCCGCACTTGACGAAATTATCCAATTCTCGTCACTTAATTCCTTACTGTTTATTTTGCTATTATGAGTGGTAATATATGAGTCAAATCCTTTGTCGAAGTTTAATGTTTTAACAATTGTAGTTTCAAAAAAATCATGTGTGATTATTTTAGACGCACTTAAAATACATGGATAGGTAGTTACATTATTAAAAACTTGTAAATCGCCAAAGTCCACAATGGAATGAAGTTGTTTTTTAAGTAAAAATGAACGCATCTCTTTACCATAGCCTGCTTGCATCCATTTATTAGGAATGATATAAGAGAAATTACCTGTTTCCTTTAATAATTCAAATCCCTTTTCTACAAAAAACACATACAAATCAGCCATTGAAGAATATATTTTGTAATTATTATAAAGGTAATCTTTAAGATGTTTTATTTCTTCGTGACGAATATAGGGCGGGTTTCCAATTATTATGTCAAAACCTTCAAATTCTCCATCATTGTTCAATACTTCAGGAAATTCAAACCGCCATTCAAAAGCATTTTTGTAAAGGGCATTGCTTTTTATTTCGTCGATTTCTTTGGAAAGTTTACTAATATCTCCCTCTAATTTTTCTTGATTATCCTCTCTTGCTTTTTTCTCTTTTTGGGTTAATTCAAAAATTTGTCCCTGATAAAGTAGAATAAATAAATCACCACTAAGTTTTTTAAGTTTTATTTGCTTTGGGTCGTTGTTTCCTATCTCTGTTCTAAAATCGCTTTTAATGCCATCAATTATTTTTTGCAATCCACGTTTGACATCTCTACTTTTTTCGTTTTTGTAATCGTTTACAAAACCTCTGTAAGCTTCTACATCATATTTTATGCTTTTCAGAGCTTTGCTCAAATCTGCATCTAAACCAAAACGGCTCAATAAGCTATTTCCACATTTTATATTGATGTCGATATTTGGAAGTGTTTCTAGTTCTGCATAATTCGTCTCAGCTTTGTAGTAAGCATTTTTCAAAAGCTCTATCCACAAACGTAAACGGCATATTTTTACAGAGTTTGGATTTATATCAACACCAAACAAACAGTTTTCAATAATGGTTTGCTTTTCTTGAAATAGCGTTTCTTGAATTCGCTGCCTTTCGCTATGACTTATTTCAACTGCATTTAACTCACCACCACACGGGTAGGATATTCTATTTGATTTAGTTTCTGGCTTTAGATAATAAAACTGTTTTTCGGTTTCGATGTCATAAATATAAAGTTCATCTTCAATTACTTCTGCTCTATAATCTCTAAGTGTTTTTCCGTTTTTGTCCATCAAAATTCCTAACTCGCATTTTACGGCAATAATTTCGTTTAATGCAGAAACTAAAAAGTGTCCAGAACCTACTGCCGGGTCACAAATCTTTAGCGAATTAATTATTTCATTGGCTTTTTTTCTGTCAAAATCTTTTCCAATGGCTTCGTACACATCTGATAAATCTTTGTATTTCTCAATTCTGTTAATTCTTGAATTTTGCGAATCCTTATTCAGACTATTGAATTTCTCAACCACAGCCAAACGAATGGACTGTTTGCACATATACATGGTGATAAATGCAGGTGTAAAAACCGAACCGTCCTTGTAGCCGTTTATTTTTTCAAACACCTTACCTAGCACCGAAGCATTGATAATCGATTTGTTTTCCTCTTGAACCTCTTCTGAACCTTCACTTGCAAAATCATAAGAATCTAAAAACTGAAAAAGATAATCTAAAGTGGGTAGCGAAACAGCCTTCTTTTTTACATCTTTTAAAATGCTTATTCCTATTAATTCAAGTTGCAGGCGGTTGTCAAGCGAATTTATCTTAATGGTTAGGTCTTCTAATTCGCTTATTTCAAAAAGCGAACTGTTGAGGTAAGGTACGTGTTTGTATTTGGTTTTTATGGCTTCACTTCTGTCTTCCAAATTAACGGCTAAAACTTTGTGAAACAATTTAAACAACCCGTCAAAGTCGTGAATTATTTCCGTGTTTAAGAAACGATAATCAGCCCCATCCCCCGCCTTTCCCGAAAGGGAAGGGGCATGATAAGTTATGAGTTGTCCTTCCAGCAACTTCAAAAACAAGATTCTGTTTATCCAAGTAATGCAAAGTTCAAGTGAAACATTAAAAACTTGTTCTTCTTTAATTTCTCCATAAATGGATAGGTTAGGCAATCGATGAAAAGGGTCATCAGCAGCTAAAGCCTCAATAGTTGCTTCGATAAATGAAGCTGCATTTCGGCTTTCCTTTTTTCTGCGAATGATGTTTTTGCCGTTTTCTTTTGCTTCTTCCAGACCAATGATATGTAGCAATTCTTTGTAAAATTTTTCATTGAGTGAATTGCTGTCGAATGGTTTAGTGATTTTTAATAAATGTTGAGGTGAAAGAATTTTGAACAAGGCAATTAATTCTCTGTCATCATCTTTATTGTTGTTGCGTAAAACAGTATTATAATCCTTTATATCAAAGTAAACACAAGGTATTTCAGTATCTAGTTTGGATACTATTTTTGCAATTTCTTCATAAAACCAAGGGTTATCTTTTTTGTCATTCAGTTTGGTTTCATAAAGTTTTTTTATTTGAGTGTTACGATAAATATGCTTGTCGAAATAGTTAGCATCAATAATAAACCACTTGTTTACATTGGTCATTACAAGCTGTTTCAGTTGGTTGTTTCCCATCTGATTTCTTTCGTCTAAGTAGTAAAGTATGAGTTCGTGAAGTGCTTTTTTGTTGGGATTTTCAGCCGTTACCATTTCATTCAAGTTGGTAGGTCGTTTGGCTTCAATAATCACTCCAACTTCGCTGTCAGTGGTTTTGCCAAGATGAATGACAAGGTCTTTCTTGTCTTTCGTGTTGATGGCATTGGTGTCACGGTAATAAGTGTCTCGTAAAAAGTCACGCAGATCGTTTTTTAAATGTTCTTCACTTTCGTCGGTTGGTCGTTTTTCAATAACGCTGATTTTGTCGAGTAAAGCAATGAGGTTTGTTTTAAAAACATCAATTTCCCTTCTCAAAGGCTTTTGCTTTAAGAAGGCTTTCAAAGCTTTTCTCGGGGTCTCCGTTACTAATTTCATTAACTTTTCTCTGCTATTATTTAGGTTGTAAAGTTAAATTTTAAAACCGTTTTCCATTTCAAGGTTTCCATCAACTTGTCAACTTTGGGAATATTTTATTGCTTGTGAAAAATTAAGTTTAGCAAAGGCTATGTGCCACAAAATTAGAGCTTACTATTTGGAATCTGCGTTTAGGATATTAACCAGTTTCTTCTTCATCATTTTTTAAATATAAATTTATAAGATAATGCACCAGATACAAAATGGGTATCATCAAAATGGCAATAATAAATTTGTAGATATAATTGCCTGTTCCAATGCTTAACACCCGCGCAATTGGCCAGTTACTTCCAATATAAAATGCAACGAAAAGCACTAGATAACTATCAATAAATTGCGATACGAAGGTTGAGATTGTTGATCTAAGCCAGAGCATTTTATGATTGAAAAGAAGTTTCATTCTGTGAAAGATAATTGCATCAAGTATTTGCCCAACTAAAAATGAAATAAGCGAACCGACAATAATCCATAAGCCCTGTCCAAATACGGATTTAAAAGCCATTTGCATATCAGGCACTCCTTTGGCAGTTTGTGTGGAAGGCCACCAAACAGCAGGTACAAGTTTTATTGCCATAAACACCATAAAAAAAGCATAACAAATTAAGCTTGCTGCTAACCAAGATAGAAATTTCACACCTTTTACGCCAAAATGTTCATTGATAATGTCTGTCATTACAAACACAACCGGCCATAATAATACGCCAGCGGTCAAATCGAATGAAAATACAGAACCAAACAAGGGTATTTTGAATTGTTGAATACCAAGGGTTGCTTCTAAAGAGAAAATTTTGACACCGATAAATTCGGCCACTATCGCATTAATTATGAAGAATCCTCCGAGGATTATAAAAAGTTTTTGACGTTTTGATCTCATTCAGTAGTATAACAGATATTAAAACAAAAAGTGTTGGCATAAGAATCAAAATTAAACCAAATCACATTGAATGTATGCAGTGATTGAATTTGAAATCCGACTTTTAAACAATGTACAATAATATGAATTTATTCTAAATTCTGTGGAAATTTGAGTCTGTTTTAGATGTTACCTCAAAATTAATCCTACCTACCTTTGTAACCTACATTTAGGAAGCCATGCTTAAAAAATTAAGTTTTAATAAATTTGTGAATATTCTTATCTCTTTATTATTGGTTCATACAGCTCATGCTCAAACTGCCGAACAATGGCTACAAACAGGAAATCAAAAAATGGCAGAAGGCAATATGCTTGGTGCTATCAAAGATTTTTCGAAAGCCATAGAACTGAACACAAATTATGCCGAAGCCTATCTTGGTAGGGGAGCTGTTTATGGCGAACTATTGGCTTTTCCAGAGGCTTTGAAGGATTTAAATACGGCCATCATTCTAAATTCAAATCTTACTGATGCGTACTTCAACCGTGGGTATGTTTACCATGCGTTTAAAGATTACAACCATGCTTTAAAAGATTTCAATAAATACCTGAGTATTAAATCAAACGATGCCGAAGGCTATCTTGCTAGAAGCAACACATTTAAATCACTTAATCAGTCTGAGCTGGCAGAAAAAGACCTTCAGACCTATTTAAAAATGAACCCGAAAACTTCCAATGAATTTTTAAGAAGAAGTACAGTTAAATTGGAGTTACATGATACTATTGGTTCTCTTTCTGATTTAAATAAAGCCATAGAATTAAATCCTGATAATGCCGAATTGTTTCTAATTCGTAGTGATTTCTATTTCTGGAAAATGGATTATAAAAAGGAAATTGAAGATCTCAATGTTTATTTGATCAATAATAAGAGCAACTATTTAGCCTATATAAAAAGGGGAGATGCTTACGCCGCCCTTTTCATTTATAGTGCCGCTATTGAAGATTATTCAAATGCAATAAAATTGAATAGGGGAAACGCTCATCTGTATTTTGACCGCGGAATTTTTTATCTCGAAAACAAGGAATTTCTCGAGGCACGAAATGATTTGGATCTCGCTCTTTCCTATAACTATCCCAACAAGGAATTGGTTCATTATAATTTGGGCATAGCTGAAATTAATCTTGGCAATATCAAAGAAGCCTGTCTTGAATTTGGAAAAAGTGGTGATATGGCTTCAGAATTTAAAGGGAAGTATTGTAAGTAAGGATTAAATTAGAATAAGCCTGCTAAGCACTTTATATTCTCATTTATAATACCTAAAATTTCCAAAATAAAGTATTCTCAGAAATGAGAGTTTAAAATATTTTTGGAGCAATAAGAAGTAACAGATTCGCCCAAGGACTATATGCCAGTCCAAGAACTTGGATCTTTTCTCCAGTTAGTTAAACCTTCTATTTGTTCTGGCTTTACGTAGCCGGTCTTTAATGCTTCTTCAATCAAAGCAGAATAATTGCTTAGCGTAAAATATGGACAATCAGATTGCATAAAACGCTCATCAGCAATAGGAAAACCATATGTAAATATGGCAGCCATCCCGAGCACTTCATAGCCATTCTCTCGCAAGTAATCTACAACTTTAAGACTGCTTCCTCCGGTTGAAATCAAATCCTCAATAACAACTATTTTTTGCCCAGGTTCTATTTTGCCTTCAATCTGATTTTTTAAGCCGTGTTCTTTCGGTTTTGGGCGGGCATATGCATACGGTAAATCTAACACATCGGCAGCCAAGGCACCAATTGCAATTCCGGCAGTTGCAACACCAACCAAAATATTTACCTCCGGAAAATTTTTCTTTATACCATCTGCCAGTGCACTCTTTATAAAACTGCGAATATGTGGAAAGGATAGCGTAACTCTGTTATCACAATAAATAGGTGATTTCCAGCCTGATGCCCAAGTAAAAGGATTATTTGGATTCAATTTTACAGCATTAGCATCCAATAAAAATTGTGCTATGGTTGAAGCAATTTCAGATTTCATATTTGAAGGAACAAACTTACAGATTAAATTAGAATTTGCTCAAGCAATTCTTATTTGTGATAATTTGCCAATATTCTGAATTGAGTTGTCAACTTTTGGGGTAAAAGGTATGTTGTCTCGTCCTAAAATAGGTTTACACTTTTAAAATGTAAGCCTATTTTAGGACGAGACATTACCTTTTGTTCAAGACCAAATCCCTAATAGGAAGATGAAATGAGCCAATCAAAATTAAAAATTCTGTTAATAATCTATTTTTATTTTTTAAATCACATATTTATATTTGAGTAATTTTTAGCCTGCCAGGATTCAAATAAATGATTTTTAAAATTCTTTTATATAAAAGTGATTGTGATTTTTAACAATCAATCCTATTTAACCAATACACAAGCCTAACTACATTCCTATCTTTGCACACTTTTAATAGGTACTTATTTTAATTTTTCGATAATTTATATGAAAACAATCTTTTTCAACAATAATCAACTTCATCTTTCCAAAAAGCCGAAAGCCGAATATGCCCATATCTTTCAAAATCCCACGAAAATTGAATTAGAATACATTATTAATCTATTTCTAAATTCAAAAAATTTTGAAGGTTTAATCCATGGAGATATCAGCAAGACTTTCAAACAGATAAAAAAATTCTTTGAGCATATTAAGGCAGCAGGGGGACTGGTAATGAACGCAAAAGATGAAGTTTTGCTTATTCATCGTCTTGGAAAATGGGATTTGCCGAAAGGTAAACTGGAGATTGGAGAAACAAAAAGAAGAGGAGCTTTGAGAGAAGTAGAGGAGGAGTGCGGCATTACCGGACTCATTATTCAAAAAAAGTTAAAGCCTTCTTATCATATTTATCCTGTAAAAGGAAGATTTATTCTAAAAACTTCTTACTGGTTTTTAATGCGTTACGATGGAAATGAACTCCTTGTTCCACAGATTGAAGAAAACATTCATGAAGCAATTTGGCAGGATATGAATACATTTAATCATGAGGAAATGGAAACATATCCAGCTATTTTAAAGGTTTTGAGTCGATCTTTATCTGAGAAGGAATAAAACTTTTGTAGTCACCATTATAGATTATCAAATCGCGAACGATGGTGCTACTAACTGAACTTACACTCTCATCACTGATTAAAAAAACGTTCAACATCCCTACATTCAAATGCTCATTCACTCTGGCTATTTGTTTTTCATACTCAAAATCATAAATAGTTCGTAATCCTCTTACGATAAAGTCTGCATTTTTTTCACGACAAAATGCACTCGTTAAACCTTGGTATGAAAAAACCTTTACTCTTGGTTCATCTTTAAAAATATCTTCTATCCATTCTAATCGTTTTTCGAGAGAAAAAAGATGTTTTTTACCTGCATTATGTCCAATGGCTATTATGAGTTCGTCAAAAAGTTTTAATGCTTTTTGAACTATATCTAAATGTCCATTGGTAAATGGATCAAAGGTTCCTGGGAAAACTGCTAAACGGCTTTTCAATTTTAGATTTATAATTTTAGATTTTCAATTTTGACTAAACAAGCCAATACAATCACAATTTCAAAGGTATATCTTTTTTACATTCTCGTATTCGCGATTCTAACTTTCATAATACCCCCGTTAACTATTAACTATTAACCATTAACAATTAATCATTAGCCATTTATCTTCCCCACCACCGGCATTTGCCTACCAACACCAAATGCTTTATCAGACACTCGAAGTATTGGAGGAATCTGAAAGCGCTTATATTCATTGCGGTCAACCATTTTGATTATTTTTTTAACCAGAGACTCTTCAAATCCAAGCTCGATAATGGCTTTAGGCCCTAACTGGCTTTCAATATAATGATGCAGAATTTTATCGAGCATTGCATAATCGGGTAGACTATCACTGTCCTTTTGATCAGGTCTTAATTCAGCACTTGGTGCTTTTGTTAATATATTTTGTGGGATGATTTCTTTTGCACGATTAATATATCTTGCCAATTCATAAACCTGTGTTTTGTAAACATCACCCAATACAGAAATGCCTCCACACATATCGCCGTAAAGGGTGCCATATCCAACAGCGGCTTCACTTTTATTCGTAGTATTCAAAAGTATATTGCCAAATTTATTGCTTATAGCCATCAACAATATGCCACGCGTTCGCGCTTGTATATTTTCTTCTGCTTCGTTAATTTGCGTGTTTGAAAACATGGGTGTTAAAAGGTTTTCAATGGAATTGACTGCTTCTTGAATGGCAATTTTTTTAGCATCAATACCCAAATTCTGGCATAAAATTTCAGAATCTCCAACGGAATGATCAGATGAATATTTAGACGGCAACATAACGGGTAATACATTATCGTTACCTAATGCATCTGCCGATAACGCCAGTACAACCGCAGAATCAATGCCACCTGATAAGCCTAAAATTGCTTTACTAAATCCTGATTTTTTAAAATAATCAGTAATTCCCATTTTTAGCGCCTTGTAAATTAGCTCAATATCATCATTCATATAATGATGTGAGTCGCCCTCAAATTCCGATTTCGGTTGCCAATCTATCAGCCTGTAATCTTCCGAAAAGTAGGCTAATTCCTCACAAATATTACCATCTTGATTTATGAACATAGAGCCGCCATCGAACAGTAAATCAGTGTTGGCACCTATCTGGTTTACATAAAATACTGGAAGCTCGTATTTAAGTGCATTCTGTTGTAATAAGTTTCGTCTGTTTTCAATATGATTATAACTAAAAGGAGAGCCTGATAGATTTAAAATTAAATCAGGTCCAAGTGCTTTTAAGCTGGACATAGGACTCGATTTGTAAAGTTTTGGTTCATCAATATCCCAAAGGTCTTCGCAGATAGTAATAGCTATTTTGAAACTCTTAAATTCATATAATTTAAACTTTTGATTGGGCTCAAAATAACGGTATTCGTCAAAAATATTGTAAGTAGGCAGAAGTGTTTTAGCAAAAATATCCTTCACCTCTCCCTGATACAAAACGATGGCAGCGTTGTATAGCTTTTTCCCTAAGTCAAGATGACTATTTATTGGGCAACCTAGTATTAACGCGGTGTCTTTTGTATGATTAGCCAAATCTAAAATTGCTTGCCAGCATCGCTCAATAAAATGAGAATAATCTAAGAGATCTTGAGGAGGATAGCCACAGATAGCAAGTTCAGAGAATAGAGCAATATCAGCACCGTCAGCAACAGATTTATTGTAAGCTTTCAGAATTTTATCAGCATTTCCTTCTATATCGCCAACAATATAATTGAGTTGGCAGAGTGCAATTTTCATTCTTTGTTTAATGTTTTTATTGGAATCAAGATAATTTGGAACAATTCGTTTTTTTTCTTGATTTAATTATTTGAAATAGACCCCTACTGACAATCCAATATTTTTACTTAGCATAGAGGTATAAGTTTTAGTTTTAGATATAAGGACGTTCGTGAGCCCATTTTCAACTCGGAGCGTGCCATAGATAGATGAGTTTTTACTGGTTAAATATTCAACACCGCCACCAAATAAAATCGCCATATTAAGAAACCTTACATTGTCATCGAACTCATCGGGTTCATAAATTTCGTCTTTAGCATTGTTCGTATAAATACTCTTTATATCATCTTCAGGCCATAACATTCCGTTTGCAATGATTTTAGCTCTTGAGGTGATTCTGAAAGAAGGGGCAAAACCGATTTGTCCAAAATATTTTAATTTTCCGTATGTTTTTGTCTTGTACTTTAAAGAGATGGGAATTTGGAGATATCGGTTGTTGAAAGAATATTCTACTCCTTTAAATTTTTTGGTCTTTGTGTCGCGGTGGTAAGTAAGTGAATCACTGAATTTTATTTTTCCATTCAGTTTTGTTATAAGCAATTCGCCTGAAACAGCAAAATGCGGATTAAAATAGTAATCTGCAGTTAAGCCGTAATGGATACCTGGTCTAAAGCCACCTTCTTTAAGGTTTGCACTCTCGGCTTTGAACCAAGAAAAGTTAAGACCTGCCTTGAGACCGAATACTAAATTTTGCTTAGAAATTGTCTTTGTCGTGTCCTGAGCAAAACAATTTGATGAGAGCATAAAAGCAAATGAAATGAAAAGTATATTTTTTAGTGTCATTGATGGTTTTTAAATTTTTGTAAGATGAAATTATAACTACATACCATGCGTTTATAAGTTTCCTGAATCCATAAAACGATTCTGTTTAATTTTGCAAATTCAACCACAAAAATGATAAAAATAAACTATAAAATTCATTTTCTGTTTTTTTTACTTTTCTTAGCAGTATTCTTCGGATGCACAAGTGAAAATAATAATCAGATTGAAAAGGTTAATGTAGATAAAATCAAGCTTGTACTTGATTTTAAAAGATTCGACGTTGATTTATTTAAAGCAATAAATGCTGAACAAGTGCTGGCATTGGAAAAAGAGTATCCTGACTTTTATCCTGTTTATATATACCAAATTATGGGAGGAATAAGCAGTAATGCCAAAACTACGCCCATGGAGGCAGCCCAAAATCTTATCAATAATTTTACTTCTGTACCAGATTTTGGCTTATGGCTTAAAAATAGGACGGATACGATGTTCCCAACACTTGAGCCTTTTAAGCTTGATTTGACTGAAGCCATGAAAAGATACAAATACTTTTATCCCGAGGATACAATTCCTCAGTTTGTATTCTTTCTTTCTCCATTAATAATTAATTTTCCAGTCATTCAAGGTAGAAATATTATGGGAATCGGACTTGATATGTATTTGGGGAGCGATTTTAAAGTCTATCATTCCTTTATGCTTGCCGATCAGTTTCCTAACTACAGGATCAGAAAAATGAGAGAGGATTATATGCTTCGAGATTTAATAACTGCCATGGCAGAAAATAAAATTAAGTCCATGGATAAAAATCATAGACTCATTGATGAGATGCTTTACGAGGGCAAAGTTCTTTATATGGTTGATGCCATTTTACCCGAAAGTTCTGATAGCATAAAATTGGGATATACCCCCAAGCAGTTAAATTGGGCCAATCAAAACGAAAGTGAGGTATGGGCAGCCTTGGTTGATTCCAAATTACTTTACAGTACAGAACCTGCCAAAATTAGAGATTTTATCAGCGACGGACCATTTACTACTGCAAACGGATTTGGTGCTGGAACCGCTCCAAGAATTGGTGCATATACTGGATGGCAAATTATTAAAAAGTTTATGCAAAAAAATTCAGGATTCACTTTGGCTCAACTGCTGGCAAATACCGATTCGGATGCAATATTAACCCAATCAAAATATAAGCCGTAAGCGGATTTTAAAGATCTTCTAAGTTAGAACACTTATATTTTTTTTAGATAGAGTCCAAAAATTACTTAAAATTCTGAGAATAGAGACTGTCTAACTTTGGGTATTTTTTGGCAAGTGCATCTACCATTGGTGTATAAAAAGCACTTAGTTTCTGATAATCAGGTTCAAGCTGAAATATTTTATTTCCAAAGGTTTCGGCATTAGCAAGATTATCAATAACACCATCATTTATTTTGCCCAGTGCTTGTTTAAAATCACTGCCATTAATTTTATTATCAACCAAAGAATTTTTAAGATCAGATAACTGCTTTTCATTAAAACTAACCCTGTTGTAGATAACATCATAATTTTCAATAAATCGCGTGTATATTTTTGCAATCCCTTTATACTTGTTAAAATTAAGCAAGAATTCATCGCCTTCTGCTTCCAAATTGTCTAAGCTTTTTAAAACTGCAATTTGACCATTCATTTCTTTTTTTCTGGCCTCAATTGTAATTAGGTCTATTCGCAAGTATTCTCTCGCTTTCCGGTTTTTGGAAGCCAAACTATCTATTGCAGCTGATTCAACAGGGTATTTTTTCCTACATTCGGTAAATGTAATTCCAACAAAAAAAAGGATAGTAAAAATTAAAAGCACCTGTATTTTTAGATTTCGCATAAATGTTTAATATTGCTACTGAATTATTTGAGTAATTGTGGTTTCAAAAATAAAGAAATTCAGGCATTTACAATTTCTAAAAGAAATCTTTAAAATTGCCCTTACCGCTTTTGGAGGGCCAGAGGTACACCTTGCCATTTTTAGTAAAAGATTGGTTCACGAAAAAAAATATTTCACCCAAAATGAGTTACTTGAAACCTACTCAATTTGTGCGGTGATGCCAGGTCCTTCATCAACTCAAACACTTACTACCCTTGGGTTTAGGTACGGAGGACCCACCCTTGGTTTTTTAACACTTTTAGTCTGGATATTCCCTTCCTTTGTTATAATGACTTCCCTTTCTTTTTTGTATTCCAGTTTACCTCCAGAGGCATTGCATACATTAAGGTTTATAAGACCAATGGCAGTTTCCTTTATAATAGTTTCAGCAATAAGGATGATACAACCCTTAATTCATAATAAATTATCGCTCTGGCTTGCTTTCTATGCTTTCTTTGTTTGTGCTTTACTTCGTCATCCTCTTGAACAATATATCAAAACGCCTTGGATGTTTCCTTTTGTATTGGTAACTGGTGCTTTCATTTCTTTTTTTCTGAATAGGGAGGCCGTGCATTTTGATGAAAAAAAGTTGAAATTTAATTGGAATTATCTGATTGCATTTGTTTTACTCTTTATTATTGCAGGTACAATATCAAAAATTACAAGAAGTCAATATGCCATACTTTTTGAGAATAATTTTAGATTTGGTAGTTTGGTATTCGGCGGCGGAAATGTTCTGTTCCCTATGATATTTGAACAATTTGTCAAATTTAAACACTTTATCACGGCAGATGAATTTATAACTGGTGTGGGTTTGGTGCAGGCAACTCCTGGGCCCGTATTCTCAATAGCTACCTTTACCACAGGATTGGCCTTGGAAGATAGGGGATTGTGGGGGCAGCTGTCTGGTTGTCTGATTGGAACAGTTGCTATATTTTTACCCGGCAGTCTTTTGTCTTTTTGGTTGTTTCCAATATGGGGAAGTATAAAAAAATTTAAATTCTTTCAACGTTCCTTTCCAGGCATTATTGCTACTTCAAGTGGTTTGGTGGCCGCCTCGGCCTATTTATTCTTTTTACCCATTGGATTGCGGTGGAAAGAAGAAAATAATTTTTTTTACACTAATATAGAAAACAATAATCCAATAAACTGGCTTAATGTGATAACAATTATCGTACTTTGTACATTGTTGTTCAAAACAAAAATCCCATCGCCATATTGGGTATTAATGGCAATAGTAACAGGCATTATAATTAGATAACTTTGATAAAAAATATAATATTCCGAATTGCGCTCTTCGCACTGTCAATGCAAGGTTTTAATGCAATGGCTCAAACTAAAAGACCCAATGATGGGCTTATTCAATTTACTGGTATGGTGTTAAGTGCAGATAGTTTACAACCCCTTTCTTATACTGTAATTATGATTCCTGGAACCAGGCGTGGAACTGTTTGTGATCACAATGGTTACTTTACCCTTGTTGCAAAAAAGAGCGAAAAACTGGTTTTTGAATTTGTAGGCTATAAAAGTTCAACCTTTCAGGTTCCCGATTCATTTACAGGCTATAAATATTCAATCATTAAATTACTTGCCCCTGATACAACTTATTTGCCTGAAGTTATCATCAGTGCCTTACCCGACAGGCAGTTATTTGATCAATACTTTGTTAAAACAGAAATAACAGATTCTGATCTTGATAGAGCCAGAGAAAACATGGAGAGACAAGCTCTTAGGGATGAAATATTGACCATGGACGGTCAGGAAAATCAAAATTATTATATGCAGAAACAGGTTCAAAAGTTTTATTATGCCGGTCAAATGCAACCCATGAACATTTTAAGTCCCATTGCTTGGAGCGAATTTGTTAGAGCTTGGAAGAGGGGCGATTTTAAAAGGCAAAAATAGAATTCATTTTAAATTCTAACGAACAAGTCGTTTTTCAATCTGATTCATTTAATATTCTACCTTAAAAACAATTTTGAAATATTTTTAAATTTAGAAAAATACAATGTGTTAATTCAATTATTCCTATTCGTATTTCAGATTTTCGTTCTTAACTTAATAGAATTGCTTTTATAACAAAAATTCACTCTATCTAACATCTTATTTCTAACATCTAACATCTTATTTCTAACATCTAACATCTTATTTCTAACATCTAACATCTTATTTCTAATATTTAACATCTTATTTCTAACATCTAACATCTTATTTCT
>Ga0163144_10005843_pt1 | contig 27327 bp, 30 predicted proteins | sample OliLak19BULKMAT1_FD_123175 | JGI IMG/M metagenome (GOLD analysis project Ga0163144, IMG submission 123175) | Freshwater microbial mat bacterial communities from Lake Vanda, McMurdo Dry Valleys, Antarctica - Oligotrophic Lake LV.19.BULKMAT1 | ecosystem: Environmental > Aquatic > Freshwater >... | reverse complement strand
TTCATTGTAAACCAATAATTCTTTTACCTTCTCTATTTTTTGAGTGATAAAATATTTCTCAATCGTTGTGCCTTCAACTTCCGAAAAAAGATTACTCAAATAATTATAGTCATGATTGAGTTTGTCGCTGATGTATTTTGAAAAATTCGTTTTGAGTTGTTTTTCTGAATAATGAACCAATTCAATGATGCTGTTTTTTATCTTTTCAATGATTCGACTTTTCTTATCATCCATCAATTCAAAACCAAATGATAACAAAACATTGTTGAGTTGGTTTTTCTTTTGTGGGCTTAATTCTTCGGGAATAGCAACTTCACCCAGTTCTACCTCTGAAGGATGTAAACCAAATTTTATAAGTTCGTCTTTCACTAGCATTTTGCAACGGCTGCAAACCATATTTTTGATATAGAGTTTCAACTTATTATGATATCAACCTATGAAGTAAAGGCTAAAAAACCTTATTAAAAAATATTAATGAGGGTGGTAATTCGGGTGAACTTTCCGAATAGAATCCATGGCATGATGAGAAGGATGATTTGTATAGTTTCCCATCATGTGATGCCCCATGCTATCATCATGCCTGTGATTTGCATGGGAATGATAAAATAAAGAATCGTGATGGTGATACTTTTTATCGTGATGATGCATACCAATTGTATCATGATGACTATTGGAGGTAACTAAACTGTCGTGCGATAACTTTGCATAAGAATATTCTTGAACGCTCAATGCAGTTTCGTTGTCTGAAGCTAAATTGTCTTCTTTTTTTTTGCACGAAGCAACTAAAAAAAGAGCGAGTCCAATAATTAATATTTTTTTCATGTTTTTAAATTTTTAATAAGTTTGATTTTTTGAATTTGACCTTCTATTAAAATTCCGATAGATGAAACCATTTGGGCTAAACTACGATTTTCAATGGTTAACTTGAAAGAGTCAGAAATTGCAGAAACGAATTGATCTTTTATAAGTTTACCAATGGCCTTGTCTAAAACAGAAAAATAGGGACTCCATGTGCTACCTGAAACTATAGGATTGTGCGGACTTCCATCCTTTATTGCTGCTACATGCAAGCCTTGCCAATGAGTGGTTGTGGTATCGGTTAAATTGTTCCTTACATTTAAAGTTACTTTTTGGACTTGTCTAAGAACAAGGGTTGGCTCAAGATATGAGCCGTTAAAACCAAAAGTTTTGGTACTTTGCCCTACATAAAACTGAGTTGAGCCTTCAGCCAAAGTAAGATTGATGATATTGCCTGAAAGTGTATCAGGAATTAGAATTGGGGTTTGTGCTCTTGTTTTTGTAGCAGCAGTAATCATGACAATTGAGAAAATAAATAATAATTTTATTTTAGTTTTTAATTAAGCGCATGTTTTGTGTTGAATTTTGCAATTGTATTTTTAGATAATATAAACCTGGTGAAAGGGTTTCGTTTTCAATTTGAAATGAAAACAACTTGTTCTGTTGGTTTGGTGTAACTGGGAAAATTACTTTGCCAGTCATATCAATAATTTCTGCTGAAATTATTTTACTGCCTGTGTTACCTTCAATATTCCAAGTATTATTAGAAGGATTAGGATACACAGTGATATTAAAATCTTTGTTTTTTATCGGCGGAATACCAGTTGTTGCTGCGGGAGTATAAGTTCCACTCCTGAATTTTACGGTTTGCGAATTATCGTCCTGCCAAACTACCCAAACTTTCCCAGCGGCTAAGGCCACATCGGCATTGGTTATGTCAGCTAAATCAACGGTATCATAAGTGGCCTGAAACCCTTTTTTAATATCGTTTGTAAAAAGAATAGGCAGTTGTGCTTTAGCGTTAACCGTTTGTTTCCAAACAATGGCCAATGCCTTTCCGCTATTTGCAATTCGTGGATAGTTTTGTTGTGATAGTCCTGGAATTGCACCTGTGAGGTCGGAAACTGAGCGTGTTGAAACGCTGCTCAGAGAGGCTTTACTGAAATAGTTTCTATAACTTCCCGAACCTGAACTCATAAAAGTTGAATAAACGGTGTCTCCTATGGCTACTCCATCGGGTCCACTTGAAGGGCAGCTGTTTATCATCCAATTATTTTTGTCGATATTACAACCATCAATGAATGAGGTAGCATTGTCAGTAGAAACGCCCATCCAATTATCACGAATGTTAATATTATTATCCCGGTAAAGCATAGCAGATTTATTACCTTCACTGATAATTGCTCCTGGGCAACAATCGCACACTTCGGCTGAATTGCCCCAACCGCTTGCTTTTACATCCACCGTAAAAGTTTTTCCATAATCGGCAGATTTTGTAACCACCCAGCGGGATTCCATAAACGAGTTGTTGAATTTCATAAAAGCAACAATCGGATTGCCTCTTACATCGGTAGTAACAGTTGGAAATCGGGAAATATTGGAGCCAATAAAATCGACCCTGACGGGCGATGAAAAATTTTGTCCTCCATCAAACGAACGTACAATATAAACATGTTTTGATGTGTCTGACGATTCGGGAGATTGTCTCATTACAACATACACTGTATCTCCATGTGAAGCAATGTCTGAGCCATACCAAGATGCTGAGGCAACAGTCATAGTACCGTTTAGTTTTATTGGTACGGTAAACATCGTGCCGTTCCATCTTGAAAAGAAACAAGATTGGTCACTCATTCTACCCCAAATTACCAATGGATTTCCTGCAACATCCATGGCCATTCGTGGGTGCATATTGCTATAGGTACTGGTGGAAATATTCATTCCCATATTCCAAGTAATGCCTGATTGTGATGAAACTTTAAGCGAAAGTAAAAGCAGAAAAATTGGTAGTAATTTTTTCATAGTGATTTTGTTTTTAGTTTTTAATGAATTTTTGAGTAAACAAATTGTCGTGTGTTTTTATTTGAATGAAATAAATTCCGTTGGAGATGTCGGCAACATTTAAAGTTATTTTTTTTATGAAGCTGATGTTTTGTTTCAAAACTGATTCACCTAAAACATTCAAAATATTAATTTCCGCTGATTGAATTTCGTTTTGAAATTGTAATGAAAAGTTCTCTGAAACTGGATTTGGAAACAAACTAAAAGTTTGTTTTTGAATCTTTGAAACGCCTGTAGAAGCTGTTTTGTCAATAACTAAAAAACTGCCCATCATACCATCATCTTCATGGTGAAGTAAATGGCAGTGATACATGTAGGGAACCATATTATCGGCAAAAGTTTCGAAGCGGGTAATGAACTTTACACTGTCGTTTGGCATCACAAGCACTACATCTTTCCAACCGCGCTCGGTTTTGGATGTTTGCTTTCCGTTTTTTTCGATAATATTAAATTGTATATCATGTATATGAAAAGGATGGGCAACCAAGGTATTATTTACCAATTTCCAAATTTCAGTCGTGTTGAGGTACACGGTATCATTCACATAATCCATGTCAAAGGTTTTATTGTTCATCCCAAACGGCCCTTCGGCTAAATTTGGAATATCGGCTGGTAATAAACGGATGGTGTCAAAAACAATAGTTCTGAATTTGGTAGCAGCAGAAATAATAATTGGCACGTATGGAATTAAAGTAACTGGTATTGATGTAATCGGACTTGCCGTTTGCGTAACGATTACTAATTTTAGCAAATTAAAATCTGTGCCATTTAAATTATTTTCTTGATATTCGTGAATCTCATTGGCTCCGTTTCCAACACTATCGGCTCCGTAAATGCCTGTTTGTAATTCAGAAGCAAAACTCTTTAAGTAAATTGTTTGCCCTGTCATGCCCGAAAAGTTTATTAGAATTTCTGCTCTTTCGCCTGGCGAAAGTTGAAGCCGTTTTAATGCAAGTGAAGAGTCTTTCATTCCCCCATCAGTTGCAATCTGATAAAATGTTTGTCCGCTACTCAATCCAAAATTGTAAGTCCGCAAACTGCTGCCGTTCAGCAAACGAAAACGTAGGACTTGCGCAGGTGCGTTGAAAAAAGCTTGCAAAGTTCCGTTAATAAATATTGCAGTGTCCATATCAGTAGCAATTGCAATTTGATGAAGCTCATCAAATGCCCTTGTTTGAATGTTCAGTGGAATATCATCAACACCATAAGTTCTTGGTAAGCTTAAATTATTTTCTGCACTGTCTTTCACAATAAAAAAACCAGCAATGCCTTTTGAAACTTGCTGTTCTGTTTGATTAACACCGTGTGGATGATACCAAAATGTAGCAGCGTTGTTTCTTATTTTAAAGGACGGGCTCCACGTTGTTGATGGTTTTATAATTTGATGTGGCCCACCGTCATTATATGCCGCCACATGGAGGCCGTGCCAGTGCATTGTAGTTTTTACCGGAAGATTATTTGTGACATTTAATGTAATACTGTCCCCTTTGTTAACGATAATAGTTGGGGCCATCCAAACGCTGTTTACACCATAAGTTGGTGTTGTTTTTGAGCCATAAAAAATTGTTGTACCCTGTTTTACATCCAAATTAATTGTAGTACCTAGGAGTGCAGGAGGTATGAAGAGTGAATTTTGTGCAAAACAGATTTTGATTGTGAATACATGAAAAATGATAGCTATATAGATTGCATTTAATTTCATTCTTGATAAAATATTTTTTGGTTAAATTGTTTTTCTTTTCCAGATAATCGAATTATATAAACAGAGGTGGAAAGTGTTGGTAATTCAATTATTTTTTGATGATCAATACTTGCTTTAAAGATTTCCCTTCCTGACAAATCCATCAAATAAAGGGTTTCAAAAAAATCACCCTTATTTGTCAAATGAATTTTATTATTTCCAAACCAAAATAATTGAGGTTCTATTCCAGAAGTTATATTTCCTGACGCCATTGAGTTAATAATATAAGTGAGGGTATCGGTATTTGATAGATTTCTCGCATCCCAAACAGCATAGCGGATTACTGCCTTCCCATAATTTACTTTAGCGGTGCAATGAATAATTAAAAGGCCATACTCACCAGGAAGTACTGGGTTCATGGTTCCACTATCTAACAATGAGGGATAACAGAATTGATTATCGCAAACGTTCGCGTCCCACTTATCAGGAATGGATTCACTTATTTTCTTCCATTTTAAAAATAAGGTGTCTTCTGTTTTGCTCGTTTGGGTAATGGATAACGTTTCAAGATCTTCCATCATGGCATCAACTATTACGGTGTCATTTGGCGCGATGGTATAGGCCTGCGCAAAGGATATTCCACTAATGACAAGCATAAAAGCTAATGTTAAAAAAAAATGCACACCTCTCATTCTAGTGAATTATCAGGAGTTTTTGTGTGCTCGCCTGTCCATCTAAAACAATTCGAACAAAGTAATTGCCAGCCTTGATATCAGAACTATTGAATTGTTTATTTATTTCGCCAATTTCGAATTTCTCTTTCAAAAGTGTGGTTATCAATTTTCCGCTCTGGTCTAAAATATCAATAACTACTATACCCTGAGTTTTTACACTAAAACTTATATTTAAAAGCTCGCTTGATGGATTGGGATAAACAGATACTCCGTTTAGCTTATTTAACTGTAGCATACCTGCTGAACCAATTTCCTTTACTTTTAATGTAGATAGATAGGTTTTATCACCATCTTTATGTCCAGCAAAATTCGAATTAAATCCGCCATAAAATATTACCTCACCAGTTCCCTTTTGAGGAGCTATCCAATTAAATGTCCATGATAATGTATTAACACCTTCGATACCATTTGAGGTATAAGTTATATATTTTCCTTCACCAACCAATTTTGTTCTAAAGGTATCAGTTAATATTAATTCACCAAGAAGATCACCCTTGATATTTTGGGGAGATACCTCAAATCCAAATCGTGTGGCACCCACCTCAGCATTTGTTGCTATTATTGTATAGGTCTTCCCAGGAATATATCCTTCTTTTGGAACATCAGACTTAATCCAATCCAAAACGGGAACAGCAGTTCCACCATGGCACTTAGTACAATTTTTTAATGTATCGCCCGGTGAACCTGTGTATCCAGGAGCAGCACCATCTTTTTTATTTAATACATCGCTCTGAAATGATTCAAGAAAAATGATGCTAAGCAGAAGCATGAAGAATCCTATAACTATTTTTTTCATACAGTATCAATAAAAAACCTAATGAATTACATTGATTCTGCGAACTGACGTTGCCCCATCAGTTTGTATGCGCACAAAATAAATACCTTCAGGCAAATCACTCGTATTTATCTGTTTGATTACAGTTCCTGAATTTTGTTTTTCAGTTGCAATTAAAGTTACTTGTTTTCCTGCTAAATCAATGACATCCATAACTAAATCAGAAGTTTCTTTTAGCTCAATATTTACAGTAACCAAATCATTTACTGGATTTGGATATACATTAAATGCAGAAACAGAATTTTGTAAGTCTTTAATTCCTGCTGTTCCACTCAGCAAATTCAAAATTTCATTTCGCATAGTTGTTGTATCGCTTGTGCTGAAACTCAAAGTAGAAAAAAGTACCCTATGATCTTTACCTCCAAGTAGCACAACCGTTGGCATTCCAAAACCTCCGTAATGAGCTACTTGAGCTGCTCCACTGTCATAAGGCATATACAATGAAAGTCCGTTTGATGAACACCAGGTTGAAGTATAACTGCAAGTGGTTGAATTTTGAAAAGGCATGGCATAAGCTGTAATCATACCTGGACGTGTCTTAAGAATATTATTAGCCATTTTTTGGATTTTTTGGGCTGGCGGTGGACAACTGCCGCAACTTGGCATAAAAAAGTGAAGAATTACCGCTTTGCCGGCATCTAGGTCGGAAATTAAGTTGTGAGAAACTCCATTACAATCCATACCGAATAAAGGCATGGCAGTAGTTTGTGCTTTGGAAATTGTAATGATGAACATCAAAGCCATTGATAAGAAAATTGTTTTTTTCATTTTGATACTTATTAATTTTTTGTTGAATTGTTTATGATTTTCATATTTGTTGAATCTACTTTTTCAACCCCGTTCAAGTCCATACCGCAAACAAGACAATTACCTTCGTTAGAATAAAGAGAATCGGCCTGGCAATTCATTGGACATTGATATGCTACAGCTTTTTCTTTGCCATTGCAGGAGAAAAGGGTTAAGCCAATCAACAAAGTGACTGATATTGTAAGCGATTTTAAAATTGATTTCATTCTTTTTTTTTGATTTATTTGTATTGAAATTATTTATTGTCTAATGGGTTGCATTAAAACTCAAAAACAAGTTTAGCCCACTATCATTTCTGATATTGGCTTTCGTTCAAAAACAAAAATCAAATTAAGAAAACCCGATTGAGCAAATAAAGAGGTTTGCTTTTTTGCAGGGGCGGTGGATGATCAAAAGGAATGTGCCTTTGAAAAGCAACTGTTACAAAAGAATGACTGTAACCAGGAAAAATATCAACCAAGAATTTGAAAGTCTGTGAAAAATTGATTGCAATTTTCTTTGAAAAATTTTGGGAGTCTTTCAGTTTTAAAACGATTGTTTTGTCTTTACAACAATTTTTTTTCATTGCTTTTTCACCACACGGACAAGAAGAGAGGCTGTTAAACAAAATTGAGACAGAAGCCAATTTGCCACCACAAAAATGCTGCTTAACTGATAAACCTATTGCAGGTATTAGATAGCAGAAAATTATGAGTATAGTGGTTAATTTTTTCAATTCAAAATTCAAATATAAGGTTTTTATTCAGAAGCAAGTTTTTTTTTCAAACCAATTTTTTGGATATCCATTTTAAGTATTTCATTGTTAGAGGTTCATGTTTTTCAATCGCAATGAATTGGCAATAACCGAAACCGAACTAAAACTCATGGCTGCCGCCGCTATCATTGGAGAAAGGAGTATACCGAAAAACGGATATAAAATACCTGCTGCAATTGGAATTCCTAATACATTGTACCCAAAAGCAAAAAATAAATTTTGTTTTATATTCCACATTACTTTGTGGCTTAATGTTTTTGCTTTTACAATGCCCTGTAGGTCTCCCTTCAATAAAGTTATTTTTGCACTTTCAATAGCCACATCAGTGCCAGTGCCCATTGCAATTCCTATATCTGCCTGGGCAAGTGCTGGTGCGTCATTAATGCCATCTCCTGCCATTGCTACTACTTTTCCTTGGGCTTGCAATCTTTTTATTTCAGCCAATTTGTCTTGTGGCAAACATTCTGCTTTAAAATTGGTTAGGTTTAATTCTTCTGCAACAAACTTTGCTGTATTGTGATTATCGCCAGTGAGCATAATTACTTCTAGGCCTTCATCTATCAATTTTTGAATTGCTTCTTTACTACTTGCTTTTATTGCATCTGAAATAATTAAAAAACCTTCTAATTCACCGTTAATAGCGAAATAGGAAACGGTTTTGCCTTTTTTCTGTTCTGTGAGAATTTGCTCTTTTTGATTTTCGGAAATGGCTACATTTTTATCTTCCAAGAGCTTATCGTTGCCTATAACAATGTTTTTATTTTCTACCATTCCAATAACACCTTTTCCTGAAATGGCTTCAAACTTGGAAATAGGTTTTATTTCTACATTTTCTTTTTTTGCTTTATTTACAATGGCTTCTGCCAATGGATGTTCACTTTGAGAATTGATTGAAGCGGCAAAGAGCAAGAGTTCGTTTTCAGCATAGCTATTGAAAGAATGGATTTTTTCTAAGGAGGGTTTTCCTTCTGTAATCGTGCCTGTTTTGTCGGTAATGAGTACATCCACCTTATCCATTTTTTCTAGTGCTTCGGCATTTTTAATCAAAATACCACTGTGGGCACCTTTGCCCACACCAACCATTACGCTCATCGGTGTTGCCAAGCCCAATGCACAAGGACATGCGATAATTAGAACTGCTAAAGCATTTACAAAGGCATAGACATAAGAAGGTTCTGGCCCAAAGAATTTCCAAATAAAAAATGTAATTAAGGAAACGATAAGAACAGTTGGCACGAAATATTTGGAAATTTTATCTGCCAATTTTTGAATAGGCGCCTTGCTGCGGCTGGCATCGTTTACCATTTTTATTATTTGGGCAAGCAGGGTTTCGTCTCCTACTTTTTCGGCTTTCATTACAAAAGATTTATTGCCATTGATGGTAGCCGAACTCACTTTATCACCAATATTTTTTTCTACAGGAATAGGTTCACCCGTTATCATACTTTCATCTACACTGCTATTTCCTTCAGTAATACTGCCATCAACAGGGATCTTGTCGCCTGGTTTCACTCTCAATAAATCGCCTACTTTAATATTGTGAATAGAAATTGTTTTCTCAATACCATTTTCAACTAAAACTGCTTGTGTTGGGGCAAGTTTAAGTAATTCTTTTATTGCTCCACTTGTTTGGCTGTGAGCTCTTGCCTCTAATAATTGTCCTAATAAGACTAAAGTAAGAATAACGGATACCGCCTCAAAATAAAGGAAAACACTGCCATCATCATTTTTAAATTGGTCGGGAAAAATGGATGGAAAAAGCAAAGCAACAATGCTAAAAACAAATGCTGCCCCTGATCCAACACCTATTAAGCTGAACATATTTAAGTTCCAAGTTTTGAAAGAAACCCAAGCCCTTTCAAAAAACATCCAACAAGAATAAAAGACAACTGGTAGTGATAATGCAAATTGAAGCCAATTTTTTAAATCTATATTCAAGTACTTTGTAATTGGGTTGTGGGGTATCATTTCTCCCATTACCAAAATCAAAATGGGCGCTGTGCAAGCCACTGCAATTTTGAATTTTTTGAGTAAGGTTTGGTAGGTTTTATTTTCATTGTCTGTAGGCACTAATGGCACTAAATCCATTCCACAAATAGGGCAATTTCCGGGGGCAGCCTCAACTATTTCTGGGTGCATCGGACATGTGTATTTTTCAGCATTTGAAATACTTGCCTCTTGCACCAAATCCATTCCACACACTTGGCAGTTGCCTTCTTTCGCATACATTTTATTGCCTTCGCAATGCATTGGACAATAATATTTTCCATTATTGTGAGGCTTTGTAATGTGTTTTTTTAAAGGTGCTTCGTCAATTATTTCATGCAACATGTCTATACGATATGTTCCACCGTCCTTTTCTAATGTTGCCTTAAATGTTTCTAACGGAATGGGTTTTTCCATTTCTATGCTTGCCGACTTTTCTTCCAGATTTACTTCCACTTTAGTAACCCCTTGTACCTCTTCCAATGTTTTTTGAACGTGGTCACGGCAACCATTGCAGGTCATACCTGCTATTTGATATGTATTTTTCATTCCGGCTGAATTTTATTTGAGATTGGTAAATCTAATATCCTAATGGTTAACATAGCTTTCTATTGCAAAAACTTTAATACAAGGCAATGTATGCAACGAAAAATAAAACTGCTCCAAGTATTGCCTCGATGAAATGATAAGGGGAATTAATCCACTAAAAAACACTGAAACAAAACCATCTAAAGTTTTTTGCTGTCGGCCAAAGTGCATACAAATTGTCAAGTACTCTTTCAAATCCGTCTTTGTGTGTTGGGAAAAGAGAGTAAAAGCTTCCAAGCAACCCAATTAAAAGTAAGGGGATACTTTATTTGAACCAAATTATTTTTGTATGGTGCTAACAGTTTTAAAATTAAAAGCCAGAGATTGAGAACGTCCTACTTTATATTATTTTTTACGGTTGCCTCTTATCAAAAAAACAATAATGAGTAAACCTACAAGCGGAATTATCCACATACCCCAGCCCATTCCCCCAAACCAATGATTTCCATCCATCATGTTATTCATTTTTATTTTTTTTAAGACGTTACTATAAAGAAATTGGATTTTTAAGTTCAGATATTGAATATCCTGTATTATTCATTGACTCTTGCAGCTTATTAACATTAAGGGCTTGCGAGGATATAATTTCTGCTTCCTCCTTTGCCAAGTCAATTTTTACAGAAATAACTCCCGCAGCATTTGATAATTTGTTTTTAACGTTTGCAGCGCAGCCTCTGCAACTCATGCCATTAATTTGGTAAATATGCTTGAATGAATTTTCCATGATTTTATTTTTTTCTTTTATTGAAATGGTGTTCATAGTATTTTTTTTTCAATCTATTATTTCATTTTACCCATATTATACATTCCCCTCATGGATTTCATTACATTAGGATGCGATTGCATTGAACCCATCATCATTTTACACTTTACAGAGTCAGTATCGCATATTCCCATTGTTTTACCCATCATCATTTTACACAAGGAGCTGTCATCTTTGCACATGATCATCATTTTATCCAAGTGCATTTCTCTCATATTAAGGTCGTTCATCATGCCGTTCATCATCATTTGTTTGCAATTGTCGCTGTTCAGCATTTCTTTCATCATCTCTGTCATGTAAGGTTGATTGTTAATTATTGCCTGAAAAATGTCCTTGCGGTGATTATCTTCTTTTAAATATTGGTCTGCACTTGGATTTGAATTGCAGGAAGTAAGCAAAATTACTAATGCTGCAAATAGGCAAGGCAGTAAAATTTGTTTTTTCAATTTTAATTTATTTAAAATAAAGACGCATCAAAGGTGAGCAGCTAGATTTAAGAAAGTATTACATTATTTTGGCAATATGTTACATCATACCCACAGTTTTTGACATCAGTCTCCTATTATGGTTTGAGCTCTAGCAAATGAAAACGATATTTGATAGAACAAAACCTAATAGGCTCTCAAAGCCTTTCGGGGTAGTGCTGTTAAAAATTTTTTAAGTGAAATAAGGGGGGAAGGATATAAAAGATTCAGGTTTGGCAATGCGTGTCAGCATTTTTTTTAAATGATAGTTATTTCGTTTCTATGTCTTTGGTGAGCTGTCAACATCTTTTACTTTTTCCATTTAATTGACTGACAGTTAATAGTTGAGGTTAAGTCTTTTTTGCACTTGGCAGTCGGTGCTTTAAAGGCGGCGTTTCTAACTTAATAATCATAAGGATGTATCGGAAACCCTGAACCAGAATTTTTGAAAAGCTTCTAAGCCAGTGTCTTTTATTTCAGTTTGACCTTTATTACCTGATTATAATTCTGTTCTATTGTCATACAAATATCGTAAATGGTTACAAAGGTTTTATTTTATGAAAATGGTTTTCCATACAAATTTGCCAATTTATTTATGGTCAAAAACGCTGTGATAAAAAGTACAATAATAGGAATTGCTAAAAATTAAAATCCACTTTCTTCTGCGCCTAAGTCAATGTCTCCAAAAAATAAAGAAATAAGTATAACATAGAAATTAACAATTAATTTTTTAGAAGAACTGTAAATCATTAAGAAACAGGTGTCCTTATTCCGTTCGGCTTTACCTTCAAAATCATAAAAATGATTTACATGGTGCATTAAATCTCCTTTTTCAATTTTAGAATTTGAATCAAAACCCTGTTCTATATTTTTTGTAAGTGCAACGAGTATTTCATTTGAAATTTTGTTTTCTTTATTCACTTTAAACTCATTGAGCAATTGACCTGCTCGTTCGTTCCATGTTGGTTTGAAATTATTATTGATTTCATTTTTCAATGGACGAATGTATAAACTGCTTAATGCTATTAATTTATAGGCTTTGACTTTTAATTCATCGCTTTCTAATTCTTTAAAATTCTCAGTATTGCTCTAATAGACGCATATTAATGCTACAAAGCTCTCCGTGTCATTGGTCAATTCGCCAATATTTTTCTAGCTTCCCACCATCTGTAATACGCTGAATTCATTCTACAAGCCAAGAAAGAAGCAACAACAAGTCCAAATATAGAGCCTATTTGTCCAGATATTTTTAAATATGGTCGCCAAAATATTCTTTAAGTCCAAGCACAAAAACTGTATAAACCTCTGTAATAACAAAAAGCGGTGTTGCAATTTTTAGCAATTGAAGTAAGCCTTGCTTTTCGGTTTTTATCATCTTTAATCGTCTTTTTCTATTTCAGCATTATTGCCATCGCCTGTTGGAACATTCGCTCCGCTTCTAATTTCTGTATGAAGTATTTCTCCGCCAGTGGTGCCTGTTTTTTTAGCGAAGAATAATACTACAATTGCAAATACCAGAGTTCCTATGGAAATAATACCAGAAAAGGATTTTTGCTTAAAACTTGCCCAAAGACCAAGAAAGGAAAGGCCCCCTAAAATATAAGAAAGTATAGCGAATGTTTCAGCCGTTTCCTCATGGCTTTCCAAGTATTTCTCAGTAAATCCACTTATATTTTCAACTACTTCTTCAGCTGCTTCGCCTGTGTTCATTGCTACAATTGAAGCGAATGCCCCCAAGATAAAAATCATAAATGAAGTTCGTTTCACGGCTTCTGATTTTGAAACAAGTCCTGTAAGCATTAAGATTACGCCCACCAAGGGGAAAATGATTGGTAAATGATTTACCAGCAAGTGCCAATGTGCTCCGTTCATATATTTGTTTGTTTTTTAAATTATATATTTACTCCAAAAAGATAACCAACTAAGGCAGAAAGTACCATAGCAATTGTTCCCCAAATCGTAATTCTTAGAATGGCTTTTATAATGCTTGAACCTCCTGTTTTAGCGGCAGTTGTCCCTAATATTATGAGGAAAATAATTGTGAAGCCATATAGCCAATATTCCATCCCCTTTACTTGGGCAAAAAGTATTACTAAAAGGGGCAATACTCCTCCAACTGTAAATGCAGCACCCGATGCTATGGCAGCTTGTATAGGATTGGCCTGACTAATTTCATTGATACCAAGTTCGTCTCGGACGTGAGCTCCTAAGGCATCTTTCTCCGTTAGTTCAATGGCAACTTGCAATGCGGTTTCTTTTTTTAGTCCTCGCTTTTCATAGATTTGTGCTAATATTTTCAACTCTTCTTCTGGCATTTCATCAAGCTCTTTAATTTCTCTCTCAATGTCTGCTTTTTCTGTGTCGGTTTGAGAACTTACAGAAACATATTCGCCAGCAGCCATTGATAAGGCACCTGCAACAAGTCCAGCGACTGTTGCTAAAAGAATTGGCTCCCTTGTTGAACTTGCAGCAGCAACCCCTATGGCAAGACTTGAGATAGAAATTATACCATCGTTTGCTCCCAAAACAGCGGCTCTTAGCCAGTTGCTTCGGTGTATAAAATGGCTATCTAAATAGTTGTCTAATGTTATTATTGTCTTGTTGTCGTCTGTTGTCATAATATTACGTTTAATGTTTGCAGCTACTCTAATGGCAGGATTTTTACTTCAAAACTTGATTTAAAATAGTTTTATCTTTTTGTCTTTTTAATTGAAATTTTACTCGACTCAATTTTAACTTGGCAACACGTTCAAGTGTCTTGCAATGTTGTTATTATACAGCTCCCCGTTCTATAATCTTTGCCCGCTTTAGTTTGGCGCACAAATGTGTTGTTAGTCATCATTTTGTTCTATAAATCCTTCATTAGTTATTCCAATTCACACTTACAATGATTTCATTTTTTCTACCCAAAAATTGATAGGGCGCGTTATAACCCAAAAAGCGAAAATGTCCGTCATATTCAATTCCCTTTGCTTTTAGTGCCATTGCTAATTTGACAGCATAATTTTTAATATCATCGTCGTTGGCATATCCACCAAAACCAATGGCAGCAACATATTCTTGGACAGTAGTTTTAATGCTAATTGATGAATCGTTTGGTTTCGGTAAATTATCTTTAGTATAGTTGGCCGGCATCACAAAACTCATGGTTGATTGAACCTCGTTTATATCCATGTGCACCGGAGTTGTCATGGCAATATTTTTATTATCTTGATTGCCTCCAAAAATAAACGAAGCCAGTTTTCTAAATCCGGGTGAAGATAATTCTTTATAGCTTTTTACATCCATCGCAATGCATGCCATTGTAGCCGAAGGATAAAGGCGTATTTCGAAATCTTTTTCCGTCTTAATAGTTTGATAGGACTGGGTTTCTGTTTTTGCCATTATAAAGTATAATTGAGAGATGATCAACAATGCCATCAAAATGGCAACCACAATGAATATCAATTTCATACTGAATTATTGAATTTTTTTAGGGTATTTTATCAGAGATACAAAGGTGCAACATTTTTAAAAATTAAGTATTACTAAAACTTAAAAATAGTTTACATCATGTACAAACTTATCGACGAATTGTTTACATGAAAGCAAATGGAGGGGCAACGAAAAATTATTTCTAACGGTCTGACTTTCGATTCTTGTTCTTTAGTCCTTTGCACACTTGACGTTTTCGGATTAAGCGAAGTTGTCGATTTTAGATCAATAATTCATTGTTGGCACCAGAGTTGAAATTTAGCAAAAACTGTCAAACGAAAATCCTCCTGAATTGATGAAAAACCTAAATGAAATAACGATAACCGTGCCCTATAAAGAAAATCCAACAATGGCTTTTAAAACCTTATCATCTTATTACGAGTCACTTATCGCTTTGGTGAATAAAAACGAGGAAAATTATTCTAAAAATGTGCAACGAGAAATTGATTTAAATTTACCAATAACAGAAATTATAAAAATGGAACAAGACAATTTATATCAAAATTTATTTACAGAAGTCAACAACAGTAGTCTTTTATACAATGATGCCAGAGAAGGAAGTATAACAATAATATTTATTCAAGGTTTTCCACTCGATTAACCGATGTGGAAGTGGCAACTTGGTCGTTTAAAATCTTCCAATCGTTTAATAGCTTGCGATATTCGCGGTTTTGGCAAATCAGCGGACGAGTAAACACACTTAAGCATTGAACTGTTTGCCGACGATTTAGTGATTTTCAAGGATAAACTAAATTTTGATAAGGCAATTATTTGTAGACTCTCGATGGGAGGGTTTGTTTTTCTCAAAGCAGCAAAGAGATTTCCTGAACGCTTTAAAGCTTTGTTCTTGTGCGATACCCAATGCATTGCAGATGCCACTGAAGTAAGACAAAATCGTTACACTACCATTGATCAAATTAGCCTTGATGGTGCTGATATGTTTAATGAGAAATTTGTTAAAAGTGTTTTTCACCCCGACTCATTGACTGGTTAAAATGGAAATAGTTAAAAATTTACGAAGGGTTGTATTTGCAAATTCTAAGGTGATAATTACCGCTGGGTTAATGGCTTTGGCAGCGAGCTCAGAACTCTGTTCTACTTTAGATGCTGCAAGCATTCAACGCTTTTTATTTGTGGCAAACAAGATGCAGTAACCCCAGTTGTCCAATCTGAATTTAGGCATGAGCTTATTAAAGGTTCAAGTTTATAAATAATTAATAATGCCGGCATGTTTCTAATCTTGAGCAACCAAATGAGTTCAATAATTATCTTCATGATCTTCTAAATTCTGTAACTAAATAATAACATAATTCAGGGTCAATATGCTTTGAATCAAGAATATGCTGGCTGAGAAGGACAAACTTCGAAAAACTAACTAAAGTCTCGCATCAAATTGATTATAATACAATTGTTAAAAAAAGAGCAATAGTGCCTATTAATGAGGGAAGTATAATAAATATGGGAATCTTTTATCGCATTCTTAGGCGTATAAGAATTGTATAAAAAAGTAGAATTAAAAAGAGATAATTCCCCTAAGATTTAAGCCATGGCCTTCTTAAAAATCTATATTTTTTGCGGGGCTTTTCTTCGTTTATCTCTTCCATTTCTTCGTATGCATCTTTTAAAAATTTGGGTACTTCGCCTTTGTATTTAATTCTGAAATAAGAAAACCCACTGAAAGGAACACTGCTTTCAATGTTGTGAATCCTAATTCTGCTGGTTGTTCCATCGTTTTTAAAATAAGCCAAGAATTCATTTTCCCTGCTTTTTATAAGTTGAGAATACCGTTTTAATATTAAATCTGTGCCAATAAATTTGGTGCATTTTTGCTGCAAAGTGAAAAGCATTTCATCTTTCACCATGCCATTCATGTATTTTAAAAACCCTTCATCCCTTATGGACATTTTTTCTACAAATAGTGAATCCTTGCCACTGTAATCTCTGCTTTTTTTGTTATTACCAATTATAAAATATTTCTTTTTGGCTTCGTAAAATAGGATGTATTCTTTTTCCTTTTCGGCATAAATAAGGGGATATACTTCGATAGAAGCATCTGGAGTTTCTTTTAGGAATTTTGCCATTTTTTCTACAAACTTTACCTGCTTCTTAGTCAGTTTGGTTTGCCTCATGGCCCAAGTTATCGTTTGTGATTTCTCTACTTTGTTTTCAATATTTTTAACATCCATCCTATAAGGTGTAGAAGGGGGTTTTATCAAAATGTTTTTTATCAAATCAAATATTACATCCTTTATTTTAAAGTGTGGGTTTTTTAAGTTGCCCATTATCGGTATTTCATAATCTATTACATTTCCATATTCCGTTACAAATGCCATTATAAGTGGCATGGGTATCCACTTGGTGTCCTTGTTTTTTACTTTTTTTGTAAGTCGCGGATCGAGCAAAATAAGGTTATTGGTGCTTTTTATATTGCCATTTCGCACTGTCCAATTGCTCCGAAATTCTACACTTCCACGGTTTAATGGAAATGAGGTATAGGTAACAAAATAGGGGTTGAACATGGGTGCCGAAACTTTTTGCATGGCGAAATTAATATCAAAATCATCATTGGTTTTTGGGTTAAGATGTAAAGTAGCTGTTAAGTTGCCGTATGGAACAATGCCTGATGTGATATTCAAATGCACCCAATTTCTGCTTTTATCAACAGAATCGGCCTTTATGGTTAAAGGGTTCAGCCCAATAGAAAATTTTTCGTAAAGGGTATAATCAACATATTGAATATCGGCATCGTATATAGCAAATTTGTTTATTTTATAATTACTCACTAAAAAATTTTTGGCTAGAGTAGATACATATTTCGCTATTTCTAGGATAAGGTTAAACTTATCCGGATTGGCATTTGCTGATTTTACATTGCTCCCTTTCACACCGAATATTTCCTGTATATTATCCAATGAATCGTAACGTTCGTATTTGAGATAGGGAGATGCCAAGACAACTGAATCAAAGAAGTATTTCTTTTTCATGGGGTTCAGTTCTATCATTTCTATTGTTAGTTGTTTAAAGGAGGCATAATCCTCCTCATTTGTTTTTCCGAAATGAAAATCATTAATGGCGATACGTCCCTTAGCACTTAGGTTTTCCGCATCTTTCAGATTTCCGGTAGCCCTTATATCCATATCTAAAAAGGCCCTGAATTTACCATAGTTTGCAAAGTCTTTCAGGTATTGTTCAATAATTTTAAGATCAAAGGTATCGGCTTTAGCGGCCAATCGGTAATTCAGGTTTTCGGTATTTATCATAAATTTACCTTTTACACTGCCGGTGCCGATTCCCGACTTAAAAGCGAAAGCGATATCAATCACATCCTTGTTCCAATATTTACCAGGACTTTCAATATATACATTTTTGATAAAATAACCAATTGGCATAATGGGGTTACTATAATAAAACAAACCATCCACAATTTTAATATTGAGAATATTGAAATGTAGCGGCTCTCCGGCTTTTTTAGGTTTATCATTGGTCGAAAATTTTTCTATGATGTCGAAAAAATTAAAGATTTTATTTATCTCGATAATTTTTCCATTCGGTTTGTCTAATATTAGGCTACTAATTTCATACTTTTTTGATAGAATTTTATACAATGTAAAATTAAGGCTCAATCCATCTAATGAAAGAAAAATGGAATCACTTTTAAATTCAAAAATCTTCAAACCTTCTAAATGGATGTACCCGGTAAATGGGTTCACATAGGCCCAGTCCATTGATACTTCCCGACCAGTAAACTTTACATCATTTTTTTCGATATAATATTTGGTAAGTGGTGAAATAAAAATAATAACCAAAGTCACTAAAAGCAATAGAGAACCTATTAAAACTAGAATTATTTTTTTGACCTTTCGTCCGGGCATTTTAAGTTTAAACCCTTTTTTGAAATTTAGTTTTCTCATTTTATTTTTCCGCAAAACATGATATTTCTTTTAGTTAAAATCTCTTGAGTGCCTGAGGCCGCAAGAGAGTTAAATAGTATGAAATTTGAGTTACATTATTTTTGTAGAATGTTGTAAGTTTCACTGATTTGATTATCAGTTTAAATGAGGTTTTGCAGGTGTCACTTGAAATAAAAGCATCTCCATCAACGAATCTAGAAAATTATCAAAGCTTCATTAAAAGAAGCCAGAATCTTTCTTACACCCAAAGTATGAGGATTATGTAACTTTTTCCTAAAACGGTGAAAGGCTTTTAAAAAAATTAATGCCAACCTTTGTACCTTTAATCTGAACACTTTGAAATAATAATGCAGCACACCCGAAAAAAGTTTTACACTTATAAAAATCAAATTCAACATGGAGCAAGCAACACTAATAGAATCACTGTTTGAAAAAGCAGATTCTTATGCAAAAACAAATATTGATCTATTTAAGTTAAAGGCTATTGACAAATCGGCAGATGTAGTCTCAACAATTTTAGCAAAACTCGCTATCATCTTTGTGATACTGCTAATTTTTCTTTTGCTAAATTTTGGTTTATCATTATGGATTGGTGAATTATTAGGCAAATCATACCTCGGATTCCTCATTGTTGCAGCTTTTTATGTTTTAGTTGCATTAATTCTCTATTTTAAACGGTACAGCATTTTAAAAACACCCGTTAACGACACCATTATTTTTCAAATGTTAATAGAAAAACAGATATGAAAAAATTATCACCAAACGATTCACTTAATCAGGCAATTGCACTATTAGAAAAAAAGCGCGAAGAAGAAATTGTAGATATGAAAGCTCAGTTTCATACATTATACGAAAGTTTAAAACCCATCAATCTCATTAAAGATATTTTCAAAGCAGCAATTGCTTCACCCAATCTAAAAAACGGAATAGGCAAAACAATGATAGGTTTTGTTTCAGGGTTCTTGGTTAAAAATATTTTTTTTCGTAAATCTCATAACCCTTTGAAAATAGTTGCAGGTGCATTGCTACCAATGATGGCATCAAGTGTTGCATCAAATCATTCGGACCAAATAAGGTTAACAGGGCAAAAACTTTTTCATAGTTTACTTTCACTCATAAAACATAATAGGCAGGGTGTTCATGTTGGCGAAATAAAAACCTCTTAAAAAGGAACTCATTAGAAAAATAAACCAGAAAAAATGGAAAACAAATGAGAGTTATAAAAAAGTAATTATTCAGATGTAGAAAATGAAAAGATTCAGTTTTGTGAATACAGGCACACTCTTTAAAACAACTTCCAAAAATTGGTGGAACCGCGATCCTTTCAAAGAGAGTTCAATTATTGCTTACAACGCCATATTTTCTTTACCCGGATTGTTGGTAGTCGTAATAACAGTAGCTGGATATTTTTTTGGTGATGATGCCGTGAGTGGTAGATTGCATAAACAGGTTGCAGAGGCAATGGGAACCGACACTGCGGATCAGATTCAGAATATGATTCTCCTAGCCAACAAAAGCAAAGATTCGGTTTGGGCGAGTATTCTGGGTATTGTAATAATTTTTGTTGGTGCAACAGGCGTATTTGTTCAACTTCAAAAATCATTAAATACCATTTGGGAAGTAAAAGCATCAATCACCAAATCAGGGATTTGGTCATTTCTCAGAACAAGAATATTTTCTTTTGGTTTAATATTATCTATTTCTTTTTTACTTCTCATATCACTTTTGTTATCTTCTTTGCTCTCAGCATTGAGTTCGTGGGTATTACGGCATTGGTCAGAATCGATATTGATTGTTTTTAAGATACTAAACATAGTTTTCTCTTTCGCCATCATTACAGTATTATTTGCACTAATGTTTAAGTTTTTACCCGACGCAAAGATAAAATGGCAATCTGTTTGGATTGGAGCATTGGTAACCTCCCTGCTATTTGTCTTGGGCAAATCAGGCTTAGGATTATATTTCGGTAAAGCCGAACCCGGTTCTGGTTATGGCGCGGCTGGCTCTATCATACTTATTCTATTGTGGACGTCCTATTCCTCAATGATTGTCTTTTTTGGGGCGGAGTTTACAAAAGTATATTCTGATAATTTTATTGGGGGCATACCTTCTTCAGAAAATGCCATTAAAGAGAGAATGCCTTCTCCCAAAAATTCTAAAACCTAAACTTCATTTTAAAATGTATCAAAAAGCAAATATTTGTCATAGTATTTTTCACAGCTATAGCCATATCATTTTCAAGAAGTCAACTGTTCAGAGTTTAACCAGTCGCTTTAAATTTTATGATAAATTCTAATTAAGTATTGAAATGAATGAAATAAATACTTCTAAAATATTAAGAAAACTTACAATTTGTTTGTTTCTTTTGTTTCCCCCGGGTTCTGTTTTTTCACAAGGAGCAAAACTTAGTAAACAACAATTTATTGCTGATTCGCAAAAAATTGTAAGACCCCTTATAATTCGACCACAATTTAGGTTTGATAACAGAACCATATTTTTTAACGGGCAACGGATTAATATTTCAGGTTTTGACGCAGGGATAATATTAAAAGAAAAACTGAGAGTAACATTGGGATATTACAATTTATCGAATGCCAATTTAACCTCATTGAATAAATCTATCAATAATGTTTTGTACAAAGCAAATTACCGTATAGATTATGGTGCCTTAAATTTAGAATTCATCTATAAAAATACCCGGTTTTTTTCCTTGGGAATGCCTATTGAAATTGGTTTGGGACAAAATGTATTAAATTATAAAAATTCAATTGATGAAACCGAAACCGAAAATAATACTGGAATTGTTTTATTGACTAACTTTGGCTTGTCTGGCACTTTTAAGCCTATTAGATGGATTGGATTAAAAGTTTCGATAGGTTATCGTAAAACAGTATTTAATCAGGTAAATAATTTGAAATTTGATGGCCTATATACTTCACTGGGATTAGCAATAGATTTTAGAGAAATTATAAGGGATGGAAAAATGTATGCGCTAAAAAGAAAATATCGCAAAAATTTCAATCCAGTTGGAACCGCCGTGGATTTAATAACGGATTGAGATGGTAAGAGGAAAAAACATTTAATGCTCTTTATTCCCAAGAGTTATGTAACTTCTCAATTGAAGGATAAAGTTTTTTAAATTTTATTCTTGCTTGTCAGTAAACAACCAGTTTATTTAGCTGTTCTTATCATTTCTGTTAGTATGAAAGGTTACAAATTCATCTATTCATTTTTTATAGTGAAAAGAACTCGCTTTAAATATTTTCAAGAATTACGGATTCCATGGTTAGACCAGGGCCGAAGGCAGAGCAAAAAGTTATCTCACTTTTATCCTTTTGCGTTTTATTTTCTAAAATATCTTTAAGCACGAACAATACGGTTGGTGATGACATGTTTCCGAAATTCTTTAACACGCGGTATGAGCTCTCCAAATCGTTGTTTTTTAAAGCGAGTTCTTTTTGAATTACTTCCAATATTTTTCTCCCTCCGGGATGTATTGCCCAATGCGAAATATTTTTCTTTTTTAGTTTAAGTTGTTTTATTGCTTTTTCAAAAAAAGTTTTAAAACCATTTTCTATTAGTTGCGGAATGTATGAACTCAAGGTCATCAAAAAACCTGTTGCCGTAAGTTGCCATGCCATATCGTTTTTACCATTCAATGAAATTTGCGAATGAAATTTTTTTATCGCAAATCCGTTCAAATTATTTTTTTCAGCATATTTATCCGAAACTATTAATGATGCTGCAGCACCGTCGGCAAATAAAAGATTGGCTGTGTTGTTATCAGGTGTATCTAACATTTGAAAGTGAATGGTGCATAACTCAACACAAATTACCACAACCACCGCTTCTGGTTCGCACTTGCAAATGTAATCGGCTTGCTTTAGCGCGTGAATCGCAGCATAGCATCCCATAAAATTTATTGAAGTTCTGTTTATCGTTGAGTTTAGTTTCAACTGTTGAACAATGTCAACATCCAAACCAGGTGCGGATAATCCTGTACAAGAAACTGTGATGAGATGCGTGATTTGTTGTTTGTTTACTTTACCTTTTATACAATCCTTAATTGTATTGATGCAAAGAGGTAATGCCGTTTTGTTAAAATACTGCATTCTATAATCTATTGTTGGAAAAGGCTCAAGATTATTTGTCTTTGGAAAAAATATTCTTTCTTCCATATTAGAAGCAAAATCCGGTATTACTGAATAACGTGTATCAATTCCGCTTTTTACATACATCAACTTTGATGCTCTTTTCTGTTCCTCCGTGTACTCAAACAAGTCAATCATGAACTCTGCTAATTGGCTTTGTTTGTATTTGTTTTCGGGAACGGTTGTGCCTATGTTTGCAATTACGCTCATGTGTTTGTATCGAGAATTAGCAACATAAAAAAATATACGTAAGAAGAAGGTTCAATAAAATTCATGGGCGTTGTGTTTTCAAAAGATGTTTGCTCTTTAGCCTTTAAAACTTTTAAAACCCATATTTGCATAAGTTTTATTGTAACATTATATGTGCTATATAAGTTTGTTTGCAATTCAATTATGTTTTAATTGTTTCTATTTCTGCTTTTACTTCTACTGTTTTTAAATCAGTAAATGCAGGTCCATTAATTACCTTTCCTGTAGTTGTAAAGCGTGATCCATGTGCCGGACAATCAAAGGATTTTTCATCAGCATTCCATTGAAGGATTGCGCCGAGGTGCGGACAAATCGCAGTGCAAGTGTGCAGTTTATTTTGATTATCGCGATAAGCGGCAATTTTTTTCAGACCTGATGAAATAATTGCTCCATCGCCAGCTTTTAATTTGTGTGCATCTTTTAAATCTGCTGTTGTTATCCAATCAACATACTGTGCCACTGTATTGATTCCCTCAATTAAATAATCGCCAGCTGTTTTGAGAGTGATACGTGACGGGCTGTATAATTCCTGATATGGATTTTGTTTTCCTGCGATAATGTCAGTTAAAATTATTCCTCCAAGAGTGCCGTAGGTGATTCCATTTCCTGAATCGCCTGTGACGATATAGATGTTCTTTTCACCTGGATTTATGCCAATAAATGCTATTGAATCTATTGCTTCCATAACTTGCCCACTCCATTTGTATTGGATGCTTTGCATGGAAGGAAATCTTTTTTGTGTCCATTCGGTAAGTTTATTGTATCTCTCCTCTTCAGGAATGTTTTCATCCTCAGCTTGACCTACTTTATGGTCTTCTCCGCCTGAAATTAAAAGGTCGTGTTTGTTGTCAAATTCTTCGATACGCACATAGTGATAAGGCGAAGCTATCCACTTTGAATTTTTATTTCCTGTATCCCACCACAATGAGTAGGGTAATTTTCCTTTTTTGATTTTTGCGGCAATAGCATACGTTCGGTAAGCAGTTTGCTTTGTGTGGATGGCAATCCAATCATTAACGGGGGTGTTTGTTGCCACAACAATATGTTTAGCTTTTATTTCAAAACCGTTTGCTTTTGCTCCTGTATTGGAAATTTCTTCAGCTTTTGTTTCAGTATAAATTTTCCCGCCCAAGCGAATAATTGAATCAGTAAGTCCCTTAAGATATTTCATTATATGAAACTGACCTTGCTCCGGAAATTTTAGGCACGATTTCCCTTCTTCCGATTCTAAAACTGAAACCTGTTCTAACATTTCAGTATTTAAGCCAACAGCTTTAGTTGCCTTAAATTCTTTTTCTAAGGTTTCCTGTTTATCGCTCTCGCTTAAAAATAAATAGCCATCAATTTTCTTAAAATTGCAATCAATATTTTCATTCTTAACTGTGTTTTCGACAAACTGAATTGCTTCGATGTGACTATTGGCAATAAGTTTTGCTTTTTCCTTTCCAAATATTTTGATGAGTTCAAAATAACGGGCGTCTAAGGCATAGGTGATGTGTCCAGTGGTTCGTCCTGTTTCACCACTACCAATATATCCATCTTCTACTAAAATTATTTTTCTTCCTGCTTTTAATAAACAGTAGGCGGTTGTTAAGCCAGCTATGCCACCACCAATAATTACTACATCCGTTTCAATATTTTGATTCAGCTTTTTAAAAATAATTGGTTTTGTAGATTCTGTCCAAAAAGATTTATTTTCTCCTGAGGTTATATTCCTGTCAAACGGTTCGGTTTTTAATGTTTTCATTTTTCTATATATAGTTTTTTTTTAAAATGATGCTGAAATAAATTTGCTTAGTCTTCATCCTACTTTCGGCCACCGTTTTCAAAGGGACATCGAAGCATGAATTAGTTTTATTCGTGTTACTATAAAGGGGCTACAAGCTCGTCTACCTATTCGTTGGTCACTATAGGAAGGTTGGAAAACTATAGTATTCTTGATGCCCCTTACGCCAGCCTGACATATAGTAAGTCAACAAAGGTTAGCCTAGAATTATTTAAAACCGTTACAATATTATTTAGAAAATTTACAAGATTCAAACAATCTATTTTCAGTTTATTTTTCAAATACTACAGAATCAGTTTCAGCACCTAAACTTTTAAGCGCTTTTGAAATGGCTATAACAAAAGGTGGAGGACCACACACATAAAAGTGCTGTTTGAAATTGTTTATCTTTTCTTTTAGAAAATTAGCATCAATCAGGCGATTCTCGTAACCTTCTTTCTTTTCATCGGTGAGTGTATTAATAAAATTTTTGCCAAGCATATCATTAAATTCTTTTTTCAGAATAATATCGCTCTCCGTTTTGTTTGTGAAAATTAGTTTGTTGTTAGCAATTTTATTTTCTGCATATAACTGCCTAAGAATTGCAACAAACGGTGTAACACCTGCGCCTCCCGCTATAAAAACCCCTTCTCCTTTATATTCAATTGCACCCCAAACATCACGAATGATAAGTTCATCACCTTGTTTTAATTTTCCTAATTCTTTGGTAACTCCGTTATGACTATCGTAAATTTTTATCGTAAATTCAAGATTCTCATCCTTATTTAAACTTGTAAAAGTAAATGGACGTTTTTCTTTTTTAAGAGGCGGTGTGTTTAAGGAAACTTCAGTTGCTTGTCCAGAGGTAAACTTATAACCCACTGGTTTTTCAATAGTAAAACGTTTTACATCGTGTGTTAATGATTCAACAGAAATAATTTTTACAATATGATCTTTCATTTTTTTTCCTTAAGGTTTGTCAGTTGTTACATCCTGAGCTAATCTTGCATCACTTGGAGTTTTTTCTAAATCTTTATCTAATTCATACAGTGCGTTGCCTGTCGCTTTTTCCCCACCAGCAATTTTTATTTTATCCAATAAACTGATGGCAAGATTTTCTTCTTCCGTTTGCTCTTTCACAAACCATTGCATAAAATTCCAAGTAGCCCAATCTTCTTCAACAAGAGACATCTTCACCAATTTATAAATGCTTGAAGTATTATAAACTTCCTGTTCAAATACTTTTTCAAAACAATTGTTTACACTTAGAGGGTCGGATGTGGGCTCCGGAATAGCCATCACTTTTGCTTTTGCACCTCTTTTTAAAATGTATTTAAGCAGCTTCATCATGTGGTTTCGTTCCTCCGCTGCATGACGGAAAAGAAAATTTGCAATGCCGCTGTATCCATTATTCTCAGCCCATGCCCCATACGATAAGTAAATTTGCGCAGCATGCGCTTCTTTTGTCATCTGCTCATTTAATGCTGCTGTGAGCGTTTCTGAAAGTCGATTAGTTTTCATTTGATTTAGTTTTTAAAACTTATTTTGAGGCAACTGTTTTCCAACATTGATTGAATTTATTAAGCCAATATATTATTTTTCAATTCGACAAGTAAATCCTGCATTAATTTCAGTTATTACTTTGGAATTATGCTTCATCTTTTGTATTCCTCACTAATCCTATTCCTGATGCGAAGAAAATTATTCCGAGTATCCCAAAAATAATTATTCCCCTTATGTCCCGGTCAGTACCTCCGGCATTCATAGAGATAACACCGGTATAAATCAATCCGCCAATTCCTAAAACAGTAAGTAAGGCACCAAATATTCTTTTTAGATTCATAGTATATAAATTTTAATTAAGATAGTGTAAACTATCAGTTCGTATTTTGTGTCGTTGTAAATTGATTTAAAATAATTATTCAGAATACAATTCATTAATAAACCCTGTTTCAGCTCAAATTATGATTAATCAAGTTTCTTTGTATCGTTATAAGGAATGGATACATTTCGCAAATTCTTTTTAGCATGTTCATGTTTCTATCTTTTCTAATATGGCTATTGCATACCGCGTTTCCTAATCTGGAGTTGCAAAAATAATTGGGCTTAGCTCTAGAATTAATTTTGTTTTTTCACTTTATTTTTATTGAAATTGTGATTAAACATGTACACTTCAAAGGTGAGTATTGTTAATCTGAATGGCTTACACATTGTGAGAAATGAGTTACATAATTCGCACTTTTTAAATATAGTAAAGCACTTGGATAAGCGAAAGTCAATAATTTTGGAAGCAGAAGAATTCTTAT
>Ga0163144_10005841_pt1 | contig 27340 bp, 28 predicted proteins | sample OliLak19BULKMAT1_FD_123175 | JGI IMG/M metagenome (GOLD analysis project Ga0163144, IMG submission 123175) | Freshwater microbial mat bacterial communities from Lake Vanda, McMurdo Dry Valleys, Antarctica - Oligotrophic Lake LV.19.BULKMAT1 | ecosystem: Environmental > Aquatic > Freshwater >... | reverse complement strand
GTCGGCAATCGGCCCATCCGGGTCGATGTCGCCGAACAGATAGCTGGCCTTGCCGGTGCCACGAAACGCGATGGTGCCGGGCCGGATGCAGCCCGACATGCAGGTCGTTCCGCCAACCTGAAATTCCGGCAAAGCCTGCGCCAGCCGGGCAATGAAGGCCACGGCTTTACCAGGGTGGCACGAGGTGCAGACGAGCAGATCAGCCAAGATCACCCTCCGCCAGCGGGCCATAAAGGATCAGCGCCGGGGCGCTACCCCTTGTGCCTTCGAGTTGCTTGGCCAATTGCCCGACAGTCGAACGAAAGAGCGATTGCGCCGGAGTAGAGACGTTTTCAGCCAACAATGCAGGCATGTCCCCCGGCAATCCCGCTGCCATCAGGCGCGATGCCAACAGCGGCCAGGTGCGCTGGGGCATGAAAACAACGGTGGTCGCCAGCGGGTCGGCCAAAGCGGAAATGTTCAGATCGGTCGGCAATTCGCCAGCCACATCATGGCCGGTGACAAACTGCACCCGCCGCGCCGTCAACCGACGGGTCAGGGGGATGCCCGCCACAGCCGCAGCCGCCGTGGCACTTGTCACCCCGGGAACAATCTCGAACCCGATTCCGGCGGCACGCAAAGCCGAAATCTCCTCCTCCAGCCGCCCGAATAGCGTGGGGTCGCCGGATTTCAAACGCACCACCTTTGCCCCCGCAACGGCATAGTCGACCAGCAACCGGCTGACATGATCCTGCTTCGGGCTGGGACGTCCGGCTCTTTTGCCCACAGCCACCAGATCGGCCCCGGTGCGTGCGTACTCCAGAATGGGCCCGGCTGACAAATCATCGAACAGCACGGCATCGGCCGCCTTCAATCGCGCCACTGCCTTGAGGGTCAGCAATTCAGGATCACCGGGGCCAGATCCGACAAAAGACACGAATCCGCTCATTCCGCCCCCGCTATCAGATGGAAATAGCTGCCCGAAACCATCTCCCGTTTCGACCCTGTTACCGCCACAACCGTACCCGAGGCATCACGCACCTCTGCCAGCGGCGCATCGGGCTGCTGCAGGATCGAGGAATAGTGAAACTCATGGCCACGCAACAGCGATCCGGCGGCAAATCCCGGCATGTCCGCCAGCAATGTCGCCTTTCGATAGCCCAGTTGCATCTTGCGCGCCTGATAGCTGGTCACCAGCCCCAGCAACCCTGCCATCGGATGGGCAACACCGTCGGCAGCCACCAACGCCTGCCCCAGCACCATATAGCCGCCGCATTCACCGTGAACCGGCCCGCCAAAGCCGCGTAGCCCGGCAAGAAACTGCCCCGCCGCCGCAATCCGCCCGGCATGAAGTTCCGGGTAGCCGCCGGGCAACCAAACCACATCTGCCGCACCATCCGGAGCCTCATCCGCCAAAGGTGAAAACGCCAGGATCTCAGCCCCCGCAGCCCGCCACCCCTGCAACAGATGCGGATAGATGAATGAAAACGCCGCATCCCGTGCCAGCGCGATCCTTTGCCCTGGCGGCACTACCCGTGCCATCGGGCCGCTGACCCCACCCGCCGCCACCGCCTGCACTGCCGCCAGATCGACATGCGCCCGCACGAATGAAGCCAGCCGGTCCAGCGCTGCGCCCAGCCCCGCCGTCTCTTCGGCCTGAACCAGCCCCAGATGCCGTTCCGGCAGCGCCACACCCGCATCCTTTGGCAGGGCGCCGAACACCGGCACGCCTGCCAACGCCATGCCTTCCCGCACCAAAGCCTCATGCCGCCCCGAGGCGACGCGGTTCAAAATCACCCCCGCCACCCGGCAATCGGCCCTGAAGGTGCCGAACCCCAAAGCCACCGCTGCAGCCGACTGCGCCTGCCCCGAGACATCCAGCACCAGTACCACCGGCCAGCCCATCCGCGCGGCAATATCGGCCGACGCACCATTCCCGGCTGCCCCGGGCAAAGCCACACCGTCGAACAGCCCCATCGCCCCTTCGGCAATCGCCAGCCCGTCACCTGTTGCCAACCCGTCAAGCATCGCCCCCGGCATTGCCCAGCTGTCAAGGTTGAGGCTCGCGCTGCCCGCCGCTGCGGCATGAAACGCCGGGTCGATGTAGTCCGGCCCGCACTTGAATGGCCGCACCGCCACCCCGTCCTGCGCCAGGGCCCGCAGCAGCCCCAAAGTCACCGTGGTTTTGCCCGCCCCCGACCGCACGGCAGAAATGACCAGCCCGCCCCCGGGCTTCTTGTCGGAGAAAATATCCCCGCCGGAGGCTCCGATGCCAGTCACCGCGAAAACCTCACCGATCCGGGGCGGAACCGCCGGTTGTAGTCGGGGGAATAAAGCGCGCTTTCGCCGAAATCTGCCGCGCCAATCGACGGCCCGACCAGGATCAGCGCCGTCCGCTCGATGCTTTCCCCTGCCATTTGCGCCTGAATGGAGCCTAAAGTGCCAGAGATCACCCGCTGATCCGGCCAGCTGGCACGGTAAATCACAGCGGCGCCGCAGTCAGCGCCATAAAACGGCAACAACTCCGCCACCACCTGTTCCAGCACCTGCACCGACAGATGCACTGCGAGGGTCGCGCCGGTGGCGGCAAAGGCTGCCAGCGTTTCACCCGCAGGCATCGCCGAGGCCCGGCCCGAGGTTCGCGTCAACACCACCGATTGCGCCAGCCCGGGCAGGGTCAGTTCCGCCTCCAGCGCCGCTGCCGCCGCCGCAAACGACGGCACACCGGGCGTCACGGTGACCTTGATCCCCAGCCCACGCAGACGCCGCAGTTGCTCGCCCATCGCCGACCAGATCGAAAGATCGCCCGAATGCAGCCGCGCAATATCCTGCCCTTCTGCATCCGCTGCTGCCATTTCGGCGATGATTGCATCCAGATCCAGCGGTGCCGTGTTCACCAGCCGCGCGCCTGGTGGGCAGTGGGCCAAAATCTCCGGTGGAATCAAGGATCCGGCGTAAAGACAGACCGGGCATTGTGCGATGATCCGCGCTGCCCGCAGCGTCAGCAGATCGGGCGCGCCCGGCCCGGCCCCGATGAAATGCACCGTCATGCCCCGCTCTCCGCCAGTGCTGCAGAGGCCATCCGGTCGCCTGAAACGATCCGGGGGCAGATCAGCCGCGCCGCCGGTCCGGCCCCGGCGAGGGCCGCGGCTTCTGCAACCGATCCGACACCGCGCACAGCCATCACCTTGGCGGAATGGGTAGCGGTTTGCACCTGTGCCAAAGCCTTTGGGCAGATCGGCAGAATCGGCAGCAACAGGCTCTGCGCCAGCCGGATCAGACACTCAGCCCCGGCCTTGTCGTCTGGTGCCGCCAGCGCATCGGCCTTGCCGCCCACCCTCGCAAAGGCATCGCGCAGGCTCGACTCGCTTGCCGCGCCACGAAAGCCGAACCCTGCCACGATCATCGCATCACGCTCCATTGCACCACCGGATAGGCGGCGCGCCAGCCGCGTTTGCCCCCCAGCGCCACTGCCTCCGCCAACTCGATTCGCAGCAACTCGCCACCCACACGCGCCTGCCACGCGGCAAAAAGCGCTTCGCTTTCCAGCGTGACCGCATTGGCAACCAGCCGGGTTCCGACGGGCAGCAGAGCCCAAAGGGCCTGCAACAACGCCTCATCGCCACCGCCTCCCACAAATACGGCATCGGGCAGCGGCAAACCGGCCAATGCTTCCGGCGCAGTCCCCGAAATCACCCGCAGCCGGTCCACACCCAAAGCCATTGCGTTGCGGGCAATCCGGGCGAACCGGTCGCTGTTTGCCTCCAGCGCAATAGCGCCGAGCGACGGGTGGCGCAGCAACCACTCTATCGCCACCGACCCTGACCCCGCGCCGATATCCCACAACATCTCGCCGTGCCGGGGGGCCAATGCCGCGACGGTCAACGCCCGAACCGGGCGTTTGGTGATCTGACCGTCATGCTCGAACAGGTCATCGCGCAGGCCGGGTGCAAGAGGCATCGCGCTGCCCCCTGCCGTGTCAATCGCCACCAGAACGGGTGCCGCGATCGCCTCGGGAACCTCGCCGTCGGCCCGGACCGTGCGCACCTTTTCACGCGGCCCGCCCAGTGCTTCCATCACCGAAAGCATCGTGGAACCGAACCCCAGATCAGTCACTATTCCACCCAGTTCGGTCACTGCAGCCCCATTGCGCAGCGTCACCAGCAATCGTGACCCGGCAGCCAGATGCGGTCGGATGCGTGCCAGCGATGCCGCATGAAGGCCAAGGCATGTCACATCTTCCAGCCGCCATCCCAGCCGCGACGTCGCCAGGGCGAACACCGAAATCCCGGGATGCGCCACCCATTCCCCGGGCTGCAACCGTTCGGCGAACAGCGATCCAGCCCCGAACCAGAACGGATCGCCCGAGGCCAGCACCACCACCTGTCGCCCGCGCATCGCCAGGATCTGCTCGACCCCGTCCGCAAATGGCACCGGCCAGACCCAGCCTTTCGGCCCGATCTCGCCCAATAGCGCCAGATGCCGCGCCGCGCCCGCCACCACATCCGCGCGGGATAGTGCGTCGCGGCTTGCGGCGGACAGGCCTTCCGGTCCATCTTCGCCAATGCCGATGATGGTAAGCCAGGGTCTAGCCATGCCGAATATCCTGATCTTGGGCGGCACCACCGAGGCGAGCCTGTTGGCGGTGGCCGTGGCCCGGGCTGGCCTTGCCGCCACCCTGTCTTATGCCGGGCGCGTCGCCGATCCGCGCCCACAGCCGGTCCCCACCCGAATTGGCGGATTCGGCGGCGTTGACGGGCTGCTGCGCTACCTTCGCGATCACCGGATCACCCATCTGATCGACGCTACCCACCCTTTTGCGGCACAGATGAGCCAACATGCCGTGCTCGCAGCAACGCAAACCGGAACGCCGCTGATTGCGCTGCAGCGCCCGCCGTGGCAAACCGGCCGGACTGACCGCTGGGTCAGCGTGCCCGACATTCCTGCGGCCGTCGCCGCCCTGCACGGGCCCCCGCAGAACGTGTTTCTGGCTATCGGCCGCCAGCACCTGGCACCCTTTGCGGCACAGCCGCAGCACCATTATATCCTGCGACTTGTCGATCCGCCCGATGCGCTGCCGCTGCCCCGTTGCACGGCGGTCATCGCCCGAGGGCCTTTTGCCGAAGCGGACGATATTGACCTGCTGAAGGCTTATGAAATCGACACGATCATTGCCAAAAATGCTGGTGGCAGCGGGGCAGAGGCCAAGTTGATTGCTGCCCGCCACCTTGGCCTGCCGGTGATCCTGATCGACCGCCCCGCCCTGCCGGAGCGGCGCGTGACTGACAGCATTGAAGGCGTGATGACCTGGCTTCATGCTGCGCCTCGCGGGGTATAGACCCATGGCACGCCGTCGCGGGTGATCAGCCGGGTGGTGGATGATCCGACAATCACCATGGTACGCATATCCGCCATTTCCGGCAAGGCGTCGGGCAAAGGCACCACGCGGATCGCTTCCTCCGCCGTGCTGACGGCGCGGGCAAAGATCACCGGGCGGGCGTCGCGGCACTCCTCGCGCAGCACCGCCAGCGTACGGGCGAATTGCGTGGGGCGCGCAGCGGATCGCGGGTTGTAGAATGCCATGGCAAAATCGGCCTGCGCCGCCAGCCGCAGCCGCTTTTCCACCAAAGCCCAGGGCTTCAGATTGTCACTCAGGTTGATGGCGCAGAAATCATGGCCCAGCGGCGCACCCACCCGCGCCGCCGCCGCCAGCATCGCCGTGATGCCCGGAAGAATGCGGATATCGAGCCTGTTCCAGCCTTTTTCACCCTTTTCCACCGCCTCGAACAGTGCCGAAGCCATGGCAAATACCCCGGGGTCGCCAGATGACACCACCACCACGCGGTGCCCGGCAGCAGCCATCTGCAGCGCATGGGTTGCCCGGTCCAGTTCCACCCGGTTGTCAGTGGGGTGCAACACCAACCCGGGGCGAGCGGGCAGACGGGCGACATAGGGGAAATAGCCGACAACATCAGTAGCCGCCGCAAGTGCCGCGCTGACTTCGGGCGTGATCAGAGCCTGATTTCCCGGCCCAAGGCCCGCAACGGCGACCCACCCATTCATGGCCGCCGCCCCTGCCCATGTAGCAGAACAATCGTAAAATAGGGGGTCACCCCTTCCGCCATATCCACCAACCGCGTCACGCGCTGGTTCGGCATGGTGGCATATTCCACCACAAAGGCCGTCTCCAGCTTACCCGCTGTCGCCAATGCGCGGCGCACACGATCCATGTTGCGCCCGATCTTCATCACTACAAGCGCATCGGTATCGGCCATCCGCCGTGCCAGTTCTGGCTCTGGCAGGGTCGCCATCAGCACGGTCAGCACATCATCGCCCCAGGTGATGGGTTGCCCTGTCGCCGTCCAGGCACCCGACATCCCGGTGGTCGCGGGCAGCACTTCAACCGGCACCAGACCCTCCAACCGCGCGTGCAAGTGCATGAAAGAGCCGTAGAAAAACGGATCGCCCTCGCACAGCACCACCACATCCTCGCCCGACCTGACCAACGCTGTCAGATGCGCAACGCACTCCGCATAGAATGGCGCAAGCGAGGCGTTATAGGCTGGATCAGACAGGGCGATTTCAGTCGTTACAGGATATTCCATAGGAAATTCAACAGCGTCCGGCGGCAGCATGCCCGAAACGATGCTGCGCGCCAGCCCCGCCTTGCCGACCTTGCGGAAATAGGCAACGTGGCGGGCGCTGCGGATCAGGCGATCGGCCTTCACGCTCATCAGATCGGGGTTTCCGGGGCCAAGACCCACACCGAAAACAGTGCCTGTTCTTGCCAAATCAGTCATTCCTTGCGGCTCGCAATCGCATTGACAGCGGCAACGGTGATCGCCGAACCACCCTTGCGCCCCTGCACGATCACGCAAGGCGCGGCCTGGGATTGCCACAGCGCCTCTTTCGATTCCGCAGCCCCCACAAAGCCGACCGGGCAACCGATGATCGCGGCAGGGCGCGGGCAGGACGGATCCTCCAGCATGTTGAGCAGGTGAAACAGCGCGGTCGGCGCATTGCCGATCGCCACCAGCGCACCCGCCAGATGAGGCCGCCACAGTTCCATCGCGGCGGCGCTGCGTGTCGTGCCCATGGCCCGCGCCAGATCGGGAACCGATGGGTCCTGCAGAGTGCAGATCACCTGATTGCCACGCGGCAGGCGGGTGCGCGTCACACCTTCTGAGACCATCCTCACATCGCACAGGATCGGCGCACCATCTTCCAGCGTCGCGCGGGCTTTCGAGACCATTTCAGCCGAAAATCGGATATCACCCGCCAGTTCTACCATCCCCGCCGCATGGATCATCCGCACAGCCACGGCCTCCTGCTCGACGTTGAAACCGGCAAGGTCTGCCTCGGCGCGGATCATGGCGAAGCTTTGCAAATAGATCGCGGCACCGTCGGTTTCATAGGTGTAGGTCATGCAGAGCCTCGTCAGTTTCCTCGGGCAACAGCCCTGTTTGCAGCGGGCTATCCCATGGCGCCCCATTCCTGACCAGATCAAACCGACCCATATTCCCCACCAGCGTCATCGTCGCCGCCCGGGGCCTGGCACACCCCTTGGCGCAACCCGAAACATGCAGCCCGGGAACAGCAAGGCGGCGGGCCAGGGCGCGGGTTTCCACCGTGGCAGCAGCGCAAAAAGGCGCGCCGGGGCAAGCATCAACCTGCAACAGCGGGTCGTCCCGCGTCAGGGTCCCTGGCAGATCCGCCATCCTGACCCCTTCGAGGATCAACATCCGCCACGGCGTCACTCTCACCGCAACTGGCGGCAAAGCCAGCAGATCGTCCACCGAAACCTGCCCGAAGGCAAAGCCTGCCAGGGTGCCCAGATCATGCGATCCCGGCTTTGACAGACCCTGTTCCGGCCCAGGAACCGCATCCCATCCGGGCATCTGCGCCCCGGCTGCCAACAACCGCGCCATCCGACCCGGAGCGCCCTCGGCCACGAACCACTCGGCCATCTCGATCACCCGCGCCATGGCCCCGGCCTCGGTTGTCGGCAGGCCAAGGGCGGCACCATCGGCGCGCACCAGCAGGCCCGACCCGCCGCGTTCGATCCGGATATCCGCCGAAGCCCCGGCCAGCATGCGGCGCGGCCCGGCATCCACGGCAAACCCGAATTTGGCAGGGAGCAGCGGCAGGTCGGCAAGCCGGTCCAGAAGTGCCAATGCCAACCGGTGCGTCGAATCGCCGGGGTGCCAGTCGGGGGCCACCAACAGGTTGCGCCGCCCTTCCGCCGCTGCATCCGCATCCAGCAGGCCAAGCGCGGCCAATTCTTGCAAAAGCGGCTCCAACCCAGCCTGTTTTACCCCACGTACCTGCAAATTGGCCCGCGATGTCAGGTCAATCACCCCGTTGCCAAACCGCAGCGACGCGTGCGCAAGCCCCTTGACCTGCGGGGCGTCCAGCCGCGCAAGCCGGGGCCGCACCCGCACGATCAGGCCGTCGCCCGACGCCATCGGGCGGTGCGCGCCGGGGCACCAGCCTTTGGGTTCAGGCCGCGCCATGCCCGACCCCCAGACTTGCCAAGATCGAATTGCGCCGCGTGGCCCAAAGCCCGGCGGCCCGCAGCGCGCGAAACCGGTCCTGCATCGCAGCCAGCGCCGCTGGATTTTCGCGGCCAAGGAAATCGCGCACTTCCCCCCGACCCAGCGTCGCATCATGGTAGAGATCGAACAGATGCGGTGCGACGACCCCGGCCAGATGGGCAAAGGCGGCCATATGATCCAGCGTGGCGGCGATTTCGGCTGCGCCGCGAAAGCCGTGGCGCATCATGCCACCAGCCCAATCGGGGTTGGCGGCACGGCCACGAACCACGCGCGCGATTTCTTCGGCCAGGGTGCGGGCTCTGGGTGTTTCGGGGTTGGTCGCGTCGAGATGATACAGCGCGGCCTTACCGCCCACCAGACCCTGCGCCGCCGCAAAACCCGCCTCATGTGCAGCATAGTCGGCGGCAAGCAGCAGATCGGTCTCCGGCAGATCCTGCAGATGCACAAAGCCATCCGCCCCGGCCACCCGTGCCGCGATTCCGGCGGGGTCTGCCACACCATCGCCGCCGTCAAAGGCCCAGGCCGATGCCGCCAGCCAGGCCGTCCCGGCCCTTGCCCGCCCGCCGTCATAATCTTCGGCGGCATCGCCCATGCCAAGACCATAAAATCCCGGCTGCGGGCCAAACACCCGCGCGCCGGTGCGCCCGGCATAGGGGTTCCAGTCCGGTGCCTCGTCCCGGGCCGCAAGCGCCGCCACTGCCTTCCCGAACAGGGTGGCAAGGCCGGGAAAAACGTCTCTGAACAGGCCGGAAATCCGCAATGTCACATCGATCCGCGGGCGGTCCAGCAGGGCCAGCGGCAGCACCTCGAACCCGGACACCCGGTCGGAACCCGCGTCCCACAGGGGTTTCACGCCCAGCAGATGCAGCGCCATGGCGAATTCCTCGCCCGCCGTGCGCATGGTGGCGGACCCCCACAGATCGACGATCAGGCCGCGCGGATAGTCGCCGTGATCCTGCAAATGCCGCCGGATCAACTCGCCCGCCAGCTTGCCACCCTGCGCCCAGGCGGAACGCGACGGCACGGCGCGAGGATCGGTGGTAAAAAGGTTGCGCCCGGTGGGCAGTACATCGGCGCGCCCGCGCCAGGGCGAACCTGACGGCCCGGCCGCCACCCGCTTTCCCGCCAGCGCATCCAGCAGCGCGGCACGTTCGGCCATCGCCGAAGGGCCGACATTGAAATCGGATGTGACCGGCACCCGGCCGAACACATGCAGGCCGTCGCCAAACTGTGTCTCCTTCACATCGCAGACAAACCGGTCGATCAGCGGAATCGCTTCGACGGCGACAAGGTCGGGATGCAGGCTCAGATCAGTCTCTATTCCAGCCAGAACCGCCTCGGCTCTGATATCGGCAATCAGCCGGTCGCGCCGCTTCGGGTCCAGCCCGTGGGCGGTGGAATATTCATCCATCAGCCGTTCCAGCCGGGCCAATGCAGGGGGCATACCCCCTGCCCGCAAGGGAGGGGTGATATGGCCAATGGTCAGCGCACCGATCCGCCGTTTGGCCTGAGCCGCCTCGCCGGGGTCGTTGACGATAAAGGGATAGATCACCGGCATTGCGCCCACCAACGCCTCGGGCCAGCAGTCACCGCTCAGCGCCACCGATTTGCCGGGCAACCATTCCAAAGTGCCATGCGCACCGATATGGACCAATGCATCCGCATGGCCCCGCAACCACAGGTAGAAGGCCACATAAGAATGGCGCGGAACCCGGCCCAGATCGTGATATTCCGCCTCTCGCCCCTGCCGCTGCCCGCGCTCGGGTTGCAGGGCGATCAACGCGCATCCCCGGCGTAGCGCCGCAAACCGAAACGCGCCGTTCTGCAGCAATGGATCACCTTCCGGCAAGCCCCAGGCCGCGCGCAACTGATCCTGCAATAGCTGCGGCAGACCTGCCAGCGCGACCAGATATTCCGCCAGCGGCCAGCCGATACGGGCGGTCAACAGTGCGGAAAGCGGTTCTGTTGCAGCCGAAACGGGATAGCCGACCCCGGCCAAATCCTCCAGCATCGCCTCAGCAGAGGCGATTGCGTCCAGCCCCACCGCATGGGCCATCTGGTGCGCCTTGCCTGGATAGGTTGACAGTACCAGCGCCAGCCGCTTTTGCGCCGGTGGCCGCACACCAAGCCGCACCCATCCCGCCACCCGGTCGGCAATTGCCGCCACCCGGCCCGCATCGGCCCGGTGGGCAAAGCGCGAATACTGCAGCGCCGCATCCGCCCGGCCGGGCCGCTTGAAGCTGGCCAACCCGGCAAAAAGCCGCCCGTCGACCTCTGGCAACACCACATGCATGGCAAGATCGGCAGGCGACAGGCCACGATCCGCCGCCGCCCAGGCCGCACGGGTCGCGGTGGACAGAGCCACCTGAAACACCGGCACCCCGGCAGTATCCAGCGGCGACCCCGCCCCGACAGCACCGATACCGGAAAAGGCCGTGGCATTGATGATCGCGCGCGGCACCAACACCTGGCACCACCGCGCCAGCCATCGCGCGGCGTCCGGTTGCTTCAGCGACGGTACGAACAGGCCCAGGGGCTGCATCCCCCGGGCGGTCAGCGCAGCCATGATCTTGTCCACCGGATCCAGATCGGCTGCGGTAAGATAGGCGCGGTAAAACACCACCAAAACCCGATTTTCCGCTGGAACAGGGTCGATTGCACCGCAAACCACCCCTGCGCCCGGGGCGTAAAATCCAACCTCGGGCAGCACCTTGGCACCGGAAACCGGCCCGGCATAAAGCCCCGCTGCCAACGCCATCTGCGCCAGCGCCGCCTGCGCCGCCACCGCCCCGCCGGTATCACACAGCCGCGCCAACCGGTGCAGGGTTGACACCGGCAGGGTAGATACCGCCTCCAGCCGCTCATCCCGCCGCCCGTCGGCAGGCAGCACGGCCAGTGCAATCCCGCGCGCGCGGGCCAGCGTCTCGACCTGCTGCAGGCCATAAGCCCAGTAGGGCGTGCCGCCAATAAGCCGGATCAGGATGCCTTTGGCGTGGGACAGGGTCTGTTCCAGATAGGTATCGACCGACAGCGGGTGTTTCAGGGCCACCAGATTGGCCAGACGCAGGCTGGGCAATCTGCCCGGCTCGGCCCGGTGCCAACCCGCCGCAAACGCCCCCAGATCTGAATCTGAAAAAGACAGCACGACCAGATCGGCGGGGGATTGCGCCAGATCTACCGGTGCCTCCCCCTCCTCAAGCCCATGTGTTTCGCGGAAGATGACGTGCATCAGCCCACCAGAACCGCGCGGATCGCCGCCGCGTCAATATTGTCATGTTCGGCAATCACCACCAGCCGCGACCGGCGCATCCCGGTGCCCCATGGCCGGTCAAACTGCGTGCGCACCCGCGCGCCAACCGCCTGCAGCAGCAGACGCATCGGTTTGCCGGGTACTGCTATGTAACCCTTGACCCGCAAGATCGCGTGATCCCGCGCAAGAGCAACAACGCGGGCCACCAGAGCGTCGATATCGGCCTGTTCGGGCAATTCGATCACGACGGTCGCGAAATCTTCATGGTCATGCTCCTCATCGCCGTCGTGGTGCGACGGGCGGGCGGCCAGATCATTCTCGGCGGCGGCACCAAGGCCAAGGATCACGCGCGGGTCGATCCGCCCTTCGGTCATTTCAAGGATCGGCAGGCGGCGCGGGGCTTCTGCCTCGACCACGGCGCGGGCCTGCGCCATCACCGCCGCCGTGACCAGATCGGCCTTTGACATCAACACGATATCGGCACAGGCAATCTGATCCTCGAACACTTCGGACAGCGGAGTTTCATGGTCGGTTGTCTGCAGCACCGCCACATCGGGCCCGAACCTGCCCGCCGCCACCGCCTCGGCATCGGCCACGGTGATCACGCCATCAACGGTGATCCGGCTGCGGATATCTGGCCAGTCGAACGCCTTCAGCAGGGGTTTGGGCAGCGCAAGGCCAGAGGTTTCGATCAGGATATGGTCGGGCCGGGTGGGCAGGGCCAGCAAAGCCTCGATCGTCGGAATGAACTCATCCGCCACCGTGCAGCAGATGCAACCGTTGGCCAGTTCCACGATGTTCTCCACCGGGCAATTCTCATCGGCACAGGCCTTCAGAATATCGCCATCCACCCCCAGATCGCCGAATTCATTGACCAGCACCGCCAGGCGTTTGCCCTGCGGATTCTGCATCAGATGGCGGATCAGCGTGGTTTTCCCCGAACCGAGAAAGCCGGTGATGACGGTAACCGGAACTTTGGCGAGCGTATTCATGAAGCCTCCAATGGCGGAATGCGGGCGATCACGCCCTTGCGCAGAATTTGGGGCCGCTCGCGCCAAGGGATCAGCCCGTCAGCGGTCGCGGCATAGCGGGTGGCACCGTCCAGCAGCGCCGCCAGATGCAATTCAGGGTCTATGTCACCATAAACATACGACCAGCGGCCCGGGCCGCGCAGGGCGACACTGCAGCCCCGGTCGCAATTCGACAGGCATTCGACCCCGCGCACCGTCACACCGGCCGGTTCCTGCCCGGCCACAAGCGCCATCAGCACCGATCCGGGGCGCGGGCCATCCGGGTCGGCGGGGGCTCCGCGCTTGCAGGTCATACAGATCAGCAATTCCACCGTCACGGGCATATCCTTGGCCGGGCAGACGGAATGCAGCCAGCGGGGCGTGGCACACCCCGAACCGACTGCGGATCACCCCGTCCGCTGTGTTGATCCCGGGTCTCCGGGGCGCTGGCAGGTCTCCCGGCTTCTGGATTCGGTTTCCCGCGCTGCGCCGCCTTCCCAGCAAATGCCAGTGGCAAGGGCACAACTTTCCAGTCACGGTCGCGGGGGCGGCTGCGCTTGGGAAAACGTCGCTTTCCTGTCGCATTCCCTCTTCGCCTGTCTTACCACAGGCACCAACACAGGGGGAACCAGAGGCCAACCCCCACCCGATGTCAAGCCGAGGACCGACGCAATGGATGACGATACCGCCCGCCACAACGCCAAGATGGCCAAGAAAAAGGCCGCGCGCGACCGGATGATGGCGGGCAAGTCGGGCGACAAGGGACTGATCATCGTGCATACCGGGGCAGGCAAGGGCAAAAGCTCCGCCGCCTTCGGGATGATCATGCGTTGCATCGCGCATGAAATGCCCTGCGCGGTTGTGCAATTCATCAAGGGGGCATGGTCCACCGGCGAGCGCACGCTGATCGAGACCCATTTCGCCGATTTGTGCGAATTCCATGCGATGGGCGAAGGATTCACCTGGGAAACTCAGGACAAAACCCGCGATATTGCCGCCGCTGCCCGCGCCTGGGACAAGGCGAAAGAGCTGATCCGCGACCCGGACAACCGCATGGTGCTGCTTGATGAAATCAACATCGCGCTTCGTTACAGCTATCTGGATGAAGCCGAAGTTCTGGCATTCCTCAAATCCGAAAAGCCGCCCATGACCCATGTTGTGCTGACCGGCCGCAATGCAAGTGAAGCCCTGATCGAGCTTGCCGACCTCGCCACCGAAATGACCCTGCTGAAACACCCGTTCCGCGCGGGCATCAAGGGCCAGCCGGGCGTGGAGTTCTGATCCGGTGACCCGCGCGCTGATGATTCAGGGTGCCGGCTCCAACGTGGGCAAGTCGATGCTGGTGGCAGGGCTGTGCCGGGCGGCGGTGCTGCGCGGGTTGTCGGTGCGTCCATTCAAGCCGCAGAACATGTCGAACAATGCCGCCGTGACCGTCGACGGCGGCGAGATCGGGCGGGCGCAGGCGTTGCAGGCGCTGGCCTGCGGGGTGGAGCCGCACACCGACATGAACCCGGTGCTGCTGAAGCCGGAGTCCGAGGTGGGGGCACAGGTGATCGTGCAGGGGCAGCGGCTGGCAACGGTGCGCGCAAGAGACTATTCCAGCCTGAAACCGCAATTGATGGCGCCAGTACTCGAGTCGTTCCATCGTCTGGGCCAGGGCGGTGACCTGGTGATCGTCGAAGGCGCGGGGAGCCCGGCAGAGGTGAACCTGCGGGCGGGCGATATCGCCAACATGGGCTTTGCCCGGGCGGCAGGTGTGCCGGTGTTGCTGGTCGGCGATATCGACCGCGGTGGGGTGATCGCGCAGCTGGTCGGCACGCAGGTGGTGCTGGACCCGCGCGATGCCGCGATGATCCGCGGCTTTGCGGTGAACAAGTTTCGCGGCGACCCGCGGTTGTTTGATGAGGGCTACAAGCTGATCGCGACCCGCACCGGGTGGCGAGGCTATGGCGTGGTGCCATGGTTCGATCAGGCGCACCGGCTTCCTGCCGAGGATGCGCTGGACCTTGGCACCGCATTTGGCACCGGCAGGTTCAAGGTGGTGTGCCTTGGCCTGTCGCGCATCGCCAATTTCGACGATCTTGACCCGCTGAAGCTGGAGCCGGGGGTCACGCTGACCATGCTGCGGGCCGGGCAGCCCTTGCCCGGCGATACCGATCTGGTGGTGATCCCCGGCAGCAAAAACACGCGGGCCGATCTGGTCTTTCTGCGCGCGCAGGGCTGGGAGGGCGATATCCACGCCCATGTCCGGCGTGGCGGATGGGTTATGGGCCTGTGTGGCGGCTATCAGATGCTGGGCAAAATAGTGTCTGATCCGGCTGGAATCGAGGGACCGGCCGGGGATATGACCGGGCTTGGGCTGCTGGACATCATCACGGTGATGGCCCCAGACAAGCGGTTGACCCGGGTGGCGGGCAGCCATGCTGCCAGCGGCACCGCCCTGACGGGGTATGAGATTCATATCGGCCAAAGCGACGGACCGGACCGGGGGCGCCCCTTTGCGTGGGTGGCGGGCCAGGCCGAAGGGGCGGTCAGCCCGGATGGCCGGATCATCGGCACCTACCTTCACGGCCTGTTCGGCGAGGATAGGTTTCGCCGCGCCTTTCTGGCCAGCCTGGGCGTCAGCGCCGGGCCGCTGTCTTACGCTGCCGAAGTGGATCACACCCTGAACGCGCTCGCCGACCACCTGGAGGCGCATATGGATGTTGCGGGGCTGCTGGCGCTGGCTCAGCAGGTCTGAACCAGCCGGACCCGGGCGCTCGATCCCTTTGACTCACATTCCAACAGGTGCGGGCAGGTGGTCATAAAGCTGCGCCAACCGCTGTTCCGGGCCAGAAGCACTCTGTTCCGACTGCAATGGCAAGGGCACCGCCGGTGTCGGCGATGCCCTGTTGGTCCGGTGACCGGATCAGCTCAGAACGCCTTGGTCAGCGCCTCGATCAGGTCGGTCTTTTCCCAGCTGAAGCCGCCATCCGCCTCTGGTGCGCGACCGAAATGGCCATAGGCGCTGGTGCGGGCATAGATCGGGCGGTTCAGGCTCAGATGTTCACGGATGCCGCGCGGCGTCAGATCCATCACCTGCGCCACGGCGCGTTCGATGGCGACTTCTTCGACCTTGCCGGTGCCGTGGGTATCGACATAGATCGACAGCGGCTTGGCCACGCCGATGGCATAAGACACCTGAATGGTGCAGCGGTCGGCCAGCCCGGCAGCCACCACATTCTTGGCCAGATAGCGGGCGGCATAGGCGGCGGAGCGGTCAACCTTGGTCGGATCCTTGCCGCTGAATGCACCGCCACCGTGGGGTGCAGCACCGCCGTAGGTGTCGACAATGATCTTGCGCCCGGTCAGCCCGGCATCGCCATCGGGGCCGCCGATCACAAAGGTGCCGGTCGGGTTCACATGCCATTCGGTCTTTTTGGTGATCCAGCCGTCGGGCAGCACTTCGCGGATATAGGGCTCGACAATGCCGCGGATGACCTTGGAGGTCTGGCGTTTGCTTTCGTGCTGGGTCGACAGCACGATCGAGGTCACCTCCATCGGTTTGCCGCCGGCATAGCGCAGGCTGATCTGGCTTTTCGCATCGGGGCGCAGCGTCGGTTCCGCCCCGGATTTGCGCGCATCGGTCAGGCGGCGCAGGATCGCATGGGCATACTGGATCGGGGCCGGCATCAGATCGGGGGTTTCGCGGGTGGCATAGCCGAACATGATGCCCTGATCGCCCGCACCGTCACGATCCACGCCCTGCGCGATATGGGCCGATTGTTGATGCAGGTAATTGTGAACCTTCAAGGTTTCCCAGTGGAATTTCTTTTGCTCATAGCCGATGTCGCGCACGCAACCGCGCACGATATTCTCGATGCGGCCCATGAATTCTTTCAGCTTTTCCGGGTCGGACAGGCCAACCTCGCCTCCGACCACAACCCGGCGGGTGGTGGCAAAGGTTTCGCAGGCCACGCGGGCGTTTGGTTCTTCGATCAGAAAGGCATCGAGGACCGCATCGGAAATCCGGTCGCACACCTTGTCGGGATGGCCTTCGGACACCGACTCGGAGGTAAAGGTATAGTCAGGACGAGACATGGGAAGTGCTCCATTTCAATTCGCCGTCACGCCAGGAAGCCGTTGTGACAGTCGGGTTGCAGCGGTAAACGCGTCTAACCGGGGGGTCAACCGTTTATTCGCCGGGGGATCAGCAGCATTGTCAGACCGAGGATGGCCAGCAACACCAGCATCGGCATATCGCCGGTGCGTGAATAAATCGTTGCCGGCAGCGCGGGCGGCAGCGCCGCATCGGCATAACCCATCGTATTCAGCGGCAATGACCGCACCACCCGGCCGCGCGCATCCACCACCGCCGAAATCCCGGTATTGGCGGCGCGCACCAGCGGCAGGCCCTGCTCCACCGCGCGCAGCCGCGCCTGCGCCAGATGCTGCCATGGGCCGGACAGGCTGCCGAACCAGGCGTCATTGGTAATCTGCACCAGCCAGTCTGGCCGCGTGGCGGCGCGAAGATCCTGCGGAAACACCGCCTCATAGCAGATCAGCGGCAACACCTTGCCAAGGCGGCCCAGATCCAGCACCTGTGCCCCTGGCCCGGCGCTGAAACCATCGCCCTGGCGCGATGCAAAGCCGGTCAACCCAAAAGTGGCGGCCAGATTGCCGCCGGGGAAATATTCGCCAAACGGCACCAGATGGTGCTTGTCATAGGTCGCCGCCACTGAACCATCCGGCGCCGTGGCGATCAGGCTGTTGAAATAGCTGTCGCCGTCGCGGCGGTTCAGCCCGAGGATCACCGGCACCCCGCGCGACGCCTCGGCCACCATCGCCAGCACCGGCGCCGATTGGTCGAGCAGATAGGGCAGCGCTGTTTCCGGCCAGATCACCACATCGGGCTGCGGGTCGGACCGCACGGCGGTAAAGGACAATTGCCGCTGCAGGAACACCATGGCCCGGTCCTCGCGCCACTTTTCCGCTTGCGGCGCATTGGGTTGCACCAGACGCACCACCAGCGGCGGATCACGCGGCGCATCGGTCAGCGCCAGTTTCTGCTGACCCCAAAGCGCACCGGCCCCAAGCAGCAGCAGCGCCACCGCACCGCCCGCCACCCCGGCACGGCGCGACAGTGCCAGCCCCGCCACCGGCAAAGCCGCAGCCAAAGTGGCCACCAGCGTCAACCCCACCGGGCCGATCAGCGACGCCAACTGCATCAGCGGGGTGCCGATCCAGATATGGCCGATCAGCGCCCATGGCAGGCCGGTCAGCGCGTAGCTGCGCAGCAACTCGGTTGCCGTCAGCGCCAATGCAACCGGCAAGGCGGTGCTGCCCCACACCTCGCGCCGCGTCCCAAGCCATGCGGCCAACGCCCAGAACAGCGCCATGCCAAAGCTGAGGAACACCAGCGCAAAGGGTGCCATCCAGCCATCGCGGGCAGCATCGACCATGAAGGGTTCGACAATCCAGAACATCGCAGCGGCGAAATAACCCGCCCCGGTCAGCCATCCGACCCATGCAGCAGCCAGCGGGTGTGATTCGCGGGCGATAAGGTGGATCAGCAGCGCCAGCAGCGGCATTGCCAGCCACCACAGGCCAAGCGGTGCCTGCCCCGCCGCAATTCCGGCACCCACGGCGGCGGCCAGCACCAGCCGCCGCGCCTCTGGCCGGGATGCGCGCGAGGCCAGCGGCCAAGCCATGCCTGTCACGCGGCGCGGCCTATGCCCTCGGGCAGCCGCACCCGCAGCCGCTTGATCCGGCGGGGGTCGGCGTCGATCACATCAAACTCCACCCCGCTGTCATGGCGCACGGTTTCGCCGCGCACCGGCACTTTGCCCGCCAGAAGATAGACCAGACCGCCCAGCGTATCGATTTCTTCCTCATCATCTTCCAGCAGGCGCAGCCCGATCTCTGCCTCGAACTCATCCAGCGGGGTGCGGGCCAGGGTCAGGTAGACACCGGGCTTTTCGATCACCCAGGAGCCGCCATCGGCGGTGTCATGTTCATCCTCGATCTCGCCGATCACCTGTTCGATCAGGTCTTCGATGGTCACCAACCCGTCAACGCCGCCATGTTCGTCGATGATCAGCGCCATATGGATGCGTTCGCTCTGCATCTTTTGCAGCAAGACCCCCAGCGCCATCGACGGCGGCGCATAGATCAGTGGCCGCAACATCGCGCGAAGGTCATAGGGCGCGCCGTCATCAGCACCAAAGCCGAATTTCAGGGCAAAATCCTTGAGCAGGACCAGCCCGAGCGGCTTGTCCAACTGTTCCTCATAGACCGGCAGGCGGGAAAAGCCGCTATCCTTGAATGCCTGCACCAGATCGCTGCGTGAAATGACCACCGGCACCGCCACGATGTCAGCCTTGGGGGTGGAAATGTCATCGACCCGCATCCGCCGCAGGTTGACCAGACCGGGGAGCGGCATTGCGGTGCCGCCAGCGGCCCGCGCCTCCGCCACTTCGCGGGCTTCTGCCACTTCGGCATTTTCGGGTTGCGGTGACAATGCAGACAGGATGCGGCTGAAAAAGCCCTGTTGTCCGGTCTGTTCGGGTTCTGGCGCGCTTCGCGCTGCACTAGACCCCTCGGATATATCGCCCATGGTTCCTTTCCGAAACTGGCTGCTGGCTGCCTCTCAGGCCGCGCTGTCCCGATATGGGTCAGAAACCCCCAGGCTGGCAAGGACCTTTGTTTCCAGCGCCTCCATCCGCGCGGCATCGCGCCTGCGTTGATGATCATATCCGATCAGATGCAAAGTTGCATGAACGATCAGGTGCGTCACGTGGTTTTGCAGCGATTTTCCCTGCTCTGCGGCCTCTTTTTCACAGGTTTCCCACGCAATCGCCACATCGCCCAGCGCCTCCTTGGCCTTTGGCAACAACGGCGCATCGCCATCCGCTTCGGGCGTCAGGTCGGCGGCAGGCCATGACAGCACATTGGTTGGCGCTGGTTTGCCGCGAAACTGCCCGTTCAGCACCGAGATTCGCGCATCGTCGCAGCCCAGCAGGCTGATGCCGTGCTTGCCAAGGCCAAGCTCTGCCGCCACCGCTTTTACGGCGCGCCTGGCCAGCGGCTTCAGCCCGAGCGATGCCCAGCGCGGCTCTTCCAGATTGATCTCAACCCACCGTCCCATCATCGCGCTCATAGGCCTCGATGATCCGGGCGACAAGCGGGTGGCGCACCACATCGCGTGAGGTGAAGTAGGTAAAGCTGACACCGCTGACGCCCTTGAGGATCCGCTCCGCCTCGGTCAATCCGCTGGTGACACCGCGCGGCAGGTCAACCTGGGTACGGTCACCGGTGATGACCATGCGGCTGCCATCGCCCAGCCGGGTCAGAAACATCTTCATCTGCATCGCGGTCGAATTCTGCGCCTCATCCAGCACCACAAAGGCATTGGCCAGCGTGCGGCCGCGCATGAAGGCCAGCGGTGCGATCTCGATCAGCTTTTCCTCCAGCATCTTCTGCACCTGCTTGGCGGGCAGAAAATCATTCAGCGCGTCATACAGCGGCTGCATGTAGGGATCGACCTTTTCCTTCATGTCGCCGGGCAGAAAGCCCAGCCGCTCGCCGGCCTCTACCGCCGGGCGGCTGAGGATGATCTTGTCGACATGGCCGCCCAGAAACATCGTGACAGCGGCGGCAACTGCCATGTAGGTCTTGCCGGTGCCCGCCGGGCCGATGCCGAAACACAGTTCGCCGCTGAGCAGGGCCTGCACATAGGCTTTCTGCGCCTCGGTCCGCGGTTCCACCGATTTCTTGCGGGTGCGTATTTCCATCGGTTGGTGGCCGAACATGTCGATCTGACCTGACGGGCGCACTGGCGCGGCGTTCATCCGGATCGCACCGTCAATGTCGCCGGAGTCCACGCCTTTGCCGCCTTCGAGCCGGGCGTAAAGCCCCTGCAGCACCTCCATAGCCTGCAGCCGCACGCCGGCGTTGCCCATGATCGCCAGCTGGTTGCCACGGCGGATGATGGTGACCCCCAGCTTCTGTTCGACCTGCGCCAGATTGCGGTCAAATTCACCACACAGGCCGATCAGCAGACGGTTGTCGGGGAAAGACAGCAGGGTTTCCTGAATGTCTTCGGGACGAGGCGGGGGGGTCAGCGCGCTGATGCCCAACAGGGACTCCTCTTGCCAGCGTTTCTACCAAGGCCAGCGTTTCTACCAAGGATGGTGGCCCGCGCGCGGCTGTAACGCAAGCCTGCGATTGTCGCCAGTTTGAAATTTGATCGTAAGAATCGAAACAGGCCACAGTCTGCACTGTAGCCTGCCCGTATTTTCCTCCGTGTCGTGAAACTGTTACTGACCCGGCAGCCATTCCGGCACGTTGTTGGTCTTGTAGGGGCCGACGATGGTGCCCGGCGGATAGTCGCCGTTGCAGACCGGCAAACCGGTGACCGGATCGACCCGACGGCCCGAATAGCCCTCGACCCCGTCATCGATCAGCCAGACCTGACAGCCATCCGGATCATAGGCGATCCCGGCCTGGCCATCGACCAACTGGTTGTTGTTGCCATCAATCCAGCCCTGGTCATACGGAATGGCGATCAGCGGAACACCACCGGGGGCAACCACACCCCCACAGGCCGACAGAAGTGTGGCAGCGACAAGCGCGGCGCTGGTAAGGATTTTCATCGTCATGTCACCACCTGTAGCAAATGACTTCGACGCGGCGATTCAGCCGCATGCCACCGGCGGTGGCATTCGAAGCAATGGGTTGGCGTTCACCAAAACCGATTTCACGCTCGACAACCGCGCCAAGCGACCGCGCCACATCGGCGACAGACTTGGCCCGGCGCTGTGACAGGCTGATGTTATATTCATCCGAAGCGCGACTGTCGGTATGGCCATAAACGGCGTAGCCAAAGGCCCCGGCATTCTGGAAGAAGGACTGCAGGCGGCGGCGGCCATCGGTGGTCAGTTGCGCACTGTCAGTCCCGAACATCGTGTCGGTGTTTTCGGTCAGGCAGTTGTTTTGCTTGGCGCAGACCGGCTTGCCCGATTTCGGATCGACGCGGTCGACCATATAACCCTCAGACCCGCCATCGGCCCACCAATGCTGGCAGCCATCCTGATCGATCCAGATTCCCCACTGGATCTGTGCGGCAACCGGTGGTTTGGTCTGTGCCATCGCTCCGACCGCGCCAAAAAGACCGATCACCAGCACAAGACCACCCAGGTTAATCCGCACTGCTTTGGACATCCATCCTTCCACAGCAGCAACTCCCTTTTCTCAAAATAGCTAGAACAACACCATTGTTATGGCTCAGATTTGCCTTCATTTTGCCATTAAGTAAAGAAAATCCAGCCGGTTATTTCTTGTAAAACCAAACGATTGTCATGGGCTGTGCATCAAATAGGCGAATGCCAAACCATTGCGCCGCAAAGGGAAACACTGGCACAATTGCCGCTGCGGCAATTGCCCTTTCAGCCGACTCGGACCCCGGCGAGGGAGTTGGAAGTACTGGCGCTGATCCGCACCCGCACTAGGCTGCCCGGCTCGCCGTCAGGGTCAATCACATGCACCGCATGAAGATAGTCGGATTTTCCGACGATCTGCCCGGCCATCCGGCCGCGCTTTTCGTACAGTACGGTCATTTCGCGGCCGATCATCGCTTCCTGCGTGGCATATTGCTGCTGCGTCACCAGCGCCTGCAGTTCCTGAAGCCGGGCACCGGCCACATCGGCGGGCACCATGGCGCGGTCGGCGGCGGGCGTGCCGGGGCGCGGGGAATACCTGAAGCTGTAGGCCATGCCAAAGCCAACCGCGCGGATCAGCGCCAGTGTCGCGGCAAAATCGGCGTCGGTCTCCCCAGGGAAACCCACGATGAAATCGGACGACAGCAGGATATCGGGCCGGGACGCGCGGACGCGGTCCACCAAGCGCAGATAGTCGGCGGCCGTGTGTTTTCGGTTCATCGCCTTGAGCACCGCATCCGATCCCGATTGCACCGGCAGATGCAGATAGGGCATCAGCTTGGGTTCATCACCATGGGCGGCGATCAGGTCATCCTCCATGTCGTTCGGGTGGCTGGTGGTATAGCGGATCCGCGCCAGCCCCCGGATATCCGCCAGCCGCCGCACCAGCCGCGCCAGCCCGTGGCCGTCGGCGTGATAGGCGTTGACGTTCTGCCCCAGCAGCGTGATGTCGCGCACCCCGCGTGCCACCAGCGCCTCGGCTTCCGCCAGAATGCGGTCCACCGGGCGGCTGACCGCGGCGCCACGGGTATAGGGCACCACGCAAAAGGCACAGAACTTGTCGCACCCTTCCTGGACCGTCAGAAAGGCGGCGGGGCGGCCACCGGTCTGCCGCGCGGGCAGATGGTCAAACTTGTCCTCGACCGGGAAATCAGTGTCGAGCGCGCGGTTGCCGCTGTTGATCTGTTCCAGCATCGCGGGCAGGCGGTGGTAGCTTTGCGGCCCCACCACCAGATCGACCAACGGCATCCGCCGCATGATCTCTGCCCCTTCGGCCTGCGCCACGCAACCGGCCACCGCGATCTTCATCCCCGGGTTCGCCGCTTTCAGCGGGCGCAAGCGGCCCAGATCGGAAAACAGCTTTTCCGATGCCTTTTCCCTGATGTGGCAGGTGTTCAGCAGCACCATATCAGCATCATCGGCGCGGTCGGTTGCCACATAGCCCTGCCCGCCCAGCGTTTCGGCCATGCGTTCGCTGTCATAGACATTCATCTGGCAGCCATAGGTCTTGATGAACAGCTTATTGGGCGGGGTCATGCTCGGGGTCTTGCTTGGGGTCGGGCGCGGGTCATCGTGGCTTCTACACGCCGCTTGACCTGCCCGCAACGAGCCTCAGGCCGGAAAGGTCGCGTTCTGCGGCAAGCCGTCGGTGATCTGGTAATAATCACCCTTGTTCGCCACGAAATCATGGCGCAACCCGACCAGCCCGGGCGCGCCGTCAAACGCCCCGGCAAGGATCGCCGTATAGGGATAATTCTTTGCTTTCCAGAACAGGGCAGAGCCACAGGTACCGCAAAAACCGCGCAGGGCGTCGGGCGAGGCGGCATACCATTTCACCTGATCTTCACCGCTGATGGTCAGGTTTTCGGTCAGAACATTGGTTGCCGCAAAGAAATGCCCGGTCTGCTTGCGGCATTGGCTGCAATGGCAGAAAATCACCCCGCGCAACGGGCCGGAAACTTCAAAGTGCACGGCACCGCACAGGCACGAGCCTTGGTGAGTTTCAGCCATGATCCGCTCCCCTTTGCCTGCCGCGCCACTCTGGTCTTGGCACCTGGCTTGCGCTAGCCTGCCTGCGACAGGCCCGTTGCGGCATGCGACGGAACCTGTTGGCAAAGGCTTTACCCCCTTGTGCCATTGGTCGAAAATGGCAGGGCGGACCCATGATCTACGATGGCTTGGCGCAGTTTCTGGAACGGGGCAAGGCGGCGCTGGCCATTGGGCCGGTGGCGCTGATCTTTGTGGAGGACATGGTCGAGGTCGAAACCACCATCCGCCATCACCAGTTGGCAGGGTTTTCCGAGACGCTGGTCTTTGCGCCACCGGAATTGCGGCTGCCGCCCCTGCTGGAAGACACCGTGCACCGCATCGCCTGCAACGTGTCGGAAGATGCGGCGGTGGAAAAAGCGGTGAATGCGGTGATTGACGCCGCGCCGGGCATCTGGCTGTTCTACTGCTACAATGCCGAATATCTGTTCTATCCCTTTTGCGAAACCCGCAATGTCCGCGAGGTGATCGCCTTTCACGCCGAAGAGCGGCGGGATGCCTTTCTGGCCTATGTCATCGACCTTTATGCCAATGACCTTGATGCCCACCCGAATGCCGTTTCGCTGGAAGAGGCGCAGCTTGACCGCTCTGGCTATTATGCGCTGGCCCGCCCGGATGAGGGCAACCACAACCATCCCAAGGAACGGCAACTGGATTTCTATGGCGGTTTGCGCTGGCGGTTTGAGGAACATGTGCCGCCCAAGCGCCGCAAGATCGACCGGGTTTCGCTGTTCAAGGCCGCCAAGGGCCTGCGGCTGCGCGACGATCACACCCTGAATGTCGAAGAATACAACACCTATGCCTGCCCGTGGCACAACAACGTAACCCTGTCGCTGTGCTCGTTCCGCACCGCCAAGGCGCTGAAAACCAACCCCGGCAGCATGTTCGACATTCGCAGTTTCCGCTGGCACAATTCCATCGGCTTTTCGTGGCATTCGCAGCAATTGCTCGATCTGGGGCTGATGGAACCGGGGCAGTGGTTCTGAAACGCTGCGCCGCCTGAAACGGTTCGACCAGATTGCCCGTTGGGTCGATCAGCAAGATCTGTTTGCCGCCCGGCCCGGTCACGATGTCCTTGCGAAACCGCAGCCCGGCGCCCTTGAGCCGCGCTGCTTCCTCCTCCGGATCAGTCACCACCAGCGCATCCAGCCACCCGGCACCGGCTGCGCGGCATCGGGCATCGGGCGCGAGGCAGAGGTGGCGGGACCGGCCAGTCACAGGGTCAGATCGTCCGGCGCCATGATCGCGATGGCCGGGCCGAATTGCCGGCGCAGGGAAACGCCCAGATCGGTGGTGTAGAAGGCTACCGCTTCGGCCACATCGGCCACGATGATCCGCACCTGTGCCATGGCACCGCCCCTTTGAAGTTGCGGCAATCATAGACCAAACCGGCTCGGGTTCAAACAAACAGGCTGAACCGCGACGCCAGCGCCAGCGCCTCCTCCGCCAGTCCCCACGGCGGGTTGACCACGAACAGGCCCGAACCCACCATGCCGTGGCCGGGCCGGGCGGGGGGAAAGCGCACCTCATGGCGCAGGGCGTCGGGGTGGGCGGCGGCAAGGGTGGCCAGCATCGGCAGATGGGCGGCGCTGGCGAGGATCGGATACCACAGCATCACGATCCCCACGTTCCATTTGCGCGCCAGCGTGGCGATCAGCCCCGGCAGCGCGTCATAGTCGTCCTTGACCTCATAGCTCGGGTCGATCAGCATCAACCCGCGGCGCGGGGTGGGCGGGGCCAGCGCCAGTGCCAGCGCCAGCCCGTCCTTGCGGTGGCAGATCGCCTGCGAAAACAGCATGGCATCGGCCAGTGCGGCATGTTCCTGCGGGTGCAGTTCGGCCAGATGCAGGCTGTCCTCCGGGCGCAGCGCCAGCGCCGCCAGCAGGGGCGAACCGGGATAGGCGCGCGGGCCATGGGCGGCACGGGCCTGCGACAGCAACCTTACATAGGGGTGATCGGCGGCAAACCACCGCTCGGCCAGATCAATCCCCCGCGCCGCCTCGCCGGTTTTCAGCGCTTCGGGCGCATCAAGGTCATAAAGCCCGCGCCCGGCGTGGGTTTCGATATAGGTCAGCGGTTTGTCCTTGCGCGTCAGATAGTCCAGCACCCATGCCAGCAGCGCATGCTTGTGCACATCGCCCATGTTTCCGGCGTGGTAAAGATGTTGGTATGACAGCATGGCCCCTCCGCCAACGCGCTTCGTTGGCGGGCGTTACACCCGGCGCAGGCGGATCACCACATCCACGCGGGAAATCGCGGTACCTGACGGGGCGGGCGGCAAATGCACGATCTGCATCTGATCCGCCGGGGCGTCGGTCAGTTCGGCGGTATCTTCCCAGTAGAAATGCGGGTGGTCGTCCATCCGGGTGTCGAAATAGCTTTTCGACCCGTCAACCACCACTTCCTGCAACAGACCGGCACCACAAAAGGTCCGCAGCGTGTTGTAGACGGTGGCAAGCGATACCGGCTCACCCTGTGACAGCGCTGCCGCATGCAGGCTTTCGGCGGTGACATGGCGGTTTTTACCGTCGCCGACCAGCAGCGCCGCCAGCGACAACCGCTGCCGGGTCGGTCGCAGATCGGCACCGGCCAGCCAGTGAGTTCCAAGTTCCAATGCGCGGGGCGTCATGCTGTGTCCGTTGCGGGTTACGGCATCATAGCGCGGGGATGCAGCATTTTCCAATCCTTTTACCGTCGCGCCGCTGCCATGGCAAAACTGCCAAACCCTTGCCCTTGCAGCGCTGGCGATGCTAGAGGGGCAACAGGAACGGGGTGCCAGATCAGGGGGCAAGGGCTGAATGCCGGATTTTCCGACACGCTTTGACAAGGACGATTTGCTGAAATGCGCACGCGGCGAATTGTTCGGCCCCGGAAATGCCCAGCTTCCCGAACCGCCGATGCTGATGATGGACCGGATCACGGACATCTCGGCTGACGGCGGCATCCACGGCAAGGGCCATGTGGTGGCCGAATTCGACGTGACACCCGACCTGTGGTTCTTTGCCTGCCACTTCCCCGGCAACCCGATCATGCCCGGCTGCCTGGGGCTGGACGGACTGTGGCAACTGACCGGCTTCAACCTCGGCTGGCGCGGCTGGCAGGGGCGGGGGTATGCGCTGGGGATGGGCGAGGTCAAGCTGACCGGCATGGTGCGGCCGGACCGCAAGCTGCTGCGGTATTTCGTCGATTTCACCAAGGCCGTGCAAAGCCGCCGCCTGACCATGGGGGTGGCGGACGGACGGGTCGAAGCGGATGGCGAGGTGATCTATCTGGTCAAGGACATGAAGGTGGCGTTGTCGGGGG
>Ga0163144_10005838_pt1 | contig 27346 bp, 22 predicted proteins | sample OliLak19BULKMAT1_FD_123175 | JGI IMG/M metagenome (GOLD analysis project Ga0163144, IMG submission 123175) | Freshwater microbial mat bacterial communities from Lake Vanda, McMurdo Dry Valleys, Antarctica - Oligotrophic Lake LV.19.BULKMAT1 | ecosystem: Environmental > Aquatic > Freshwater >... | reverse complement strand
TCAAAATGGGTTACCTGATTGGCAAGAAACTTGGAGGTAGGTTGGGCGTGCGGTGGTTCCTCCTGGCCCTCGCGATGGTGACCCAACCGGTTTCTGGCTGGGCGCAGGAGGCCGTAGACCACCCCAGCGCGGTTGCCGCGCCGGGGTCCCCGGTAGAGCAGCAGGCGACGTTTCGTTCGGGTGTTGACCTTGTCACGGTAAGCGCAACGGTGCGCGACAGCAAAGGACGACTGGTGACCAATCTCACCAAGCAGGACTTCGAAGTGGTCGACCGCGGCGAGCGCCGCGTGATCAGCGAATTCCGCTCCGACCGGGCGCCACTCAGCCTGGCGATTCTTTTCGACGTGAGCGGCAGCATGGATGTTGCCGATCGCGTGACCGCAGCGAAATTTGCGGCCTTCCATTTGTTGTCCGCGTTGGACGAAGGTCGCGACGAAGCCGGGCTGTTTGCTTTTGACAGCCGGCTACGCGAGGTGGCCCCGTTTACGGTCGATACGCGTGCCCTCAAGGGTGCGCTGGGGGAGGTCGATCCATTCGGGGCCACTTCGTTACATGACGCCATCCTGGCGGCGGCCGAGCGGGTGGCAACCCGTCCGGCGGCCCGCAGAGCAGTGGTGGTGTTGACCGACGGCATCGATACGTCGAGCCAGTGGACGCCGGCGCAGGTCTCGGCGAAAGCGGCCGCCATCGATGTGCCGGTCTACATCATCGCCACGGTATTGCCAATCGACGATCCGGGCTCCGATCGCGCCACCCCAGGCTCACAGCGGCAGGCCCCTGCGTCGGTTGGCACGATTGAAGACCTCGCGCGATGGACCGGCGGTGCACTGCACTACAGCAGCACCTCGGCTTCGGCCTACAAGGCCGCGCGCGCGGTGATCGACGAACTGCGCCACCTGTACTTGCTCGCGTTCGAGCCCGGCGCAGCCCCAGGGTGGCATCCCCTGGAGATCCGGACGCCGCAGAAAGACTTTGTTGTGAGGACTCGCGGCGGTTACGTCGCCGGGGCGGTGCGCTAACGATGATCTCGTGATTTGGTGATTTGGTGATTTGGTGATTTGGCGATCTGGTGATCGCGAGGAGAAATGATTATGCGTAACTCCCTGTTTATCGTCGGTGTCTTCGCGGTGGCGCTCAGCGTCGCCCCGGCCTGCGCGACCAAGAAGTTCGTGCGGACCTCGGTTGGTGAAGTGAACGACAAGGTCGGCACCATGGGCAAGTCGCTCGAAGAAACCCAGGAGCGCGTGAAGACCGCCGAAGGCCGCATTGTCGAAGTGGACGCCAAGGCTGGCGCCGCCAACGACGCCGCTGTCAAGGCGAACGCCGCCGCGGCCGACGCCGCGACCCGCGCCGGTGAAGTCGGCAAGACCGCCGAGACCCGCGCCGCCGGCATCGAAGCCGAAACCCGCAAGCTGATCTTCACCACCGTGCTCAGCGAAGACCGTGGCCAGTTCAAGCTCGGCAAGACCGAACTGCCCGAAGATGCGACCGCCGCGATCGACAACATGGTGAACCAGCTCAAGGCCGACAAGAAAGCCGTGTGGGTCGAGATTGAAGGCCACACCGACAACGTCGGCGACGCGAAGTTCAACGAACAGCTCGGCCTGAAGCGCGCCGAAGCCGTGAAGCGGTATCTCTATGAGAAGCACCAGGTGCCGCTGCACAAGATCAACGTGATCAGCTACGGCGAAGAGAAGCCGGTGGCGCCCAACACCACCCGCGACGGCCGCGCACAGAACCGTCGCGTCGTGATTAAGGTCCTCGCCTAGTTAACTGGCTCGGACCGGCCGGGAGGACACTCCTGGCCGGGAACGTACTGCTTGCCGGGAGGGCACTTCTTGTCGGGACCCTGAGTCTTGACGGGAAGTGCTTCCCGACAGACGTTTCCTCCCGACCAGCAATTCCCTCCCGACAAGAAGTGCCCTCCCGTCTGGTTTCATGAGTTAGACTTTTCACCTCTCATGAAGCTCAGTGTCGTCATGCCTGCATACAACGAGCAGGCCACCATCCGCACCATCGTCGCCCGCGTGCTCGCCGTGGATCTGGGTCCCGTCGAAAAGGAACTGGTGATCGTCGACGATGGGTCGCAGGACGGGACGCGGGACATCCTGAAGGAACTGGACGGCAAGGACGGTGTGCGCGTGCTGTTCCAGCCGCACAATCAAGGCAAGGGCGCCGCCGTCTGGCGCGGCATCCGCGAGTCCACCGGCGACATGGTGATCATCCAGGACGCCGACCTCGAGTACGACCCCAACGAATATCCCGTGCTGATCCGGCCGATCCTCGATGGCCAGGCCGACGTCGTCTATGGCTCACGGTTCCTCGGCCACGCCCGCGGTCACCGGGTGCTGTACTTCTGGCACTCGGTCGGCAACCGGATGCTGACGACGCTGTCGAACATGTTCAGTGACTTGAACCTCACCGACATGGAGACCTGTTACAAAGTGATGGTGAAGACGTTTGCGGATCGCCTCGACCTGCAATCGAAGGACTTCGGCATCGAGCCGGAAATTACCCAGAAGATGTCGGCCATGCGCGCGCGTATTTACGAGGTGCCCATCTCGTACAACGGCCGCACCTATGAAGAAGGCAAGAAGATCGGCCTGAAGGACGCCTTCAAGGCGGTCTACACCATCCTGCGATTTTGGAGATGGAGCCCGAAGAGTTGATGGCTTGAGGCTTGAGACCTGAGGCTTGAAATCCCCAAGCCCCAAGCCCCAAGCCACTAAGGAACGCGAACGAGCTGTCCCCGGATTTCGCCGCCCGGGTTATTGGTGCTGTGCACGTTCACGTAGATGTTGCCGAGCAACAGCGCCTGCTGGAAGTCCTCCCACGACCCAATGCCTTGCGCTGCCCGCAGGGTGAGGTCGGTGGCCGAGGCCGTGCCGGTGATGGCGAAGTCGTTCGAGATGCCCGTCGCAATGGTGAAGTTGATCACCGTCGGTCCGGCTGCGCCCACGGCGCCGACGTGGAAGTGTCCGGCGGTGGTACCCACCGGCATGTTGTAGACGTCCACCCGGTAGGTAACGACGCCGGTCGTGGCGTTCAACGACACGGTGGCGGTGCCTGCCGCGCCGGTGCTGACGGCGGGCAGCTCGTTGCCACCGTGCAGGGCCGCAGTGAAGTTGTAAGTCTGGGCCTGCGCCTGCGTCGAAACCAGCAGGGCAAACACGCCCGCCATCGCCAGAGTAAATACACGTTGCATCTCAATCGCTCCTTTGTCGCCCGGAAACCGCTCGTGGCGCGACGTTTGATAAGCAGGATGCGAGCCACCGGCTAAGTGCTTTGTTTGTAGGTGTTTATAGGCACAGGCCGGGTGCAAATATTTACGCTGCGCGAAAGTGGTTACGCAACGCGTACGCCGCGGGTCAATCGAGCATATTGTGTGCAAACCATGAGGCATCTGCTGGCGGTGGGGCCCGTGCCTTGGAAAGCACTCGGCGTCTTCCCGGGCGATTGGCGCGACTGCGAGATTCACGAGGCGTACAACGAGGCCGATGCGCTCCGGCGTCTCCGCGGGCGCGCGTTCGACGTGGTGGTCACCCACCCGCTGACTTCGGCGGAGCTCGATCTTCCGCTGGTCCGCGAGGCCCGCGAACAGCAGCCCGGCATCAGGCCCATCGTCATTGCCCCGGCTCTGACTCCGGCCAACATCATCAAGGCCCTGCGCAGCGATGTCTACGCCTGCTTCACCCTGCCGGTGACGCCGGTTGAACTGCGCGACGCCATCAACAACGCCCTGGATGCTGACGACTGGACCAATGGCATCCATGTGCTGTCGGCGCTGCCGGACTGGATCGCGCTGCGGGTCGCGTGCCGCAGGCTCACGGCGGAACGGTTGACGAGTTTCATTGCCCAGCTCGCCGCCGAAGTGCCGGACGACGAGCGGTTCGCGCTGGTGATGGCATTTCGCGAGGTGCTGCTGAATGCGATGGAGCACGGCGCCGGCTTCGACCCGGACAAGGTGGTGGAGGTGGCCGCCATCCGCACCAAGCGAACCATTGCGTACTACTTCAAGGATCCCGGACCGGGTTTCAACCCCAAGGCCATGACCACGGTGGCCACCGATCAGGATCCGATCGGCCACATGGCCGAGCGCCAGACGAAAGGGCAGAGACCGGGCGGTTTCGGCCTGCTGCTGGCGTCGAAACTGGTGGACGAGGTGCATTTCAACGAGTACGGCAACGAAGTGTTTCTCGTGAAGCATCTGCAATGACACAGTAGCGGCATGGAACTGAGCGGCAAGGTCGTCCTCATCACCGGTGGCAAGCGCATGGGCGCGGTCATCGCCACGACGCTGGCCGCCGCCGGGACCGACGTGGCGCTGGTCTACAACCGATCGCGAGCCGAAGCCGACGAGACGGTGGCCGCGGTCCGCGAGTTGGGGCGCAAGGCAGTTTCCGTGCAGGCCGATGTCTCGAGCGAGCAGGATTGCGCGCAGGCAGTGGAAGCCACGGTCGCGCAGCTTGGGCGCCTCGACATCCTGATCAACATGGCCTCTCTCTACGGTTCGAAGCCGTTCGATCAGCTGTCAGCCGCGGATTGGGATCGGCAGATGTCGGTCGACCTGCGGGCGACGTTCCTGTTCTCGCGCGCGGCGGCGTTGGTGATGAAGCGCGTGGGCGGCGGGCGCATCATCAACTTCGCGGATTGGGTGGCGGCGAGTGGCCGGCCCCGGTATGCGGACTACCTGCCTTACTACGTCGCCAAGGCCGGGGTGAAGGCGCTGACCGAGGCGCTCGCGCTCGAACTGGCCGCCGATCGCATCCTGGTCAACGCGATTGCGCCGGGTCCGATCCTGCCGCCTCCTGACATGAGTGCGAAGGAAAGTGAGTCGGTGGTGCACAATACTCCGCTTGGGCGCTGGGGCGGCGCCGCCGAGATTGCCAAGGCGGTGATGTTTCTCGTGCAGTCAGATTTCGTCACGGGCGAGACCATTCGCGTGGATGGAGGAAGGCACCTCAAATGACCGGGGCGGGCAGGCGCGCGAAGGTGTCCTTCATCGACGCCAGAGCGCCGGTGAGCTCTTCGCGGCTGCGGCCGGTGCAGAAGCGCATGTAGCCTTCGCAGTTGGCGCTGAAGTCGACGCCGGGCACGCACCCGATGCGGGCGTGCTGGATCAGGTGTTCGGCCATCGCCCACGACAGCGACTGGCCGGCAATGCCGGCATTCTTCGCCCAGTCGGCGTTGATCTTCACGAACGCGTAGAACGCGCCATCGGGCGGCGTGCCCGAGAACACCCCGGGCGCCGCCGCTTCCAGCCCCTGGTAGAACAAGTCGCGGCGGGCCTTCAGCTCGTCGCGGAACTCGGTGATGCAGTCCTGGGATCCCTCGAGCGCGCCGACCGCGCCGTACTGCGCGATCGACGAGACGTTGCTGGTCGTGTAGAGCACGATCTTGAGCGCGCGGGCGAGCAGCGCCTTGTCCTTGATGGCGAAGTAGCCGACCCGCACGCCAGTGATCGCGTACGACTTGCTCATCGTGTAGACCGGGATCGTCCGTTCGTACATCCCCGGCAGCGACGCGATGCTGACGTGTTCACCAGTGAAGAGCAGGTCTTCGTACGCTTCGTCGGAAATCACCCACAGGTTGCGTTCCTTGGCGATCGCCGCCAGCCGCTCGATGTCGGCGCGAGTCAGAATACCGCCGGTCGGGTTGTTGGGCGAGTTCAGGTACAGGACGCGTGTCTTCGGCGTGATGGCCTTCTCGACCTCGTCGATGTTCCAGCGCCAGCCGAGCTCTTCGCGCAGCGGCACCTGCACCGGTACACCCTGCGCCGCCTGGCAAATCGCCATGGTCGGTGGCCACTCGGGCCCCGGCACGATCATCTCGTCGCCCGGCTCGAGCAGTGCGTGCATCACGGCGTACAAGCCGTGCGTGCCGCCGTTGGTGATCAGCACCTCATCGTCCGAGCCAATGGGGATGCCGTTCTTCTTCCGCATTTTCTCGGCCACCGCTTTCCGCAGTGGCGGAATGCCGGCCGTGGGCAGGTAATGCGTCCGGTTGTCTTTCATCGCCTGCGCGACGGCGGCCTTGAATGTCTCGGGCGCGTCGAACGACACATCACCCTGATCGAGCCGGAACGGATCCTTGACGGTGTACATCATGTCGCGGATGCGAACGATGGCTGATACCGGAACGGAATCGTAGAATTTACCCATACGGAAATTATAGCCGCTGATGAGTCGCGGGTCATCAATGCAAGCCACAGATTAGACACCGATTAGCCACCGATAGATCAGGCCCGCCGTAAGCCGTCGCGGGCCGCACCCGTGTCGTGACTGAATCGGGGCAAATCGGTGGCTGTATTTATAGGCAGTGGCTAGCGTGTCATGGCTGTCACGCCGGCCTTATCCAGGATGGCGTTCAGCGTGGCGGCGGTCTTCTTGGTGGGCAGGTTGCTCACGTAGAAATGCTTTGCGCCGAGGTCGATCAGTGACCGGATGGTGCGCGCGCAGACGTCGATTGGCGTCGCGCCCGCGGCGAACTCGGCCTTCAAAGCTTCAACCGGTACCGGCAGGAACTGGCTCAACATCTCGAGCGTCTTGATGTTGGCGCTGCGGTAATAGAACACGCCGAACACGCCGGGCATGGCCAGGCCGCGCGTGCGGCCGGCCTCGAGGAACGCGCCGACGCGATCGGCCTGGTGATGCGACACGATCTGCGTCAGGTAGAAATCGGCGCTGATGTGCGGATCCAGCAGGAAAGCCACTTGCCCGTCCGGGTTCGCAATGGGGTTGGCCCAGCCACCCAGTTCCATCTCGGGATGCCGCTCACGAATCAACTGCCGCAATTGCCACGCGTGCTCAAGGCAGCGCGGCCGGCCGACATGCTTGTCGCCGCCCAGCACGACCAGCGACGGAAAGCCGCTTTGCGCGGTCTGGTCGGCATTGGCCAGGCAGAACTCCAGTGAGTGCTTGGTCGTGAGAAACGGGATGATCAGGTGACGGCCGACCGTGTCGCCCAGGTTGTTCACCAGGTGGCGCAGGTTGTTTTCCTCCTGCGCGCCGACCGCGCTGTCGGTCACCATCACGCGCACGTCGTGCCGCGTCAGCGATCGAATGGCGTGGTAGGTATCAATCCACGCGTCCATGCCTTCGGCCGATTCGAGCTCCGCCCGCGGGGGACGGAGCTCGACGGCAATCACGCTGGTGGGCTCGCCACGAAGCTGCGAGAGGTAGGAAGACAAGTCTTACTTTTGGTCCTTGATCTTGTAGCCGGCCGGTGGCGCGAAGAGGTCGGCGGCGACGGCGCCGGTCTCGACCGACGTCACGGTGCTCGTTGATGACATGTTGCCCATCTTGGCCATCATGCCGGCCATGGGGCCTTCGCCACCCATCTTCATGTTGGTTTCCATTTCGTATGGAATGCCGCCGGTGGCCGCTAGCTGCTTGTACATCTCGGCCATGGCCTTGGCCTGTCCGGGCTGGCCCTTGGCACCGCGCGGGTCGCTGAAGATCCAACCCTTCTCGACGGCGCCCTTGTAGAAGCCGATGTAGTCGGCCGTGCCAGGAGCGCCCTTGACCACCCAGATCGGGCCGCTCATGGTCACCGTCATCTTCATGCCGTCCTTGCCGCCAACCGTGGCCGGCACGATCACTTCCATATCGTAGCCGCTGGCGGTCTTGCCCAACAACTGCTTGGTCTGGCCGTTCGGCTTGACCGAGGTCTTGATGCCGCCGGCGTCAACCGCAGTGGTGATGTTGGCGCCGAACGCCTGCATGTCCCACGCGTCGACTTCCTTCTTCTTCGAGTCGAACGAGTAGAGACGCTGGTTATCGACGTCGAAAATCATCGTGCGGGTGGTCTCACCCATCACGGTGTCGGTCCGCATCTTGTTGCCCTTGATATAAGTCGTCGTCACCATGCCGGCCGACATGCCCATGCCTTTGCCGCTGGCCGTGGCCTTGACAGTGACATCAGCAAACGCCGGGGCCGCAAGACCCAGAACGAGGAGCGCCGAGAGGATGAGCCGTGTCATGTCTGTCATCTCCTAGGGGGGTCTGATTATAACTACTGTTGCGGCATTGACGTGGTGCGCGGCTTGGCGGCCTTGCCCCACTCGTTGGCCCAGTTCAACATTTCGGCGACGGTGTGCAGCACCGACTCGCGGGCCACGTAGCCGTGCGCCTCGTGCGGCAGCGTGACGTAGCGCACCGTGGCGCCGTGGCCCTTGAGCGCGCGATACATGCGCTCCGACTGGATGGGGTAGGTGCCGGCATTGTCGTCGGCCTCACCGTGGATGAGCAGGATCGGCTCGTTGATCCGATCGGCGTGATTGAACGGCGACATCCGCGAATACAGCTCCGGCGCCTGCCAGAAGGTGCGTTCCTCGTTCTGGAACCCGAACGGCGTCAGCGTGCGGTTGTAGGCGCCACTGCGGGCGATGCCGGCGCGGAAGATGTCGGAATGCGCCAGCAGGTTGGCGGTCATGAACGCGCCATAGCTGTGGCCCCCGGCCACCACGCGATCGGGATCGACAACGCCCATGGCCACTGCCTTGTCCACCGCCGCGCGCGCGCTCGCCACCAGCTGCTCGATGTAGCTGTCGTTGGCGGTCTCACCGGGACCGACGATCGGCATCTTCGGATCGTCAATCACCGCGAAGCCCTGCGTCAGGAACAGCATGTGCAGCGTGCTCCAGCCCGGCGTGGTGAAGCGGTCCGCCGAGCCCGTCACCTGGCTGGCCATCTTCGGATCCGCAAATTCCTGCGGATACGCCCACAGCAACGCGGGCAGCCGGCCCTGCGCCGGCGTCCAGCCGGGCGGGGTGTGAATGGTGGCGCGCATCTGCACGCCATCGGGACGCGAGTAGGTGACCATCTCCGACGTCACGCCCTTGAGCGGCGGCGCCGGATCCGCATACGACGAGAGCGGACGTCGCGAGTTGGATTCGCGGCCGCGCACATACACGTTCGGCGGCTCGTTGCGGGTCTCATACCGCGAGATGAACTTCGAGCCATCGTCCGACAGCAAGCCGAGCACGGTTTCATAGCCGCCGTCTTCGGTCTGGAAGATGCGCTCCTTCGCGCCCGTCTTGATGTTGACCTTGTCGAGAAACGGATGATCGCCCTGCGGGGATGAGCCGACGCCCGTGAGGTAGACGATCTCGCCGACCTGGAGGAGGGCGTCAACGTTCGAGCCGCGCGCCTGCCGCATGGGCGTGCCGGGATTGGCATACGCGTCTTCGGAACTGCGCTCCCACAGCTTGCGCATCGGCGCGCCCGGCGTGTCGATCACCGAGGTGCGGACGGCCCGCGTGTCGCGATTGGCTTCGTTGATCCACGCCGCACCGGCGCTGGTCCAGGTGATGTTCTGGAAGCGATACTCGGTGCGCGCCAGTTCGACCGGCGGCAGTGCAAACGGCGCCGCCCACGTCACGACCTGGTCGCGATGCGGCACCTTGTTCCTGGGGTCACCGCCATCCAGCGGCTCGGCATACGCCAGCGTCGCCGGCAGCGTCGGGTGCCAGCGCCAGCCGCGGGGGCCGGCCAGCACGCCGTTGCGCGGCACGTTGTCGCCCAGCGGCAGGTCGGCCACCACCTTGACGAGCGAACCGCGGCGATCCCAGATCTCCGCCGTGGTCGGGAAGTCGCCGTAGCGCACCAGCCACGAGAACGGACGCTTGATGCGCGCGACCAGCGTGTACTGCCCATCCGGTGAGGGGCGGAACTCCGTGTAGATCGCCGGGCGGCCCAGCGGCGATCGCTGACCTGTTGAGGCGTCCACCGTCGCCAATTGGCTGGTGCCGTAGTACTCGAACAGCGCCTCATCGTGCGTGCTCGTGAGCATGTCCTGCACCGTTGGCGTCGGCGCCACTCGGCCGCGGCTTTCCTGGATGTTAGGACCGGCGGGCGCCTCGGGCAGCGCGGGCGCGGCGCCGCGGTTGGCGTTCGTGAACGCGCACAGCAGCGAGCCGCCGTCGCCAATCCAGTTGCAGGGCGTGCCGAACACCGAGTTCAACTGCGCCGGCGTGACCGCCTTCGCTTGTCCGGTCGCCGTCTCGCCAATCCACAACTCGACGCCGTTGTCGCGCATGTTGGTGAAGGCGAAGCGTCGGCCATCGGGCGAGAAGCCGAGCCACGAAATTACCGGCACGGACGGCAGCGTGACCTTGCGTTCGCTGCTGTCGGCGACCACCTTCAGGGTGAGGCTGCGATACCGCGTGTTCGACCGGTGCGGCGCGTTGGTCTTGGGATTGATGCGCACACCCGCGAGCCGGAGCATGGGCTGCGCCAGCTCGGCGATCGTCGGCATGCTCGTCCGCTCGAGCAATGCGATCACGTCGCGAGCCGGGCTCAGCTCCGCCGTCGGCGGTGGCGGCGCGTCGAGAATGTCGATAATGACCTTCGGCGGTAGCAGGTAACCGGACGAAGCCGACGGTTGGGTAGGTGCCTGCGCGAACAGGGCGGTGGAACCAACGAGGAACGTCGCCAGAGCAATGGTGCGCATCAGCGGAGTATAAAGCCGCCGGCGGGTCTTGCGACCCGCCGCTAGGTGCGACCCGCAGCCAGCCCGGCCGCCCGGCCCGTGGCCCAGGCCCACGCGAAGTTGTGGCCGCCGATCGGACCGAAGGCGTCGAGCACCTCGCCGCAAAAGAACAGGCCGGCACAGCGCCGGCTCTCCAGTGTCCGCGGCTCCACTTCGTCCAGGGCCACACCGCCGCCGGTGACTTCAGCCTTCTTGTAGCCTTCGTCGCCGGTCACCGGCAGCACGTACGAAGTGAGGCGATCGATCAATCCCAGCCGCTCGGTCCGACGCAAGCTGCTGGTCCGCCGATCGAGCGGCATGCCAGATTCGATCAGCAGGCGCTCACCCAGGCGAGCGGGCACATGCCGCGCGACCAAGGTCAAGACCAAGGCGGAGGGGGCCTCGAATTCGCGCTCCCAGGCGCCGGCATTCAACGCCGACCATTGCGCGCGGATGGCTGCCGATGCCGGAGGCCGCGTCACGACATGGGATATATCCAGCACGCTCGGGCCGCTGTAGCCGCGGTGAGTGAACAGGAAACCGCCGGACGTTTCAATCGCCCGCGACCCGGTCTTGCTGCGCAGGCGCACCTCCAGCGACACGCCCGCTAGCGACTCATGCCCTGACCCGAGGAGCGGGGTCAGCGCGGGATAGGTTGCAATCATGCGATGACCCAGCAACTCGGCGACCCGCAACCCTGTGCCATCGCTGCCCGTCATCGGAACCGACAATCCGCCGGTCGCGAGGATCACGCGCGCGGCCTGGATGTCGCCGGCTGACGTCTGCACCGTGAAGCCGCCGTTCCCCGCATGAATCGCCGTGACGCTGGTGTCGAACTGCATGCCGACACCGCGCTCACGCGCGAAGGCCACGAGGCCATCGCGAATGTCCTTCGCACGGTTGGATTGGGGAAACAGCTTGCCCGACTCGGCCTCGAGCGCCAGCGGAATCCCGAGATCGCGCTCGAAGAACGCGCGCTGTTCGTGGAGCGGCCAGGCGCGCAACATGCTGCGCAACAGGTGCGCGGGTGAGTCGGTGACGAAGCGCTCGGGCGCCAACGCCGAGGGCAGCACGTTGCAGCGCCCGCCGCCACTGATCAGGATTTTGCGTCCGCCGTCGGCCGTGCGTTCGAGCAACGTGACCTCGGCGCCGCCCGCCGCGGCAAACGCCGCCGCGACGAGGCCCGCCGCACCGCCACCGATGACAGCCACAGATTTCACGGATTACTGGAAATCTTTCCCGTCGAGTGGTTCCGCCCCGACAAGAAGTGCCCTCCCGACAAGGAGTGCCCTCCCGTCACTATCGAAACAGGTCGTCGATCGGGACGATGGTGAGCGGTCCGAGATTGAGGGCGCGAATCGGCCCTTCGATCAGCTTGCGGTCGCCGACCACGACCACCGCCATCCTTTCGGGCTGAATGAACCGCGCGGCCGCGCGTTGCAGATCGGCCGCCGTCACCGACGTCACACTGGGCACGAAGTTGCTGAACGTGGTCTCGGGCAGGTTGTAGATCACCAGCTCCTCGAGCTTGCGCGCCATGTCGCCGGTGGTTTCAAACTCTCCCGGAAAGCCCAGCGCCACGTAGTTCTTGGCCTTAGCCAGTTCGCCGGCCGGCACCGGCGTGACAATGCCGTTCAGCTCGTTGAAGAACTCGCGCAGCGCATCGGCGGTCTTGTCGGTCTGCACACCGGCAGCGGCCAGGAACGGGCCAGCCGAGAGCCGCATCTCGAAACCGGAGCTGGCGCCATAGGCATAGCCGTTCTTCTCGCGCAGGTTTTGGTTCAGCCGCGACGTGAACGAGCCGCCGAGAATGGTGTTCAGGACCTCAAGCACGGCGTAGTCAGGCGTCGCACGCGAGACGCCGACCCAGCCGATGCGAATCTGCGACTGCGCCGCCCCGGGCTTGTCCACCAGGAAGACCTGGCGCTTGGTCAGCTGCGGCGCGTTCGGCACCTCGGCCACCAGCGACACCATGCCGTCGGCCTTCCAGTGACCGAACGCCTTCTCGAGCATCGGCAGCGCCGATGCCGGCGTCAGGTCGCCGACCACCAGCAACGCGGCGTTGTCGGGACGGAAGTGCGAGCGATAGAAGGTCTTGAGATCGTCAACCGTCAGCGCCTCGATGGTCGCGGGCAGGCCGTTGGCCGACGTGCCGTAGCGATGCGTGGGTCCGAACACCATGCGCGGGAACGCGAGCTGGACCAGCGCGCCAACGTTGTCGCGCGCCTGCAGCAGGCCGGTCAACCGCTCCTTGCGGAGGCGATCGAGTTCAGAGACCGGAAAGGTGGGCCGCAACGCGACGTCCGACATCAGCGGCAGCGCCTCTGCCAGCTGTGACACCGGCACCGACATGCGCACCGACGAAGCGTCGAACGAGCTGGCGGTCGAGAGGTTGGCGCCGAGGAACTCAATCGCATCGGCGAGCTCGAGCGACGAGCGTGTGCCGGCGCCTTCGTCCAGCATGGCCGCCGTGAGGCTGCCAACGCCGTACTTTCCGATCGGATCGGCGGCGCTGCCCGAACGCACGATCAGGTTGATCTGCGCGAGCGGCACTTCGTGGTGCTCGACGATCCACACGGCGAGGCCGTTCGACAGCCTGTGCTTCTGGATGGCCGGCAGCTTCAGCGACGGCGCCGGGCCAATGGGTGGCGGTTGCTTGCGGTCGGGTTGTTGAGCGACCAGCGTGACCGACGCCAGCAGCGCCACGAACAGGATCAGCGTCTTCTTCATTTCTTGTCTCCCGGAATGACGCTGAGCTCGACGCGCCGATCTTTCGGCAGGTAGCGATCGACGGCGGCCTGCACTTCCGCTGCGGTCACCGTGCGGTACCGCGCCAGGTCCTGGTCGAAGAAGGCGGGCGTGCCGGCGGCCTTGAAGTAGGCGTTCAACTGGTCGGCCTTGCCACCGAACCCGCCGACGCGTTCCATGTTGCGGTAGAACGACGCTTCGGTCTGATTCAGCGCGCGCGTCATCTCGCGCGCGGCCGGCGCCTCGGTGCGCAGCTTGTCGAGCTCTTCGTCGATGACCGCCTGGATCTTGGCAAGGTCCTGGCCGGGCCGGGCGGTGGCGATGATGAGGAAGTTGCTGCCGAGCGCCTGCGATTGCTGGAACGCCGCGACGTCCTGCGCGATCTGCAGGTCGTACACCAGCCGGCGGTAGAGCCGCGAGTTCTTGCCGCTGCTGAGCAGGTTGGCAATGATGTCCATGGTCGCATCACCGGGCTTGAGCAAGCCGGGGGTGTGCCACGCCATGTAGAGCCGCGGCAGTTGCACGCGATCGGTGATGGTCTTGCGCTTCACACCGTCGAGCACGACGGTGGGGATGGCGAGCGGCTCCACGGGCTGGCCGCGCGGCACCTCATCGAACCACTTTTCGACCAGCTGGCGCGTGCTCGCAATGTCAATGTCACCGGCAATGACCAGGCTGGCGTTGTTCGGGACGTAGTAGGTGCGGAAAAAGCGCGCCACGTCTTCGAAGCTGGCGGCCGTCAGATCTTCCATCGAACCGATCACCGGCCAGCTATAGGGATGGCCCGGCGGGTAGAGCAACGACGCCAGCTCGACGAAGGCCTGGCCGTACGGCTGGTTGTCGACGCTCTGGCGCTTTTCGTTCTTCACCACGTCGCGCTGGCCGTCGACCTTGCCCGGCGCCTTGTCGTCGAGCAGGAAGCCCATGCGATCCGACTCGAGGAACAGCGCCAGCTCCAGCGCGTTGGCCGGCAGGTCGATGTAGTAGTTGGTGCGATCGTTGTTGGTCGAGCCGTTGTTGTTCGCGCCGGCGGCCTCGAGCCAGTTGTCGAAGTCACCTTCGGGCACGTGCATGGAGCCTTCGAACATCACGTGCTCGAACAGGTGGGCGAAGCCAGTGCGGCCGGGGCGCTCGTTGGCCGACCCGACGTGATACCAGACGTTAACCGCCACCACCGGAACACTGGTGTCGCGGTGAAGAATCACGTTCAGCCCGTTCGGCAACGTGAACTGCGTGTACGGAACGCTCAGCGCGGGCGCTTGCGCGTGGAGCGCGGCGCCGGAACCGATTGCCGGTGGACTGGACAAGACCAGGGCCATCGTCGCGAGGGCCAGGAGTGGGGATGAACAAACGCGCGTCATCCGCTCAGTCTAGCGCACGCTATCGACCAACGTGGAGGCGGGTCTTCAGACCCGCCTGGTCACTTCTTCCGACGCGCCAGCATCTCGTTGGCGGCCTCGGAAATCGCCACCACAGCCGGGTGCTTCAACCGCCGTTCCACCGAGATGGCGAAATAGCGTTCGCGCACCGCGTCGAGCCGGCCGACCTGCACGACCCCGTACTGGCGCATGACTTCCTTTTCGATCACCGTCGGCGCCACGAACAGCCCCGCTCCCGCCTGCCCGAACGTCGTCAGCAGCGCGCTGTCGTCCAGTTCCGCGACGATGCGCGGACGGATGCCCCGCTGATCGAACCAGAGATCGAGCGTGCGGCGCAGCGTCTTGCCGTCGGTGGGCAGCAGGAACGGCGCGCCGTCGAGCGACTGCGGAAAGTTCTTCCGCCGCGGCACGGCCAGCTTGGTGGTGCCGAACACGGTGACCGGCGTCTCGCCCAGCGCGTGGCTGAAGGCCTTGACCTTGATCGATGGCGAAATCGGCGTGTCGGCAATCACGAGGTCGAGCGCGTGCGTGGCGAGCTCGGTGAGCAACCGGTCGGGCGCGCCGTCGCGACAGACGATCTGCACCGCCGGCGTGAGCCGCAACGCCGGCTCGAGCAGCCGATACGCGATGATCTTGGTGACCTCGTCCGCGACGCCGACCTGGAACCGTACCGGCCGTCCGGTTGGCCGGTCGTTCAGCGTGTCCATCAGCTCGCGGCCAATCGAGAAGATGTCGTCAGCGTAGCGATAGACGACGTGGCCGATCTCGGTGAGGACGAGATTGCGGCCGGCGCGCTGGAACAGCTTCTCGCCGAGCTGATGCTCGAGCGCGCGGATCTGCCCGCTGATGGTCGGTTGAGCCAGCCGTAATTCTTCACTGGCGCGCGCGATGGTGCCCTGGCGCGCGACGGTCCAGAAGTACAACAGGTGGTGGTAGTTCAGCCACTCCATAGGGAGTTGAAAGTTGAAGAGTTGATGGTTGAAAGTTGCGTTTCCGAACGCCCGTGACGTCTACGATATACTTTCTGTTTCTGTTATGCCCGATAAACCGCTCGTCGCCGTCATCATGGGCTCGACGTCCGACTGGGACACCATGTCCCACGCCGTCGAGATACTGGAGCGCTTCGGCGTGCCCTACGAAAAAGAAGTCGTGTCCGCGCACCGCACGCCGGTGTGGATGGCCGAGTTTGCGCAGGGCGCCGAAGCCCGCGGCATCCAGGTGATCATCGCCGGCGCCGGCGGCGCCGCGCACCTGCCCGGCATGGTGGCGTCGCACACCGTGCTGCCGGTGCTGGGCGTGCCCGTGAACAGCGCTGCGCTGCAGGGGCTCGATTCGCTGCTGTCGATCGTGCAGATGCCCGGCGGCATCCCGGTCGGCACGCTGGCCATTGGCAAGCCCGGGTCGATTAACGCCGGCCTGCTGGCCGTGGGCATTCTGGCCACCACGCGGCCCGAACTGCGCGAGCGCCTGCGCCAGTTCCGCACTGAACAGACGGCGAAGGTCCGCCAGGACGCCCTTCCGTGAACCGCATCGTGCTGCCCGGCGCCACGATTGGCGTGCTTGGCAGCGGCCAGCTTGGGCGCATGCTCGCGCTCGAGGCGCGCCGCATGGGCTACCGCGTGCACACGCTGTCGCCGGGGGTTGATACGCCGACCGGCCAGGTGGCCGATCTCGAAGTCAGTGCTGACTACGACGACCTCGACGCCATTCGCGCGTTCGCACGTGGCGTGGACGTGATGACCTTCGAGTTCGAGAACGTCTCCACGGACGCGGCAGATGTCGCGGCCGAACTGGTGCCGGTCCGGCCCAGTGGCTCGGCGCTGCACATCACGCAGCAGCGGGCGCGCGAGAAAGGTTTTCTCGCCGACCGCGGCTATCCGGTGACGCCGTTTGCCAAGGCGCAGTCGCTCGACGAGCTGGCCGTCGGTCTCGGCCTGGTCCGCCTGCCTGCCATCATCAAGACTGCGGCGTTTGGCTACGACGGCAAGGGCCAGCATCGTGTCGACCGCATTGAGGACGGCGAGCGCGTGTGGGGATTGATCGGCCACCAGGAAGCGATCATCGAGAGCGTGGTGAATTTCACGCACGAGATTTCAGTGGTGGCGGCGCGCGGGCTGGACGGCGAGTTTGCGCACTACGGCGCCACCGAGAACATGCACCGCAATCACATCCTCGACCTGTCAGTGAGCCCGGCGCGGGTGCCACCGGAGATTGCGGACGAGGCCGTGCACCTGACGCATCGCGTGCTGAACGACCTGGGCTACGTCGGCGTGTTGTGCGTCGAGTTCTTTGTTACTGGTGACGGCCGGTTGCTGGTCAATGAGATCGCGCCGCGTCCTCATAATTCCGGTCACCTCACTATTGATGCGTGCGTGACGTCCCAGTTTGAGCAGCAGGTGCGGGCCGTGTGCGGGTTGCCCCTTGGTGACACGACGCAGGTCAAGCCGGCGGCGATGGTCAACCTGCTGGGCGACCTGTGGGTCGATGGCGAACCCGACTGGGCCGCCGCCCTCGCCATGCCCGACGTGAAGTTGCACTTGTACGGCAAGAGCGACCCGCGCGTCGGACGCAAGATGGGCCACATCACCGCCCTCGGCGATTCAGTGGACGAAGCCGCCGCCAAAGCCCTGGCCGCCCGAGATGTGCTCTGCTGACGGCCGGGCGCCGGGATCGGGGACCCGGGATCCGGTTGAGAAGAACTCTTGATGCGCGGACCCCGGACCCCGGACCCCGGATCCCGTTAGAATCACGAACGTGATCCGCTTCGGGCCCTTCCAGATTGATCCGCGCACGTGGACGCTGGCCCGCGACGGCCAATCGATCGATCTCTCTCCCCGGCTGGTCGAAATCCTCGGCCACCTCGCCACTCGCGGTGGGGCCATCGTCACCAAGGACGAACTGCTCGAGCGCTTCTGGCCGGGCGTCAACATCAGCGACAACACGTTGACGCGCGCGGTCGCCGACATCCGCAAGGCGCTGGGCGATTCAGCGGCGGCCCCGACCTACCTGCAAACGTTGGCGCGGCGCGGCTACCGGTTTCTCGGCACGACTGGCACAGGCGAGTCTCAAGACTCGCCGCCACGTTCTGAAGAAGATCCGTTTCAGGCCTGGGAACAAGGACGTCTCGCGCTCGAATCGCTGGACCTGTCTCGCCTCGACCAGGCGATCTTCGCGTTCGAGCGCGCGGTGGCCAACCTGCCGTCGTACGCGCCGGCGTATGCGGGTCTGGCCAACGCGTACTTGCTGCGCTTCGAAACCACTCGATTCAGCAACACGCCCGATCGCGAAATGCTCGATCGCGCGCTGACGGCGGCGCGGCGCGCCTGTGCCGCCGACGCGAAGTTGGGCGAGGCGTGGGCGGTGCTTGGCTACCTGTTGGCGGCCGTGGGACAAATGGCTGAAGGTCAAGCTGCCGCGCGACGCGCGACCTCGCTTGAGCCTGGCAACTGGCGGCACCACTTCCGCCTCGGCTACGTCACATGGGGTGAAGAGCGGTTACGCGCCACCGATCGCATCATCGAACTGATGCCGGCCTTCGCGCCCGCCCGCATGCTGTCGGCCATGGTGTTCGTGGCGCGCGGCGCGCTCGCACGCGCCGAACAGGAAGCCAGCCGCGGCACCGAGATCCAGCGCGCGAGCGCGGGAACGGGCACGCCGATTCCCACGGCGGGGCTGCATTGGCTGCGCGGCCTGATCATGTCCGCGCGTGGGGAACGAGACGAGGCACTGCGGTGTTTCGACGAAGAGATGGCGGGTGGCACCGCGGGCCACGTCTACGGCCGCGAGTTCATCGCCAACGCGCGGGTGGCCGCGGGCTTTGTGCTGCTGGCGCGAAGCGATGCGGACGGGGCGAGCGCGCATTTCGACCAGGCGCTGGCCGATACGCCGCGTCACGCTCGCGCCACGCTGGGCCGGCAGGCGGCGCGCATTCTCACCAAAGAACTGCGCGCGGCCGACGAGTCGCTGAGGCCGGTGGCAGAAACGCGCGAAGAACTGGAACGCAGCGGTCGTCACATCGAGGCGTCGCTGGTCGAGGCTGGTGAGCGATGCGTGGTGGGCCGCGTCACCGAGGCGGTGGAGGTGCTGGACCGCCTGCTCACGCTGGCGCCGGTGGGGCCTGCCGGGTGGATCATCCCAGTGGATCCCATGTTGGCGGCGGTGCGCTATGTGCCGGGACGAGCCGGAATTCTGGCCAAACTCGCCGCTCGGGCATCCTGACTCACACTTTCTCACCCCCAACTCATCCTGCCGTCAGGACTCGCCGTCCCCCTCGCCGAGACCATGGCGGTGGAGGCTGTGATGCTTGGTGCGCTACTCGCGTCCGCGCTCGTCCTGGCGTCTGGTGACCCGCAGCAGGCACCGACGCCGACTAACGGATCGCCGGCCGAGGTCTGGCCGGCGGATCCCAATCCGACGCGCCTGTTCTTTGCCCCGACCGGGCGCTCGCTTCGTGCGGGCGAGGCGTACCTGGGCGGGTACGAAGTGATGCTGCCTTTCGTGCAGTACGGCGTCACCGACCGGTTCTCGATTGGTGGCGGCACGCCGCTGATGTTTGTGGACGGCGGCGAGCACCCGTTCTGGTTCACCCCCAAGTTTCAAGTCGTGCGCGACGGCTCCACGGCGGCTGCGGTCGGCGTGTTGCATTTCGCCAACATGGGTGACTCGAGTGCCGGCATTGCCTACGCGGTCGTGACGCAAGGCACGGTGGACGCGGCCGTGACTGTCGGCGGCGGCTATGCCTATGCCAGCGACGACCCGGGCCGCGCCGGCGAGCCGGTGGTCATGGCCGGTGGGGAGAAGCGCCTATCGAAGCGACTGAAGGTCGTCACCGAGAACTACTGGTTCGCCGGCAACGGACTCCTAAGCGGCGGGGTGCGCTTCCTCGGCGATCGCCTATCGGTTGACCTCGGCCTGGTGTCGCCGCTCGGGAGCGATATCACCCTCGTCCTCCCGATGGTCAACTTCGTGTGGAAACTGCACTGACCCCAGACAAACGATCAGTCGGCGGAGATGACCAGCCTCGGATTCGTCCGCCACCGACCGCGGGTGAAGTCGGGGAAGTCCACCGTGCGGCTTCGCTTCGCGGTCGAATCAACACTGAGGCCGACCACCGCACTGAGCGACGCAGCGTCATAGACGTTCATGTCGGTGGGCAGGCCGTTCCTCAAGCAGTGGATGAGGCGATGGTCTTCGATGAAGTCCATGCCGCCATGTCCGGCGCCAGCGGCGCGCGCCTCGACCGCGGCCCATAGCGGATGATCAAACTCATCACGCATGGCTGCCATCTCGACCCACTGGTGCGGCTGGCCGCGACCCTCGATGTAGACGCGATTCGGATAGCCCTGAAACATGCCCTTGGTGCCCTGCACCAGGTTGATGCGCGAGTACGGCCGCGGCAGGTTGGTGCCGTGCTGCACCATGATCGTGCGGCCGCGTGCGGTCTTGATCAGGCTGGTGTTGACGTCGCCAAGCGTGAACCGCTCGCTGCGCTCCGGCGCACCTTCCGGGAAGTGCTCGCGCGCCCAATCCTGGAGGCCGCGTGACGGACCGCTCATCGAGACGAGGTAGTCGAAGCGATCGCCGCGATTGATGTCGAGACAGTTGGCGACCGGGCCGAGCCCGTGCGTCGGATAGGGATTGCCATCGAACTGGCGCGACCACGCACGGCGCCACAGGCCCTCGTCCTTCTTCTCGAACTTGATCTCCCGCAGGTCGTGCAGGTAGCCGCCTTCGGCGTGCACAACTTCCCCCAACGCGCCCTTCTGGACCATATTGAGCACCATCATCTCGGGGCGATCGTAATTGCAGTTCTCCATCATCACGGCATGACGCTTGTGCTTCTCGGCCGCTTCGACCAGCGCCCAACAGTCGTCGATCGTCATTGCCGCTGGCACTTCCGTCGCCGCGTGCTTACCGGATTTCATCGCGGCCAGCATGACCGGCACATGCCACTCCCACGGCGTGGCGGTGAACACCAGATCCAGATCTTCGGTCTCGCACAACCGTTCGAAATCGCGAGCGCTCTTGCTGTAGACCGCCGGCTGCGGATGTCCCGCCGCGACGATCGCCTCGCTCGCCCAGGTCGTGCGCTCGTCGCGAACGTCGCACACCGCGGTGATGCGGCAGCCCGGGATCTTCAGGAAGTTCTCGAGGTGGCTGCCGCCCTGCAGGCCCACGCCCACCATGCCGATGCGCACGAGCGCGATCGGCGGGCCGGCGATGAAGCCCGCACCGGCCTGCGCCGCCTCGCTGTGGGGTCCGCGCGGACCTTCGGCACTGAGGGCCACGGCACTCGCCGTCGCTGCCGCGCCGCTCAGCTTCAGGAAATCGCGTCGGTTCAAGTCGCTCATCTCTACCTCGGTGGCGCGAGCATCATCGTCGAGACCGCCGGTCCCGGCAGGAACGGCGTGGCCTCGCCGTTCAACCACGCGCGGTATTGATCCCCGTAGTGGGGCGACAACGGATGTCCGCTCTGGCCGGTGGGAATGTGAAGAATGCCTTCGTGTTCGCGGCCCGGAGACACGGCCATGCGCTGGGACGGTCCGGTCCGCGGCGCCTGAGCGCGCGGTGTGTAGATGTCGCCTCGCAGCGGATCGTGCGGCATGTTCAGGTACTTGCCGAAGATGGGAATTCCGGCCGCCAGCGGATGCTGGAACTCCGCGCGATTAGCTTCGCCCCAGGTGCGGTCAACGAGACGCGCTTCGTCTATGGTGAGGTCGGCAATGACGCGGTCCACCGCCGCGAGCATCCAGTCATCCCACGTCTTGAACGCCGGGTTCAACAGGTGCGCCGGCTGTTCGGTGATCAGTTGCCAGACCGGTCCTTCGCCGCGCGCCGTCCGCGAGACGTCGAAGGCGGGATCGATCGCCGTGGCCGGCGCGGTGAGCGTCGTCATGACGTCGCGCACCAACGCGAGACGGAACTGGCGCACCAGGCGATACGCGGCTGACTCGCGCGAGGCGCGGCCGGTCCAGGTGGTTGCGACCAGCCGCTTGAACTCCGCGCGCGGTCCCGTGGTGTCTCGCGCCAGCAGCTTCAGCGCGAGCGTCCGCCAGCGATCGAGATAGAGCGCCTTGTCTTCGAGCTGGATGGCGAGCATGTCGATGGGCGTCGCCTGGTCGAGCGTCATCAGCCGATCGCGAATCAGCCGCGCGCGAATGCCATCAGCGTAACCGCCTTCACCCAGGGTCGCGAGCATCGCGCCATCCACCACCGGCGCGTTCGCGGTCCAGATGCGGCCGTTGGGCGGATCGACAATGCGAGGGAAGTCGGCGGATGCGAGGTACCCGTCCCACCGCCGCGTGCCGTCGGCCCACGACTCGGGCGTCATGCCATCGAGCCCCACCCGCTTGGGAATGGCGCCGCCAACGGTCCACGCGATGCGCCCGGTGTCGTCGCCCATGGTCACGTTCTGGTTGGGAATGCCGAGGCCGGCCACGGCCGCGAGCAAGTCGTCCACGGACCGCGCCCGCTCGGGCTTGGTGATGTCAGACGCGAGCGTGGTCGCGTCGTGCGCGACCCAGTGCTGCGCGTACTCGCGGCCGCGCGCGTCTGTCCAGACAATGGGACCCCACATGGTCCAGCGCACGGCGAGCGTCTTCGAGGCAGCGCCTTTCGCCACGAGCGTTTCCTGGAAAATATCGAACGCCTTCGGGCCCTCCGGCGTCAGGTAGTTGTTCGCGTCGCGTGGATCGGGTTCGATCCGCACCAGGTCACTCCAGTCGCCACCGCTGTTGGTGAACCCCCACGCGACGTGGCCGTTGCTGCCGACCACCATGCTGGGGAGACCCGGGAGCGAGACGCCGGTGATCTTCTGCGGCGCACCGTCAGCATCGGGAAACGCCATCGACGCGCGATACCAGATGATCGGCACGACAATCGACAAGTGCATGTCGTTAGCGACCAGGGCCACACCGGATGCTGTGTGAGCGCCATCGACTGCCCAGTTGTTGCTGCCGATGATGGTGTCGAGCTCGCCGTCAGTGACTGACGGCTGCGGCGCCAGGCGCGCGCGCGTCTTTCTCAGATCGAACACGTCGGGCCCGGGAATGGCCGGCCGGACGCTCCCTTCGCCAATCACCGGGGTATCCCACTCAGATCCGTAGGCCGAGAGAAAACGAAACATCGGTTCAGGCAACGCATCTCGCATGGCGCCGATGGTCTGTTCGAACAGCGCTTGCCGTCCTTGCAGCGTGTTGAACATGGCGAGCACGGTGAGAATGGAATCCTCCGGTCGCCACGGCTCGGGGGTCGCGCGCAGCAACAGGTACTCGGGAGGCACCGCGCCCAACGACGCGAGGCCGGCATTCACGCCGCCGGCGTAGGCTTCGAGCACGGCGCGGTACGACGGCTCGGTCTGCCCGAAGGCGCGATGCGCCACCGCGCGCAGGCGGTGGCGGCGAGACTCCTCGTCAATCACGAGGGCGCGCGGACCAACCAGTGCCGACAACTCGCCGGCGGGTTGCCGCCGCTGCAGATCCATCTGGAAGAAACGATCCTGCGCGTGCACAAACCCCAGCGCGCGCGCCACATCCTCACGCGACTCGCCGACAATGGTGGGCACGCCGAGAGCATCGCGGTCCACCCGCACCGGGCGGTCGAGCCCCGCGATCGTCGCCTCGCCTGCCACCCGCGGCAGGCTCGCGCGCAGTTGGGACCGCACATACACCCCGCCCCCGACGACCAGCAGGGCGAACACGACCAAGGCAGCAATAAGGAGGCGCAGCAAACGTCGCACGGGTTGATATTACGGCGTTCCGGGCCCTGTCCCCAATCATCCCGAACTGTGATTTACGTGACCTGACCCCAATCCACTTTGATCGCAATCGGCGGATCGCGGCGCCGGCCGGCACTGGCGTAACTTTCACTCATGATGCAGAGTCAAGGGGACGTGCCAAGGGTGCCAGTGGTGCCAAATGTGCCAACCGGGGGGCTCGATTCCAGGTGGAAGCCGCTGGCCGGGCGCGACGCCAATGCCGATGGCACCTTTGTCTATGGCGTCACGTCCACCGGCATCTATTGCCGTCCGAGCTGCCCCAGCCGGCGGCCGCGCGCCGACCGGGTCCGGTTCTTCGAGACCACCGCTGACGCGCGCCAGTCAGGTTTCCGCGCCTGCAAGCGCTGCCGGCCAGACACCGTCGGGCTGGCACAGCCCGGTATCGAGGCCGTTCGCCGCGCCTCGGCCTATCTCTCGACCCATGCCGATCAGCCCGTCACGCTCGCGCATCTCGCGCGGGTCGCCGCCATGAGTCCGCATCATCTCCAGCGCCGCTTCAAGGCCATGGTCGGGTTGTCGCCGCGCGAGTTCCAGGCGGCGGTGCGGGCCGGCAAGTTGCGAACCAGCTTGCGCGATGGCCGCGATGTGACCACTGCGATCTACGAAGCGGGCTACGGATCGCCCAGTCGCGTCTATGAGGCGGCACCGACCGGGAAAGGGATGTCGCCCTCGAGCTATCGCCGCGGCGGCGCGGGAATGTCGATCGGATACTCGACGGTGTCGAGCCCGCTCGGCCGGGTTCTCGTGGCCGCCACGGCCGATGGCGTGTGTGCCGTCAAGCTGGGTGATTCAGAAGCCACGCTGGTCCGGGACCTGCGGCGCGAGTACCCGTCGGCCCAGATCCGTGCGAATAAGCAGACGCGGACGGAATGGGTGAAGGCGATCTTGCAGCACCTGCGCGGCGCGGCGCCGTCACTCGACCTGCCCATCGACGTGCAGGCCACTGCGTTTCAGTGGAAGGTGTGGCGGGCGCTGCAGCGAATTCCCTATGGGGAGACGCGGGCCTATGCCGAAGTGGCGAAGGCCATTGGCCAACCGACGGCGGTTCGGGCGGTGGCCCGTGCCTGCGCGACGAACCCTGTCTGCCTGGTCGTCCCCTGCCACCGGGTGGTTCCCGCAGCAGGAGGCACCGGAGGTTATCGCTGGGGCGCCGACCGGAAGGCGCGCCTTCTCGCGACCGAGAGTCGGCGCAAGTAGAACGGTGCCAGAAGTGCCAAGGGTGCCAGGGGTGGGAGGGTGGCAATCGTGCAAATTTGGGCACCGTGGCGCCTTGGCACTGTGGCACCGTGGCACCCCTGTTAGTATTTGGCTGTGCCTCAAACCCGCTACGGCATTTCCCCATGGCTTGATGCTGTCCCCGTAAAGAAGCGACCCGAGTTTCCGGCGTTTCGTGGCGTCATCACCCAACCAGTGGTCGTGATCGGTGGCGGCATGGCCGGCGCCATGGCAGCACAGGCCTGCGTCGCGGCGGGCCACAAGGTCATCCTGCTCGAGGCCGGGCGCGTCGGCCAGGGCGGCAGCGGCCGCGCCACGGGGCTGATCTCCAGCGAAGCCTGCGGGTCGTATCGCGACTTCGAAGCACGGGCCGGCAAGCGGACCGCCCGCGCCATCTTCACCATGACCGCGGCCGCCCCGCGCGAGCTGGCGGCGGCCGTCAAGTGTCTCGGTATCAAGGCCGGTCTTGAGTTGCGAGATGCGGTGCGCCTGTTGCCGGCCGGCGGCTCCGACAAGCTGTTGCAACGGGAGCTGGCCGCCCGCAAAGAGGCGGGATTGAGCGCCGCGTGGATGACGCCCGCGATGGTGCAGCGCCAGACGGCGCTCGGGTCCGCGGGCGCCGTGAAGCTGCCCGACTGGGGCTTCGTCGATCCCTATCAGCTGACCATGGGGTTCCTCAAGGCGGCGATCAAGAAGGGCGTCAAGGTCTACGAGCGATCGCGCATCACCAAGATCACGTTCAACCGCAAGACCGCCACCGCGTTTCTCGATGGCGGTGCCATCACCACCTCGAACCTGATCATCTGCATTGGTGAGCCCACCAGCCTGTTCAAGCCGCTCAAGCGGCACCTGAAGCACGAAGATCGCTATGCGGTGCTGACCGAACCGCTGTCGGCGGCCGTCCGCGCGGAGTTGGGCCAACAGGCGGCGCTGCTGACCGACAGCGAAGAGCCCGCGCACCGGCTGTGGTTCACCGCTGACCACCGCGCGCTGTTTACCGGCGCCGATCAGAAGCGCCCCGTGGATCGCCTGCGCGATCAGACCCTGGTGCAGCGCACCGGGCAGTTGATGTACGAGCTGACGCGGCTCTACCCGGCGATTTCCGGGGCGGTCCCGTCGTTCGGGTGGGACGTCCCCCTCGCGCATCCCGTCGACGATGTGCTGTATGCGGGAGCACATCGCAACTTCCCGCATCAGTTGTTTGCGTTTGGCACGTCACACGACCCCGCCCGGGCGTTCCTGGCCAGCCGCATCATCCTGCGGGCGGTGCAGGGTAAGTCCGAAAAGGACGACGAGCACTTCTCGTTCGCCCGGAATCTCTAGGGAGGACACACAGTGGCGGAGTCAGGCATATTTCGCATTAATCCCCTGCAGGGCTGGCAGCGCGACGCGATCCTGAAGGCGGCTCAACTCATTCGCGACCGGTTTGGCAATCCGCCGGTTGACCCGGTCGCCAAGTTAGCCCACGACGGCTTGCTGGAAGTGCTGGATCCGGCCCGCCGGACGGTCAGGCTGCAGCGAGAAATGAGTGACGCCACGCGCAAGGCGGCGCAGACCGCACGGGCGGAACGCCGGGCCCGTGAGCGTCGGGCCAACGACCGTCGCAAGGCGAACCAGGGCCCCCCGGCCGGGGTAGGCGAGCGCCGCAAGGGCGACCGGCGTTCAGGCGAGCGTCGCCACCGCCGATAAACAGCACTCCACCGCCTGTCCCAGGAATTGCCATCCGTCCGGGTACCCGGATGTCAAAAGTTGCGTCAAATTCGTATGTAACCGTGCCAGGCCCCGTGCAGGTCCCGTGCAGGTCTATACTGACTTGTCACTTTGTTGTTATTCCTTTGGAGGCGCTACTCCCCATGTTTCGCATGATTTCCGCGTTTATTCTGAGCCTGGCGCTTGTGTCGCCGGCGTTTGCGCAGTCCACCGCCATCAACGGCACTCTTGAAGGCACGGTCAAAGACGACCAGGGCGCGGTCCTGCCCGGCGTCACGGTGACCGTTGCGAACCTCGACACCGGCGACCAGCGCGTCGTCGTCACCAACGAGCGCGGCCTCTACCGCGCACCGCTGCTGTCGCTCGGCACCTACCGCGTCGTCGCGGAACTGCAGGGTTTCAAGAAGTTCGAACAGACGGGCGTCTCGTTGCGCGCCGGTCAGACCGCAGTGATCGACATTGGGCTGACGGTAGGCGCGCTGGCCGAGACCATCCTGGTCACCGCGGATGCGCCGCTGATCGATTTGGCCAAGATCGAACAGGGCCGCACGTTGAGCGAGCAGGAAATCAAGACGCTGCCGCTGACCTCGCGCAACCCGTACAACTTCGCGCTGCTGCAGCCGGGCGTGGTCGGGTTTGAAACCAACGAGTTCGGCGTGCCCCGCATCACCGCCAACGGCGCGCTGCTACGCGTCAACTACCAGGTGGACGGCAGCAACAACACGCAGAAGGACCGCGCCGGCCTGCGCCAGATGCCGATGTCGGAAGTGATGATCCGCGAAGTGAAGGTCGTGACCAGCGGTTACGCGCCGGAGTTCGGCCAGACCATGGGCCTGGTCTACAACGCGATCACGCCGTCGGGCACCAACACCTTCAAGGGCCAGGGCAGCTACCGCCTGCAGCGCCAGTCGATGGTGGAAAAGCCGTTCTTCACCGCCGCCAGTGCGCCCAAGCCGCCCACCGACGTCAACGTCTACACCTTCGACCTCGGCGGTCCGCTGGTCAAGGACAAAACGCACTTCTTCGGCGGCTACGAGCACACCGAGCG